>Ga0307375_10001330_pt1 | contig 27322 bp, 20 predicted proteins | sample TR1MG_FD_202531 | JGI IMG/M metagenome (GOLD analysis project Ga0307375, IMG submission 202531) | Soil microbial communities from Risofladan, Vaasa, Finland - TR-1 | ecosystem: Environmental > Terrestrial > Soil > Coastal area > Acid sulfate soil | place: Finland: Risofladan, Vaasa | collected...
CGACGGCCAGCGTGAAACCGTGCGCGTCGCGGTGGCGCGCCGGCCGGCCCCGAGCGCCCTTTTGGCGGGCGCCGAAGAGGATTTGTGGTGGCGCGGCATGAGGCTGGAGGCGCTGACGCCGGAACTGGCGGAGCAGACCGGCCTGGCGGCCGACCAGACAGGCGTCTTCGTCCGCGAGGTCCGCGACGCCTCGCCCGCCGCCGAGGCGGGCATGGTCCCCGGCATGGTGATTGACGCGGTCGGCGAGGCGCACGTCGCCGGTGTCGTCGAGTTCGCCCGCGCCACCGACCGGGCCGACGGGCCCGTCCCGGTCCGTGTGGTCGGCATGGGGACGAAGGTCGTCGGCGTACCGGCCTCGCCCGGCGCGCCCGCGCCGGTGGAACCCCCGGACGACCCCGCGCCGTGACGCGCGATGGCGCTCGCGAAGGTCGCAACGGCGCGCGCCGCGCAAGCGCGGCGGCTAAACGCGCGCGGCGATCGCGGGTCGTAAACGTTTAGCCGCCGGGCTCTTCGGCGCCGCTCAGGGTAAACTTGCGCGGCGCGTGTTGTTCGGCGCGCCGGGCGCTTGCAAATCGGCGGATTTCCGATACCATGGCCTATCTGGCGGCGGGCGCGGTGCGCCTGGCACAAGGAGCCGCATTGTGAAAACCGACGAAATCCGCCAGCGCTTCCTCCGGTTCTTCGAGAAGCGCGGCCACAGGATTCTCCCCTCGGATTCCCTCATTCCGCACAACGACCCGACGCTCCTTTTTACCGGCGCGGGGATGAACCAGTTCAAGGAACAGTTCCTCGGCCTGAAGCCGGCCGGCCTCGCCCGCGCCGCCACGTGCCAGAAGTGCCTGCGGACGGGCGACCTCGAGAACGTCGGCGTCACGCGCTGGCACATGACGTTCTTCGAGATGCTCGGGAACTTTTCGTTCGGCGACTACTTCAAGAAGGAATCGTGCCAGTGGGCCTGGCAGTTTATGCTCGAGGAGATGGGCCAGAGCCCTGAGCACCTCCACGTCACGATTTACGAGAAGGACGAGGAGACGTTCGACATCTGGAACCGCCTGGTTGGCGTGCCGAAGGAGCGCATCTGGCGGTTCGGCGAGGACGCGAACTTCTGGCCGGAGTCGGCCCCATCCAAGGGACCGAACGGACCGTGCGGACCGTGCACGGAGATTCTGGTGGACACGCAGCCCCAGCGCGGCGGCGAGACGACGCCCGAGAACGATTCGGCCCGCTTCGTCGAGGTGTGGAACCTCGTGCTCCAGCAGTTCGACCGGCAGGACGACGGCAAGTTGGCCCCGCTGCCGTCGAAGAATATTGATACGGGGATGGGTTTGGAGCGGATGGCGGCGATTATGCAGGGTGCAGCGACGGCGCTGGATATTGATGTTATGCTGCCGATCGTCCAGGCGGCGGCGGAGCGCTGCGGCCGATCGTACGAGCCCGGCGGGTCCGACGCCGACAGCCGGCGCCTCCGCCGGCTTGCCGAGCACACCCGGGCGGTGGCGTTCGCCATTGCCGACGGCGCCCTGCCGGACCGCTATGGGCGCGGCTACGTGGTGCGCCGGCTGATTCGGCGGGCGGCGCTGGACGGCCGTCGGCTGGGCGTTGCCGAACCGTTCCTCTTCGGGCTCGTGCCAGCGGTCGAGCGGACGATGGGGGCGGCGTACCCGGAATTGGCGCAGCGGCGGACGACGATCGAGAACCTGGTGCGGGGCGAGGAGGAGCGCTTTGCCGCGGCCCTGGAGGATTCGCCCGGCGTCCGCGAGTTTGAGGAGGCGACGGCCGAGGCCGCCGCGGGCGAGCGGCGGATGCCCACCGAGCGCGTGTTCGAGTTCTACGACACGTTCGGCATTCCGTTGGAGTTCATGGAGGAGCGTTGGCGCGAGGAGGGCATTTCGTTCGACCGGCCGGGATTCGAGCGGGCGCTCGAGGCCCGGCGGGCCCAGTCGCGGGCCGGGTCGAAAATGGGCGACGAGGCCATCGTCTTTAAGCGCGAGGCCCTGTCGGAGAAAGCGCTCGACCGGCTGCGCCGCGAAAACCTTGAGACCGATTTCGTCGGATACGACTCGACCGAAAGCGAGGGCCGCATCCTGGCCGTGTTCGTGGACGACGAGTGGGTCGAAGCCGCCGAGGCGGGATGCGAGGCCCAGGTGCTGCTCGACCGCACGCCGTTCTACGCCCGGGCGGGAGGCCAGATGGGCGACGTCGGCCGATTGGAGTGGACCGGCGGCGAGGCCGAGGTCGCCGACACGTTCCTCGACCACGCATTTTTCGTCCACCTCGTGAAGGTGGGGAAGGGTCGCCTGGCGCGGCGGGCGACGGTCCGAGCGGCGGTGGATGCCGGGCGGAGGCTCGCGACGGCACGGAACCACACGGCCACGCACCTGCTTCAGTGGGCGCTTCGGACGGTGCTCGGCGACCACGTCCACCAGGCGGGGTCGGAGGTGTCGGCGGAGCGTCTGCGATTCGACTTTACGCATCCGACGGCCCTTGCGCCCGAGGAGCGCCGGAGAGTCGAGCATCTGGTGAACGAAAGAATCCTGGCGGGCGAGCCTGTCGAGGTCCGCACGATGGCGCTTGCGGAGGCCCGCCAGAAAGGGGCGATGGCCCTCTTCGGCGAGAAGTACGGCGACGAGGTCCGCGTCGTCTCGGTCGGCGGCTTCTCGATGGAACTCTGCGGCGGGACGCATCTGGAGAGCGCCGCCGAGATCGGCCTCTTTAAAATCACCGCCGAAGAGTCGGTGGCGGCGGGGGTGAGGCGGATCACGGCCGTGGTGGGAACGGCCGCGCTCGAATATCTCCACGGCGAAGAGGACCGCCTGGCCGAGGTCTGCCGGATGCTGAAGGCCGCGCCCGAAGCGCTTCCCGCCCGGATTGAGAGCCTCCAGAAACAAATCCGCGACCTGAAGTCGGACCTGGCGAAGGCGCGGAGCGTGTCGAAGGGCGGCGGCCTGGACGAACTGCTGGGGAAGATTCACGACGTCGAGGGCGCGGCGGTCCTGGCGGCCGAGGTGGAGGGGGCGGATGCCAACGCCCTCCGCGAGGCCTGCGACCTCCTCCGCCGAAAGCGGGATTCCATCGTCATCGTCCTCGCCAGCTGCGAAGGCGGCAAAGTGAACCTCGTGGCCGCAGCCACCAAGGACCTGGTGGCCAGGGGCGTCCACGCGGGGAACCTGGTCCGCGAGGTGGCCCAGGCGGTGGGTGGCGGTGGCGGCGGCCGGCCGGAAATGGGCCAGGCGGGCGGCAAGGACGCCGGCCGGCTCCCGGAGGCCCTGGCGCGGGTGCCGGACCTCGTGCGTGGGCAACTGAAGTAGCCGGGAGGCCCTCTAAGGGCCTTTCAGATGGGTTTTTTGGGGTTTTTGGCCTCCGCCGGGCGTTTAGGATTGACGGGAGCGGGGGCGGTCGCTAGATTATCCCCTCTTTGGAGCCGGTCCAAGCGAAGCGGCTGGCTCCGGTCCTGGGGCGCTAGAGCCGGAGGAGGAGGCTATGCCGGTCCCGAAAAGACGGACCTCGAAGGCGCGGAAACGGAAACGGCGTTCGCACCACGCCCTGGTGCCGGTCGCGACCGTGGTATGTAAACACTGCGGTCACGCAACGCTGCCGCACGCGGTGTGCGGCAACTGCGGGTGGTACCGTGGTCGGCAGGTGGTGGCGATCGAAGAGGAGAAATAGCGGGTGCGTCTGGCGATTGACGCGATGGGCGGGGACTATGCGCCGCGGGAGATTGTCCGCGGGGCCTTGGCCGCCCGCGACGCCCTCCCCGAGGACCAGATCGTCCTGGTGGGGGAGGAGTCGGCGATCCGGTCGGAACTGTCGGCCGCGGGGGCGGGCGAGGAGCGGATGCGGATCGTCCACGCCTCCCAGGTGGTGGGCATGGCCGAGCCGCCCGTCGAGGCCATCCGCCGAAAGACCGACTCCTCGATGCGTCGGGCGATGGAACTGGTGGCGCGGCACGAGGCCGACGCGGTCGTCAGCGCGGGCAACACGGGTGCGTTCGTGGCGGCGGCGCACATGATCGTCAAGCGCCTGCCGGGCGTCCGCCGGCCCGGCATCAGCATCGTCCTGCCGACGTACCACGGCCCGGTGGTGCTGATTGACGTCGGGGCGAACGTGGATTGCCGGCCGGTGCATCTGGCGCAGTACGGTCTGATGGCCAGCCTGTACGCGCGGAAGATGTTCGCGATTGAGAATCCGCGCGTGGGGATCCTTTCGATCGGCGAGGAAAGCGAGAAGGGCAACGACCTGGCGCGCGAGGCGGGAGACCTGTTGGAGGCCTCGCCGCTCAATTACCACGGCAACGCGGAGGGGCGGGACCTTTTCAACGGCCGGTTCGACGTCGTCGTCTGCGACGGGTTCGTCGGAAACATCGTCCTGAAGTGTGTCGAGGCGATGGCCGAGAGCACGTTCCTTTCGCTGCGCGAGGAATTGAAGACCCTCGATGCAGATGTGACGGCGAAACTGGGCCCGGCGCTGGCGGACCTGGCGCGTCGCCACGATTCGGCGGAGTACGGCGGGGCGCCGCTCCTGGGGGTGGACGGCGTGGTGATTATCTGCCACGGCAACTCGAAGGCCCGGGCCGTCACGAACGCTTTCCGCGCTGCCGGGACGTACGCGCGGACGGGAATCAACCGGGAGATCGTCGAAGCCCTTGCGCAACTGAAGGGGCCGGATTCGTGACCGCCTCCAGCGCGCGCATCGTCGGCACGGGGATGAGCGTGCCCGAGCGCGTGATGACCAATGAGGATTTTGCGCGCCTCGTCGAAACCAGCGGCGAGTGGATCCTCCAGCGCACGGGCATGCGCGAGCGCAGAATCGCCGAGCACGACCAGGCCACCAGCGACCTGGCGGTCGAGGCCGGCCGGCAGGCCCTGGCGGACGCCGGCCTTGCGCCGGAAGACGTGGACCTCGTCATCTGCGCGACGATCACGCCCGACAACGTCCTGCCGGCGACGGCGTGCTGGGTTCAGGACCGCCTGGGGTGCAAGCGTGCGGCGGCGTATGATTTGACGGCGGCGTGCTGCGGCAACATTTACGCGCTGGCCCAGGCGCGGGCGAATATCCTGGCCGGCCAGGCGAAGAACGTCCTCGTGGTGGCCGCCGAGACGCTCTCGAAGATCACCGACTATGAGGACCGCTCGTCCTGCGTTCTTTTCGGCGACGGGGCGGGGGCCGCCGTTGTCCAGGCCTCCGACGAGCCCGATACAGGTATTTTATATACAACTCTTTATGCAGACGGGTCGGGCGGCGAGATGATGCTCCTGCCGGCGGGCGGGTCGCGCCGCCCGGCCTCGCACGAGACGGTGGAATCGCGCGGCCACTACATGCAGATCCGCGGGCGGGAGGTCTTCCGCTTCGCCGTCGTGAAAATGCAGGAACTCATCGAGGAGTGCCTGAAGGCGTGCCGCCTGACGGCAGCCGACGTGTGCCTGGTGGTCCCGCACCAGGTCAATACGCGCATCATTGACGCCTCCACGAGCCGCATGGGCTTCCCGCCCGAGAAGGTGTTCCTGAATATCGAAAAGTATGGGAACACGGGCGGCGCTAGTTGCGCCATGGCCTATCACGAGGCCCGAGAGCAGGGCTTGCTGGGCCCCGGCGACGTGGCGATCCTGGTGGCGTTCGGCGGGGGCCTGACCTGGGCCGCCGCCGTGGTCAAGCACTGAAGGCAGTGACGGAGTAACGCAGTGACGGAGTAACGAAGGCGCCTGCGGAGGGCGTCGCCGGCGGCAAGCAGTTTCGGATGGGGGCGAGCGCATGAAGATGCCGGGCTTGGTCCATGCGGTGGTTCCGAAGGACAAGATCACCTCCTACCTGCTTTCGGAAACGCATCCGACGGGTCGCGCCAAGGCGATCTTTTTCTGCGGGTATGGCTTCGCGCCGGGAGCATGGGAGGAACTGGTGGAAGCCCTCGTTCGGCATGCGGCGAGTCATGAGGTTGCGGCCACAGAGGAATCTCGCTTTGGGGTGAAGTATACTATAGAGGGACCGCTAGAGACTCCGGACGGCCGGAACCCGCGCGTGCGCGTCGTGTGGTTTGTGCGCAAGGGCGAGGGGGCGCCGCGGCTCGTGACGGCTTATCCTTGCAAGGAAGGGGCCTGACGATGAAAGAGCATGACTTGGTGGTTTTGGCGGAGGATCTGCCGGAGCGCGGCCTGCGCGCTGGGGATGTGGGCACGGTCGTCCTGGTGCACGAGGGCGGGCGCGGGTATGAAGTCGAGTTCGCCACGCTGGACGGCGAGACGGTGGCAGTGGTGACGCTGGAGCGTGCGCAGGTCCGGCCGATCGGTCGGCACGAAATCGCCCACGCGCGCCCCGTGGCGGGCTGACCTGGGCCGCCGCCGTGGTCAAGCATTAGTCCCTGTTTAGAAGCGAGGCGCGCATGGCCAAGACGGCGCTATTGTTTCCCGGCCAGGGGGCGCAAGCGGTCGGCATGGGGCGCGATGTGGCCGAGGCGTTCCCCGAGGCGCGGGCGCTCTACGACCGGGCCGACGAGGTCCTCGGTTTTGCGCTCTCGACGATTTGCTTTGAGGGGCCGGAGGAGCGTCTGACGGCCACGGACATCAGCCAGCCGGCTATCCTCGTGACGAGCCTGGCGGTGCTGGCGGCCCTCAGGACGACCGAAGCGGGGAAGCGTCTGAACGTGGACGGGGCGGCGGGCCTCAGCCTGGGGGAATACACGGCCCTTGCGGCGGCGGGGGCGATCGGGTTTGACGAGGCGGTCCGCCTGACGCACCTCAGGGGGCGATACATGCAGGAGGCCTGCGACGCCGCCCCCGGCGGGATGGTGTCGCTCCTGGGGGTGGACTCCGGCGGCGCGGAAAAGATTTGCCAGGCCGCCCGCGCGGCCGGTAGAATCTGGCCCGCCAATTACAACTGTCCGGGCCAGGTGGTGGCGAGCGGCGAGCGGCCGGCGTGTGCGAAGGCGGCCGAGATTGCCGAGAGCCTGGGCGCCCAGCGGGCGGTGCCGCTGGCGGTGGCCGGGGCGTTCCATTCGCCGCTGATGAGCGGGGCCCGCGAGAAACTCGCGCCGGCGCTCGAGGCGCTCCAGGTCCGGGCCTTCGAATTCCCCGTGGTGGCGAACGTAACGGGCGATTTTTATCCCGGTCCCCGAGCGGCGGCGGACCTCCTCGAGCGGCAGGTGGACGGGGCGGTGCGATGGCAGCAGGGCATCGAGCGGCTCATCGCCGACGGGTTCGATACGTTCCTGGAGGTCGGCCCGGGGCGGGTGCTGACGGGGCTCCTGAAGCGCATTGACCGGAAACTCGGCCGAAGCGCCCGGACGATCGGAACCGTCGAAGAGATTCAGAGCCTGTAACAAGACGGGTGGCACGGGCAGCCCGCCACGGCGGGTAAACTTGCCTGCCCGTGCACTGGCGGACAAGCCGCCAGTGCCACCCAGATGGAACGGTCGAAGAAATTCGGGCTCTGGCAGGGACGGAGGCGTGACATGGGATTTGAAGGCAAGACGGCGATCGTGACGGGTGCGGCGAGGGGGATCGGCCTGGAGATTGCTCGGCAACTGAGGGCGGGGGGCGCGCGCCTGGTGCTGGTGGACGTCCTGGCGGAGGACCTGGCGAAGGCCGCGGCCGAACTCGGCGGCGAGACGCTTACCTATGCCCTCGACGTGACCGACGAGGCGGCTGTCGAGAAGATGATGGACGAGGTGGCCGAGAAGGCCGGCTCGATTGACGTCCTGGTGAACAACGCCGGCATTACGCGGGACGACCTGCTCCTGAGGATGACCGAGGAGGCGTGGGACCTCGTGATGAAGGTGAACCTGAAGGGGACGTTCCTGGTGACGAAGCACGCGGCCAGGTACATGATCCGCCAGCGGTCGGGGCGGATCGTGAACCTGGCGAGCGTCTCTGGGCTCGTGGGGAACCCGGGCCAGGCGAACTACTCGGCGTCGAAGGCGGGCGTCGTGGGGTTCACCAAGACCGTCGCGCGGGAACTGGCGGGGCGGAACGTCTGCTGCAACGCCGTTGCCCCCGGCTTCATAGACACGAAGATGACACAGGTCCTGCCCCAGAAGGCGAAGGAGCGGGCGCTTTCGATGATTCCGCTGGGGAAGATGGGCCTGGCGGAGGACGTGGCGTCGGCGGTAGTGTTCCTGGCCGGCGATGCCGCCAAATACGTGACGGGCCAGGTGCTGGCGGTGGACGGCGGGATGGCGATGTAGCGTCGGAGGGGGCGGAAAAGGCGTTGCAAGCGGGCGAGCCGGCCGCTAGACTGCTCCCCGGACCAGAAGGGCGGGCCGGACCGGAAGCCCCCTGCCGGGATGAGGCGTTGACCCGAGAAGACTAGAGGAGGCGTCACCTATGGCGGACCAGGAAAAGAAGGCCGGAAAGGGATCGGGCAAGGTCAGCGACGTCGGCCAGCGGATCATCGAGATTGTCGCCGAGCAACTCGGGGCCGACAAGGCCCAGATCACGCGGACAACGTCCTTCATCAACGACCTGGGGGCGGACAGCCTCGACACCGTCGAAATCGTCATGGAGATCGAGGACGAGTTCGACATTGACGTCCCCCAAGAGGACGCCGAGAAGATTCAGACCGTCGGCCAGGCCATTGACTACGTGGAGGCGCACCTGTAACCGATGGCCAGACGCGTCGTCGTGACAGGTCTGGGTCTCGTGACCGGCCTGGCGTCGGACGTGGAGCAATTCTGGAAGCGGCTGCTGGGGGGCCAGTCCGGCATCAGCCGCATCGAACGCTTCGACGTCTCCGCCTACCCCGTGCAGATCGGCGGCGAAGTCAAGGACTTCGACCCCGAAACCTACCTGCCGCGCCACGAAGCACGCCACCTCGACCGCTTCAGCCAGATGGCCGTCGGCGCCGCCGTCCAGGCCGTCAGGGACTCGGGCCTGGACCTGGCAAAGGTCGAGGACCCGTTCCGCGTGGGCGTGATGGTCGGGAGCGGCATCGGGGGCCTGGCGGAGTTCGAGGCCCAGCACAAGAGGCTCGTCGAACGCGGACCCACCAAAGTCTCGCCGTACATGGTCCCGAAACTGATGATCAACGCCGCCGCAGGGCAAATCAGTATTCTGTATGGCGTGAAGGGCCCAAACGCCGGCGTCGCCAACGCCTGCGCCTCGGCCTCGAACGCCATCGGCCAGGCGTTCTGGGTCATCCAGGCCGACGAGGCCGACGTGATGATCGCCGGCGGCGCGGAAGCGGCCCTGACGCCGATGGGCCTCGCGGGCTTCTGCGCGAACCGGGCCCTCTCGACCCGCAACGCCGAACCCCAGCGCGCCAGCCGACCGTTCGACCGCGACCGCGACGGTTTCGTCCTGGCCGAGGGCGCCGGCATCCTGGTCCTCGAAGAGTATCAGCACGCCAAACGCCGCGGCGCCAAAATCTATGCCGAACTCCTCGGTTTCGGGATGAGCGGCGACGGAACGCACATCGTCCAGCCGGACCCCGAAGGGCGCGGCGCCGCCTACGCCATGCAGCAGATGCTCAAGGACGCCTCGGCCGAGGCGGACACCGTGGACCATATTAACGCGCACGGCACGGGTACGCCGCTCGGCGACATCGCCGAGACCAAGGCCGTGAAGATCGTTTTCGGCGACCATGCCCGCAAGATTGCCATTTCGAGCACCAAGTCGAGCGTCGGGCACCTGCTGGGCGCTTCGGGCGGCGTCGAGATGATTGCGACCGCGCTGGCGATCCGCGACCAGGTCGCCCCGCCGACGATCAACCTGGAGAACGCGGACCCCGAGTGCGACCTGGACTACGTTCCCCTGGAGCCGCGCTCCATGCCGATTCGCCGTGCGGCCTGCAACTCCTTCGGTTTCGGCGGCCACAACGCCTGCCTGCTGCTGCAGAAGATTTAGAGCCTCTAATGCTCTGTTGAAAAGATGCCTTTCGTAGCGCGGGGCCTTGCGCCCCGCGCTGTTTGTGCGCGGGGGATAAACCCCCGCGCTACCCAAACGTGGATATGTTCAACAGAGCATTAGAGGCTCTTAGTCGGCGTCGGAGGCCTCGCGGTCGGGCGGCAGGCGGTACGTGCCGAGGAAATAAAGCGCCAAGAGGGCGTCGGTGTGGAGGAGTTCGGGGTCGCCCGTCTTGCCGAGGAGGCGTTTGATCTCCATGATGAACCAGAACCCGAGGCCGAGTTTGACGTCGCGGCCGAGGGCGTACTCCAGGGCGGTTTCGTCCGGGACCTCGCGCCCAATCGCCGCCGCCACCACCCGCCGCACGATTCCGTAAAACGCTTCGACGGCGGCCCGGTACGATTGGCCCTCCATCAGTCCCCGCACGCGGCCGAGTTCGTCCTGGAGTTCATCCCAGTCGGCGTCGGGGAGGGCGTCGGCCGGCAGGCGGCGCCGGACGGCCGCCAGCGCCCGCCTCGCCCGCTTCACCAGCCCGCCGATGCGGACGCCTTCCTGCGTCTGCTCGCCGGTGAGGAACTGGTAGAACTCGCCCGGCCGCCCCAGGAGGTTGCCCATGGCGATGGCGAGTTGTCGGCGGAGGACGGGGTTGGCGGTGGCGTGCATGCGCGGGAGGATTTCCCAGGCCGCCTCGACGATGCCGTGTTTCGAGACGGCCTCCGCGCCCGAGACGAGGACGCGTTCGGTCCGCTTCTCCCCCAGGAGCCGCAGGAGCTGGCGCACCGACTCGCGCCCGCCGATGGCGCCCAGGGCGTGGGCGCACGCCTCCTGGAGATCCTCCGAGCCGCCCGACAGGCACTCCAGGAGCGCCGGCACGGCCCGGGGGTCGCCGATCCGTCCGAGCGCGCGGGCCGCCTGCGGACGGATGCTCGAGTGCGGGTCCGTGAGGCGCCGGATGAGGGCCTCGACGGCGTCGGCGGCGCCGATGCGTCCCAGGGCGCGGGCGGCCTCTTCGCGGACCTCCTGGTCGGGGTCGTCCAGGCGCGCCAGGACGTCGGCGGCGGCCAGGTCGCCCGAGCCGCCTTCGACGGTCCGCAGCGCGCGGGCCGTGCGTTTGCTCGTGGCGTCCCCGCTGCCGATGACGCTCATATTGAGGAACGTTCGGAAGATGCCCGGCGTCGCCAGCCGCGAGATGACAAAGCCGACGGGCTTTTCGCGCCCCTCGCGGATGCGGCTGAGGATGACGAGGCTCACGCCGACCATGACGAACGACACGAGGGTGACGATGTGGAAACTGCCGATCTCCATCCCGAGGACGCTGGTGCGGAAGCCGGCCAGGGCGTCGCCCAATTGTCCGCCGACCATCGAACCGCCGGCCGCAATCAGCCCCACCAGGACGCAGTGCCAAGCCACGAACGCCGTCCGGTTTTTCTGAGGCGTGAGGGTGAGCATCAATTGGCTGACGCCGTTCCCGTACGCCAGCCCCAGGATCCCCGCCACCAGGGCCGTCGCCGGCAGAATGTATATGTAGGTGCTGCGCGTCATGAAAAAGTACCCGATCCAGATCGGGATGGGGTGCAAGGCGCCGAGGAGGACGACGGGCTTGCGGCCGAAGCGGTCCATGATCGTCCCCCACCGCGTGCCGGTGGCGATCCATACCGCTTGCGTGATGACGTACATGATTCCCAGCCACGTGTTTGGCGCCCCCATGCCGTCCTCGGCGGTGATGTACGGCGCGACGAACGGCCCGAGGATGCTGGTCGCGAACGACCAGATGCCGATCGAGACCGAGAACCAGAGGAAGTTGCGATTCCGTAGCGGCCGGAAGAACCGCCGCCACGTGACTTGAAAGTCGGCGGGGTGGCGCCTCGGCTCGGGGATAAATACGTGGAGCACGATGTCCAGGATGCCGAGCGTCCCCCCGACGGCAAAGACGGCGGCATAGACGTAGAAGGTGTTGGCCGGCTCCTTGCCCAGCGTGTCGAGGGCCACCTGGATGCCGAAGAACCACACCATGTTCACGGCGTGGATGATGGCGCTGCGGCGTCCGAAGAACGTCCCGCGGATGCCCTCCGGCACGAGGTCCGCCATCCACGACCACCACCCCGCCATGCTGACCATCGCCAGGATGAAACTAGAGACCGAGGCGGCCGTGATGATGGAAATGCCCAGGCTCTTCTCGCCCCCCTGCGCCACATACAGAGCCACCCCCGCCAGCACATACCCCAGTAGGCGGTGGGCAATGTGCGCCGTTGCCCAGAACACTTTCCGCGTCCTGAGGCGGCTGTAGATGAGGATGGCGAGGAGGTGGAACGGCACAGTCAACTGGGTCAGCGCTACCAGGAGGCCCAGCGCCCCGGCTGAGGCGCCCAGGTGGTTCTTGAAGAAGACGTTCAGGATGGCCTGAGGGGTGCAGACGGCGCACCAGGCCATCCCCCCCGCCCCGACCAGGATGTTCAGATTCATGGCGTGGCGGAGTCGGCTGGGCGTGATAGGCCGGCCCGTGGTGTCGAGCGGCGACTCTGCGGCTTCAGCAAAGGAGGTGGCCATTATCTTCCGGTGATCCGGCGCGCCAGGCCCAGGGCCTCGTCCCGGCTTCGCACCCCGCCTTCCAACTGGGCATCATACACCTTGCGGAGGATTTCCGCAAAAGCCGGTCCAGGGGCAAGGCCCATCGCAATCAGATCGTGGCCGGTGACGAACGGATCGGGGCGGACCTCCTCGGCGCTCAGCGCCCGGTACCGCGCCATGAGGGCCTCGTACCCTGCAGCCGTTCCGCCCGAGGCCAGGCAGTCGGCCCGCCAGAGTTCCGCAAGTTCCTCAAAGCCCTCCTCCGCGAAGAGACGCTTCAGTTTCGCGGTCCGCATCTGGTCCCAGTTCGAGAGCGTCATGTGCCGGGCCACCAGCCACGTCACACGCCGCGATTGGAGCGTGCTCAGTTTCAGCCGGGCGCACACCTGGCGCGCCGACTCCTCGCCCACATGCTGGTGGCGATAGAAGGTGACCCGCCCCTCGCGCATCACGGCGGTCGTCGGCTTGCCGACGTCGTGCAACAGCACCGCCAGCGCGAGTTCAAACGTCGGTTCCCGCAGGTGCTCCAGGGCCAGGAGCGTGTGGCAAAAGACGTCGCCTTCGGGATGGACGGCGGGGGGCTGCGGCTCGCCCTTGAGGGCTTCGACTTCGGGAAGGAGAACCGCCACGAGCCCCAGGTCGGACGCGAGGCAGAGGCCCCGCCGCCGGCCTGCCGGCGGCGCCGTCAGGATCCGCGCCAGTTCCTCCCGCACGCGCTCGCCGCTCACCGTCGCTAGCGCCGGCGCGAGGTCCCGGACGGCCTCGGCCGTCGCCGTGTCCATCTCGAAAGAGAGTTCCGCCGCAAACCGCACCGCCCGCAGCAAGCGCAGATGGTCCTCGGCAAAGCGCCGGCGCGGGTCGCCGACCGCCCGGATGATCCGAGCCTCCAGGTCCGCCCGGCCGCCCACATAGTCCGCCACCTCGCCTGACTCCGGGTCGAGGAACATCGCGTTGATTGTAAAGTCGCGCCGCTGCGCATCCTCGCGGGCGTCGGTGAAACGGACCACGTCGGGATGCCGACCGTCCGCGTAGCCGTGCTCGGCCCGGAACGTGGCGACCTCGACCTGGACTCCCGGCGCGCCGGGATCCGTAACGACCACCACGCCGAACGCCGCCCCCACGGTCAGCGCCTTCGGGTAGAGGGCAAGCACCTCGGCGGGCCGGGCGCTGGTGGCGACGTCGTAATCCTTGGGCGGCCGGCCCAGGAGGAGGTCGCGGACGCATCCGCCGGCCAGGAGGGCTTCGTGGCCGGCCTGGCGGAGGCGGCGAATGATGGATTCGGCGAGTTGCTTCTGTGTGCCCATGATAGGGGGCGAAGGATACCGCGCCGACCCCGCCGCGACAAGCGAAACGGCGCGCGCCCGGCAAGTTTACCCGCCGTGGCGGGCCGGGCGGCTAACTGTATACGGCCCCGCGCTTGGTGGATCGGCGCGCCCGGCGGCTCGGCGCGCCGACAGTTAGCCGCCCAGTTTACTGGGCGCGCGCCGCTGGCCCGCCGGTCGCTCCTCCTCCGGCCGCATCCAGTTCGCCAGCAGCGGTTCCAGGACCGCCAGGACGAGGCAGAGGATGAGGAAGTATTGCCACAGTTCCCGTCGGGCCGTCTGCTCGAACCGCTCCACGAGTTCCGCGAAACTCGATGCCACGTGGACCTCGCGGGCGCCGAGCCCGGCCGCTAGTCGCTCGTCGGTCATTTCCGACAAGTCCGACTCCGCCCCGTCCGGATTCGTGGCGAAGAGGCCCTCCACCTCGCCGCGCCCCGGCACGCCTCGCGGCGACGCGGGCACGCGCCAGGCGTAGAACCCCAGGCGCCAGGTCTTCGTGAAGCGCACGAGGTTCGTCCCCTCGCCCGGCTCGGAATCGAGGTGCTCGGTGACGATCTCGCCGGCGGGTCCGAGGGGACCGGCGAGTTCGACCGTCGCCGCCTCCTTTACGTCGGGCCAGAGGTTGATTTCGATGGGCTGCCCCGCCAGGAGGTTCCGCCTTTCGCTTTGCCCGCGGGCCGCGAGGTGCGCGATGCGGACCATGAGCGGAAGGAACAGGTTCCGTACGGGCAGGTTCGTCCATTCGGTAGTCGCGCCGGTGGTGAAGAGGAGCACCCGACCGCGCCCGAACGTTTTGGCGAGGAGCAGCGGGTCGCCGTTCTCCAGCCGCGCCAGCACCGTCGCCGCGCCTCCCGGTCCGGGGTCGGCCCGGACGTACTCATAGACGAGGACGCCCTGGTACACGTCGGCCGATTCGACCAGGCCCTCCAGGTAGAGCGAGTCGGCCTGGACGGAAGCGATCTTCCAGGCGTCGGTCCGCAGGGCGGCGCTGCCGGCGCGCTCGCCGAGCCGCGCGGGCAAGAGGCCGCCTTCCCGGGGAATCCCGTCCACGAAGAGGCGGTTGTACGCCTCGGCCTCGACGTGCGGCCCGCAGAAGACGACGAGCGTCCGCCCCGAGGCGACCCAGTCGGCCAGAGCGCCCGCCGCCGACGGCGCAACGGTCGCTGCATCGTTGAGGAACACGACGTCCCACTGTCCCAGGGCGCCCGGGTCGAGCGAGGCGGCGGTGGTCTCGACGGGTCGGACGGCCCAGGGGAAGTCGGCCTCGCCCCCTGCCGGGTCCAGCGCCCGCACGAGATAGAAGTTCGCGTCCTGAAACGGGACCTCGGCCGGGGCTTCCTTCACCAGGAGCACGGGGATGCGGTCGGCGACGCACACGGCGGCGCGGCGGGTGTTGTCGAGGGCCAGGGAATCGGTCCCCTCGACGGCGGCGACGAGGCGATGCGGACCGGGCGTCTCGAACGTGTGCGAAAGGGCGACGACGCGCTTCGCCCCCGCCTCGCCCGCCGCCGCCAGGTCCACCGGCACTTTTTGCCGCGCCTGCCCGGCATCGTCCACAAAGAGCAGGATGCTGCGCTTCTCGGGCGCCGGGCTGCTGCTGGAGACCGTCACGTCCAGGCGCACCGGCATGCCGACCACCGCGGCGCGCGACGCCGTCTGGGCGTCCGTGATGGCGACGTTGGCGAAGGCGGGTTCGGTCGTGCGGATGATCGCCACCGGGATGTCCGGATGGGCGCGCGGTTCCTCGAGGGTCTCCAGGCCCCCCCACGAAAGCGCCTGCCGATCCGTCAGGACCCAGAGGCGTTTGTCGGCCGCGTCGGTCTTATCGAGCAGGGCATAGGCGGCCCGGAGGGTTGCGGCGAGGTCGGCCCGGCCGGCGCCGGCCTGGGCGCCGTCGAGGTCGCGGAAAAGTTTGGCGCGGTCGGCGACGAGGCGGTCGGGGACGGGAACCGGGCCTGGGTTCGTCAAGAGGACAACCGCCCGCGCGGGGCGCCAGACGCTTTCGAGGATCGCGCGGGCTTCGCGCTTGGCCTTCGCCAGGCGCGTCTGGCCCTCGAAGGCGACGAGCATCGAGGTGGAATTGTCCAGCACGATGCAGGCGGCGGTGGATCCCGGCGCGCCGGGACCGAACAGGCCGAACGCCTTCGACATGAACGGCCTGGCGAGCGCGGCGGCGAGCACCGCAAACAGGAGCAGCCGCACCAGAAGCAGCAGGAGGTTTTCGAATCGGCGTCGGCGGGCGGTGCGCTCCGCGGCGCTGCGAAGAAACCGCAGCGTCGGAAACGGGACGCGCGGCGCGCGGGCCTGGTGAATCAGGTGGATGAGGATGGGGACGGCCATGGCGGCGGCCCCGGCCGCCAGCCACGCTCCCCACCACGCCGACACGAATCCGAACCCGAGCATCGCTCCCTCGAAAAAGACACCAGGTGTCTTTTTTCTCACAAAATCCGCGTTTTTGAGGCACCAAGGGCGTTTTTCGTCCGGAAAAGACACCTGGTGTCTTTTTCTTTCACCGCATCTTCTGACGTCGCGCCAGGTACGACCGCAGCAGAAAGTCGTACGGGACGCTCGTGTCCGCCAGGACGTACTCCGAATCGCTGTCGGAGCAGGCCTTTTTGTAGCGGTCCACGAAGGCCCGGACGTCGGCCAGGTACTGGTTGCGGATGGCTTTCGGGTCCACCTGGTACCGCTGGTCGGTCTCCAGGTCCACGAACTGCGTCAGTTTGCGGAACGGGAACTCCAGTTCCGCCGGATCGAGGACGTGAAACAGGATGACCCCGTGCCGCTTGTGCCGGAAATGCCGGATGGCGCGGATGACCTCGTCCTCCTCGTCGTAGAGGTCGCTGATGATGATAATGAGGCCGCGGCGCTTGATCATCTCCGCCAGGTCGTGCAGCGGTTTGGCCAGGCGCGTCACCTCGCCGGCCTTCAGATTCTCCAGCCGCCGGCACATTTCGTTCAGGTGCGCCGGCGACCCGCCGGGCGGCATGTTGAGGCGCACCTGGTGGTCGAACGCCACCAGGCCCACCACGTCCTGTTGCCGCGTCATCAGGTACGCCAGCGTCGCCGCCAGGAACGACCCGTACTCCAGTTTTGTGAGGCTCTTCGGCCGGCTCGCATAGTTCATCGAGGCGCTGGAGTCCAAGAGGATGTGGCACCGGAGGTTCGTCTCCTGCTCGTACTGCTTGATGTAATAGCGGTCGGTCTTGGCGTAGGCGACCCAGTCCACGTGCCTCGGCTCGTCGCCGGGCGTGTACGGCCGGTGCTCGGAAAACTCGACCGAGAAACCGTGGTGGGGGCTCCGGTGCAGGCCCGAGATGAACCCCTCGACGACCGTCCGCGCGACAACGCCGAGGTTTCCCAGGCGCACGAGCGTCTCGGGGTCCAGATACCGATAGTGTGTCGAGGGAACGCCGGCGTCGAGACGGGTCATGGGCTTGCCTCACGCGCGCCGCACCATTCCATCAGATGGAGCGTCGTCGTTCCGTACGTTCGTTCGTCCATCGCCTCGAACCCCGGCCAGGGCGCTTCGAGGCGCACGCCGCGGCGCATCCGCAGCATCGCCGTCGCACCGGGGGCAAGGCACCCGAGGTCCGCCAGCGCCTGGGCCATGGCGACCAACCGCGCGCGCCCCGCAGGCTCATCCGTCAGGCGGTAGGGCGGGTCGGCGAAGACGAGGGTGTATGCTTCGTCGCCGACAGGTCGGATCCACGCTCCCGGTCGAAGCGCGTCGCGCCGGACGACCTTCGCTTGTTTCGTCAGGCGCAAGGTCGCCACGTTGGTTTCGGCGGTTTTGATGGCCGAGGGGTCGGTTTCCACCAGGAGGCACCATCGGGCCCCCCGGCTGAGGGCCTCCAGCCCCAGGGCCCCGCTTCCGCAGAAGAGGTCCAGGACGACGGCGCCCTCCATGTGTGGGGCGAGGATGTTGAAGAGGTTCTCTCGGACGCGGTCGGTCATCGGGCGGGTCGTCAGGCCTTCCGGCGCGACCAGTTTCCGCCCGCGATGAATCCCGGCGATGATGCGCATGGCTCGTTTGAGGCGCATCGTAGCGGGACGGTTTCGGCAAATCAAGCGCGGCGGCTAAACTGTCAAGGTTGTGTGGCACGGCCGGTCTTGCCCGGCCGTGCGCACAGGGCTCGGTCGAGCACTGGCGGGCAAGCCGCCAGTGCCACCCAACTCTTCCCCTGTGCGTTCCCCGAGAGGCCGCCGCGCTACAATGCGGCCAATCAATCGCGAGCCGCCCGGCATTTTGCTTGAGGCCGGGCGCAGCGCACTTCTACAATGGCTCTTCCGTCGAGGTCCTGGAGGAGCAACGCGCGATGAGGATTCTGCTGGTCGGAAGCGGCGGGCGGGAGCATGCCCTGGCGTGGAAACTCGCCCAGTCGCCGCACTGCGACAAACTCTATGCCGCCCCCGGGAACCCCGGCATGGCCCGGTGTGCCGAGTGCGTCCCCATCCAGGCGGAGGATCTGGACGGGCTCCTGAAGTTTGCCACCGAGAAGAAGATCGGCCTGACGGTCGTGGGGCCCGAGCAGCCGCTCGTGGCGGGGATCGTGGACCGGTTCCGTGCGGCGGGCCTGCGGATTTTCGGCCCGACGCGGGAAGCGGCCCAGGTCGAGGGCTCCAAGGAGTGGGCGAAGACGGTCATGATGCACCATGCCGTCCCGACGGCCGAGTTCCGCCTCTTCACGAAACTGCGCGACGCCTTGCGGTACATCGAGCAGCACGAGGAGCCGCTCGTGGTCAAGGCCTCGGGCTTGGCGGCGGGGAAGGGCGTGTTCGTCTGTGCCAATCAGGACGAGGCCCGAGGCGCCGTCGAGAACATTCTGAAAGACAGGACCTTTGGCGCTTCGGGCGACACGGTGGTTATCGAGGAACGCCTGGTGGGCGAGGAGGCCTCTATCCTGGCCCTCGTGGATTCCCGCAGCATCTACGTCCTGGAATCGAGCCAGGACCACAAAGCGGCGTTCGACGGCGACAAGGGACCGAACACGGGCGGCATGGGGGCGTACAGCCCGGCGCCGATTGTCACGCCGCACATCCAGAGCCAGATTGAGCGCGAAATCCTCGTGCCGATGGTCCACGGCATGAAGATCGAGGGGGCGCCGTTCAGCGGCCTCCTGTACGCGGGCGTCATGGTGACGGCCGGCGGGCCGAAGGTCCTGGAGTTCAACTGCCGTTTCGGCGACCCCGAGGCCCAGCCCCTGCTGGTGCGCCTGAAGAGCGACCTGGTGGAAGCGCTCGAGGCCACCATGGACGGGCGCCTGGAGGAGACGACGCTCCAGTGGGACGCGCGGCCGGCCGTCTGCGTTGTGATGGCGAGCGGCGGGTATCCCGACGCGTATGAGAAGGGCAAGGAAATCACGGGCCTGGAGGCCGCCGAGGCGATGGAGGACGTCGTCGTCTTCCACGCGGGCACGCGCGCCGAGGGCGGGAAGATTTACACGCACGGCGGGCGCGTGCTGGGTGTGACGGCCCTGGGGAAGGATATTTCCGAAGCGCGGGACCGCGCGTACGAGGCGGTCCAGGCGATCCGGTTCCACCGGGCCCACTGGCGGACGGATATCGCGGTGAAGGCGATCCGGCGACTCGCGCGCGAATAGTTTGCCGCCCCGCGCCGCGCCCGAACGGCGCGCGCCCCGCCCGCCTTCGCCAAAGGCTTCCGTCTTCGTCCTTCGGACTACGCCGTGACAAGTCGGCGTGGCAAGCAAGCGGGGCGGCTAAATGTATACGCCCGGCGCAGCAACAGTTAGCCGCCCAGTTCACTGGGCGCGTGCCATTCGACCACACGGGCCGCGGTCGGACGGGCGATTGACCGGCACGGTGCGGTCTGATAGGGTGGAGTAATCATATCCGGCTGGTGCAGGCGGGCCGGCCTAGGCGGCAGGGCGCCTTAAAGAGGGGAGGAACGCGGAACCGTTTCGCCGGTGGCTTGTGGCGAGGTGGGGGCCATGAATCCTCTGAGAAGCGCCGTTTCGTACGTCCAGTTGCAGGCCCTTCGGGGGGCGGTGCGGGTTGCGCCGCACTGGTTCGAGAAGCGTCTGTTCGCCTTTGCCGAGGAAGCGACCGAATCCATCACCTTTCCCCAGGGCCGCATCTTCGCCCGCCAGATGCTGCGTTTCGGCCGGCACACGCTGCCCAAGGGCGGTCAGGCGTGCCGCACCAAGTTGCTCGATAACCTTCTGGTCAATGCCATCACGGGCAAGCGCCAGCGGATCCAGTACCACCGCCGGACCGGCCTGCAGCCGCCGTACCTGTTGGTTATCAGCCCGACGATGCGGTGCAACCTGCGGTGCATCGGGTGCTACGCCGCCCGGTACGCGAAGGACGAGGAGATGGCGCTATCGCTCCTGGACCGGATCCTCCGGGAGGCGAAGGAGATGGGGATTTACTTCATCACCATCAGCGGCGGCGAGCCGTTCCTGCGCCGGGACCTCATGGACCTGTTTGCCAAGCATGACGATATCTATTTTCAGGTCTATACGAACGGGGCGCTGATTGATGAAAAGTTGGCGGACCGCCTGGCGGAACTGGGCCACGTCGTGCCCGCCATCAGCGTCGAGGGGTTCCAGGACCAGACCGACGCCCGCCGAGGCAAGGGGACGTTCGAGCGGATCCTGGCGGCGATGCGGAATCTGAAGGACCGCGGCGTGTTCTTCGGGTTCAGCGCCACCGCCACCCGCCTCAACAACGACCTGATGGTCTCCGACGAGTTTGTGGACTTCTGGCGCGACCAGGGGTGCGTTTTCGGGTGGTATTTCAACTATATCCCCATCGGCCGCGAGCCGAACCTCGACCTCATGCCGACCCCCGAACAGCGCCTCTACCGCCGCCGGCGCGTGATGGACCTGCGGGAACGCCTGCCGATGCTCCTGATGGATTTCTGGAACGACGGGGCCCTCGTCGGCGGGTGCATGGCCGCCGGGCGGTACTACGTCCACATCAACGTCCACGGCGACGTCGAGCCGTGCGTCTTCGCCCAGTTCGCGGTGGACAATATCAAGGAGAAATCCCTCCACGACGTGCTCGACAGCCCGTTCTTCCGCCGCATCCGCGCCCGACAGCCGTACACCGACGACTACCTCCGGCCGTGCATGATTATTGACCATCCGCACGTCCTGCGCCAGGTGGTGCGCGAGTCGGGCGCCCGGCCGACGTGCGAGGGTAGCGAGATGGTGCTGACGGCCGCGGCGGAGGGGCTCGACGCCTACGCCGCACAATGGGCCGAACTGGCAGACAAGGAGTGGGTCGAGGAAGGCTCCGCCGACCTGGAGAAGGCCGACCGCCTCCGCCTGGCCCAATAATAGGCGGCCGGAAAGAACCGCTTGTCACAAAGGTGCGCGGGCGCACCTTTTTTGTTTTGCGCGCGAGAGACCGGCGCGTATAAGGGGCGTGAAACGTGCCGGCAGCGCCGCAGGAGGAAGCCTCGGCGCCCGCCCGGGCGGTGCGGCGGCAAGAAAGGGATGCGATGAACGCGGTCGAGCGGATGCGAGCGATGTTCGAGGGCGGACCTGTCGACCACCTGCCACGCTACCCCTTCGGGTTCTTCCCGCAAACTTTTGAGCGATGGGAGCGCGAGGGCGCCCCCCCGGACGTGATTAAGGACGGCGGGGCGGGCCCCCGGTTCGACGAATACTTCGGGTTCGACCCAGGCGGTTGGGGAGGCGTTTGGGTGGGGCAGGTCCTGGACCTCGGGTGGTGCGAGGCGCCGCTCGTCCCGCCGTACGAGGAGAAGGTCCTCCGCGTCGAGGGCGGGCACGAGGTCGTCCAGGACTGGGTCGGCCGGCACTGCGTTTTCCCGATTGGCCAGCGCCAGCAGGTCATGCCGACCTACATCAAGCACGCCGTCGCCTCGCGCGAGGATTGGCAGCGCGATGTCCGTCCGCGCCTCGATCTGGGGACGCCCGAACGGTGGAAGGATTACGAAGCGAAAGCGGGTCGTGCCCGCGAGGCGGTCGCGTGCGGCGAACGGCTGCACTCGGCCAACATCGTCGGCGGATACATGTACCTGCGGAGCCTCGTCGGACCGGTCGAACTTCTCTACCTGTTTCACGACGCGCCGGATCTCGTGCGGGACATGATGCAGGTGTGGCGCGATCTGGTGGTTGCGTGCCTCAAGCGCTGCCAGGCCGACGTCGGGCCGTTCTTCCGACTCTATCTGGGCGAGGACATCTGTTACAACCACGGTCCGCTCATTTCGCCCGCGATGATGCGAGAGTTCCTCCTGCCCTATTACCGCGAACTCTACCAGGAACTCCGCGCGGGCCAGAAGGAGCCGCTCCACTTCGAGATAGACACGGACGGCGACTGCCGGCCGGTCATCGAGGTTTACCGCGAGGTCGGCGTGGATGCGATGAGCCCGTTCGAGGTCGCCTCCGGGTGCGACGTGGTCGAACTCGGCCGCAAGTACCCCGACATGCACATGCGCGGCGGCATGGACAAGCGCGTCCTCGCCCAGGGTCCGGAGGCCATTGACCGCATGCTCGAGCGCATCCTGCCGACGATGGTCCGCCGCGGACGGTACGTCCCTTCCTCGGACCACTCGGTGCCCGACGATGTCTCGCTGGCCAGTTACCGGCACTACCGCCGCCGCGTCATGGAACTGGATCACTAGGCCTCCGGCCGCCCCGTCATTCTAATATGCTGTCATTCCTCTATCACTTTCTCTCTGCGTTCTCCGCACTCTCTGCGTTGAAACGCCCTTCGGATAGCGGGAGGTTCCAGGGCCCAAAGACGCGGCGGGGCAGGCGCAAGGCCCGCCCCGCCCTTTGAAAACGCGGCTGGGCAACCCCTCACCCAACCCGCGTTTCATGGTTGCCGTTCGGCACGCCGCCGCCGGCGTGCACAGAGGCCGGCCGGGAACGATTCCACAGTCGAGGACGGCCTCTGCATCCGGCGCCCCTCAGGGGTGGGCGCCGCTTGGCCGCAGGTGCGCAGGAGCCGACCGGCGGGCTCTTCCCGTCCGGCCAGCCGAGTTCAGAAGGCTTCTTCCAGGTATGCCATCGGCCGACGGGCGTGGGGACTTTAGCGCTTTCGCCCGCCAGGTGGCTAAAACACTAGGCGCAGGGTCAGGATTTCATACGGCCGGGCGGTGACGGCGACGGAACCGTCCGCGACCGGAAGCCGGCCCTCGTTTTCCTCCATCAGGTTGCACGTCCAGGCCCTGCGGATGGGCCGGTCGAAGGCGACCTGGCCGGTCGTCCGGCCGCCGAGGCGCTCGACGAGGCGGACGACGACGCCCTTGCCGTCCTCGGCCGCTTTGACGGCCTCGAGCGCAAGGCCCGGCGCGTCGCAACGGAGGAAGGAGTGGATGGTCTCGGCCGGGGCCTTGGCGACGGGGCGCGCAAGAAGCGGGCAATTGAGTTCCATCGCCGCCTCGTTCGTCCGCGCCTCGCGCCACGAGCCGGCGTGCGGATAGAGGACGTAGGTGAAGTCGTGCGTCTCCTTGTCGGACTCGGGGTCGGGTTGGGTGGGGCCTTTCAGAAGCGTCAGTCGCATCAGCCGGGCGTTCGCTTCATGACCGTATTTGCAATCGTTCATGAGTGAGACGCCGTAGTCCGCCTGCGAGAGGTCCATCCATTGGTGGGCGGGAACCTCGAACCTCGCGGCGGCGTAGGAATCGTTGCGATGCGCGGGGCGCTTCATGTTGCCGAACGCAATGTCGTAGGTCGCGTGGGCGGTTGAAAGGTCCACGGGGAAAGCGACCTTCAAGAGCCGCTGGCGCTCGACCCAGCGGACGCGCGTCTCGAAGACGATCCGGCGCGACCCCGCCGCCAGGCTGATCCGCTGGACCAGCAGGGAGTCGCCGATCGGCTGCTCCAGACGCAGCGATGCGCGGATGGGCCCCGTCTCGTCCACGGCGAGTTTCCCCGGGCCGAGCGGAATCTCGTGTTCGATGTACGAAGGCGCAATGTCCCACGCCTCGTAGTGGCCGGGCGTGTCCTCATACATCTGGAACCGGTTCGCCGCCTGCCCGGGGACGAGCACCTCGCGGCCGAACTCCTTGTCACGGATGGAGACGATCCGCCCGGCGCGGTCGAAGCGGACCTTGAGAAACTCGTTCTCCAGGGAGCGCGCGGTCGCGCGGAGCGCGCCCGGGGTCCGGGCGGGCGCCCGGCCGTCCGAAAGAGCGAGCATGCGGTAGCCGACGGGCGGGACCTCGGGCGGCGAGACGAGGACTTTCTTCGTCCCGTCCAGGTCGGCGATGCGCTGCTGGGGCAGGGGACCGCCCTCGGGGTCGGCCACGACGCGTCGGCCCACGTCCGCCGCGGCGACGGCCAGACAGTCGCTGCGGGCGTGCAGGAGGGAGTTAAAGACGATGAGCGGCGCCGGCTTTCCGCCGCGCGCCGGCCGCAAGATGCGCGGCCCGACGAGCGCGCGCAAGCCGCTCTCGTGCGCCTTTTCGCCGATGGCGCGGATGCCGGCGAAGTCCTTTAGCAGATCGTGATAGACCTCCGTGATGTGCGAGCCGGGCAGGGCGTTGTGGAACTGGGTCGTCAGGAGCATCTCCCAGCCGCGCTGGAGGTCGTCGGCCGGGTAAGGCCGGCCGTCGAGGTGGGCGAGGACGGAGACGAGTTCGGCCTCGCGGTAGAGGAGTTCCATCCGTCGGTTGAGTTTCTTCAGCCGCGCCTTCGTTGTGAACGTGCCGCGATGGGCCTCCAGATAGAGTTCGTCGCGGTACACGGGCAGTCGGGTCTTCTCGGCCTTGGCGCGGATGGAGTCGAAGGCCTCCTCGGCGGCGGAGAAGCGGGTCTTCACCAGTCCCGGGAAATCGCGGTACCGCCGGCCGCACTCGATCATCTCGGCGTCGGGTCCGCTGCCGCCGTCGCCCCATCCGTAGATGTGCAGCGTCTCGCCGACGGTTTCCTTGTCGGAGAAGGCCCGCCACTGGAGGTCCAGGAGGTCGGGGTCCACCGTGCCGATGAAGTGGCCCGGGGGGATAATGCCCAGGACGCGCGATCCGTCCACCCCTTCCCACCAGAACGTGTGCTGCGTCCAGGGGTTCGTGTCGTTCCAGACGACCATTTTGTTGGTGAGGGCGTAGGGGATGCCGCTGCGGGCGAGGATCTGGGGCATGGCCCACGACATGCCGAACACGTCGGGGATCCAGCACGAACGGCTGCGGAAGCCGAACTCTTTCTGGAAGAACTTCTGGCCGTACAGGATTTGCCGCACGAACGATTCGCCCGAGATGAGGTTGCAATCGGGCTCGACCCAGAAGGCGCCGATGATTTCCCAGCGGCCTTCGGCGACGCGCTTCTTGACCTGCGCGTAGAGGTCGGGCCAATACTTCTTCATGTCGGCATACAATTGCGCCTGGCTTTGGCAGAACTTGAATTCCGGATATTGCTCCATCAGGCGGAGCATCGTCGAGTGCGTCCGGGCGATCTTGCGCAGGTACTCCTTGTACGGCCACTGGAAGACGAGGTCGAGGTGCGAGTGGCCCACGAGGTGCATCAGCCCCTGGCCGCGGAACCGGTCCGAAGCGTAGATCGAGCGCCGGACCTGCTGGCCCGCCTCGAGGATGCGCCGACGCAGGAGCGCGGGGTCCTTTTCCTGGAGCGGGATGTGCTTGAGCGCCTCCCAGAGCCGGTCCGAAAGGAACCGTTCCAGCCGCGGGTCGAGGTCGGCGACGTCGAGCATTTTGATCGCGGCGCGGAAATCCCAGTACACGCGATGGACGTCCTCGTCGAGCGCGGCGACCTCGGCCAGGGCGAAGGTGTGCGGATAGCGTTTCTCGGCGTGCCAGGTCACGTAGGCCTCGACCTCCAGATGGAACGTCCGGCCGGCCTTCGCGCGGTTCGTCAGGAGCGCCTCGTAGTGGAACGGGTCGAGGCTGTGGAACGCTTCGCCGTTGACGCGCAGCAGGGCGTCGCCTCCGAAGAACAGGCGCAGGACGACCTTGCGTCCGCGGAAGTCGGCGGGAAGTCGCAGGCGCCGGCGGAAGAAGGCGCTGCGTCCGGCGGCGCCCCAGCGATCGCCGACGCCGATCGGTCTCCACCGCTTGTCCAGATAGTCGTATTTCCCAGGGGCGAGATAGACGGCCTCGCGGATTTTCCAGTCTGGGATCGCCATCCGCCGGTCGACCATCCGCTCCTCGACGACGGCCAGGCGCATTTCCATCCGCTCGCGGAAAGTGGCGATGCCTCGGCACTTGTGCTTGACCCCGGCGCGCCACTGGAGCATGAGTTCCTTGATGTTGCCTTCGGAAGCCATCGGGCGATCTCCTAGTCTTCGGTGGTCAGCGCCCCGAGCAGTTCGCGGTTGGTCGGGTGCGTTTTCATTGCGGCCAGGAGGGCCTCGAGCGCTTCCTGCGGTTCGGCCCCCGCCAGGCGCCGGCGCATCAGGTGGCGGGCCTTCAGTTCCGCCGCCGAGACGAACCGTTCCTCTTTTCGCGTGCCGGACGCCAGGATGTCAATTGCCGGATACAGCCGGCGCTCCGCCAATTCGCGCGACAGGACGCACTCCATGTTCCCCGTGCCCTTGAACTCCTGGAAGATGAGGTCGTCCATTCGGCTGCCGGTTTCAATCAGGCAGGTGGCGACGACGGTCAGGCTCCCGCCGCCTTCGATGTTCCGCGCGGCGCCGAACATGCGTTTCGGTTCGGCGAGGGCCCGGATGTCCACGCCGCCCGACATCGTCCGCCCGCTGGACGGAACGGCCTTGTTGAAGGCCCGCCCCAGGCGCGTCAGGCTGTCCATAAAGAGGACGACGTCGCGGCCGAACTCGGCCTCGGCCTTGGCCATTGCGAACGCCATCCGCGCCAGCCGCACATGCTGCTCTACGTCCTGGTCGTTCGACGACGCCAGGACCAGGGCCCCCGTCGTTCGCCGAAAGTGCGTCACCTCCTCCGGCCGCTCGTCCACCAGCACCAGCATCAGCCGCACCTGCGGGTAGTTCGTGCTCACCGCCTGGGCCATGTGCTCCAGGAGAATCGTCTTGCCGGCCCTCGGCGGGGAGACGATGAGGGCACGCTGGCCCTTGCCGATGGGCGCCAAGAGGTCGAGCGCGCGGGTCGTGAGCGGCTCGGGGCCCGTCTCCAGCCAGAGCGCCTCCTCCGGGTCAATGACCGTCAGATCCTCGAAGGGCTTTAGCGCAGCATAGGCGTCCGGCGCCTGGCCGCAGACCATTGTCACGTCGGCCAGTTGCATGCCGCGGCCCTTGGGGTCGCGGCGGGTGGGGCCCTCCAGCGCCAGGCCCATCTTCAGCCGATAGCGCTTCACAAGGCCCGGGGGGACGAAGAGGTCGCTCGTGGTCGGGCGGAAATCCCGCTCCGGCAGCCTCAGGAACCCGTATCCGCGCTCGTGCAATTCCAGCACGCCGCGCACCGTCTCTTGCTTGGGGTCGGCCATTGCATCCCCAATGCGGCGGACAAAAGCCGCCGTCGGGAAGGGAGGAGAACCGGCTCGGACGTCAACACCCCCACAGCATATTCCTTTCGGGCCGCGTGTCTATGGAAATTTTTGCCGTGCGGCTTTGCGGCTGTCAACGCAAAGTAGAAATGTCCTCTTTCCCGCAAAGTAGGAATGTCCGCTTTTTCTGGAAGGGCTGGCGCCAAGGGTGATCGGCCGCGGGACGTCGGGGGGCGGGGGCCGGAGCGAC
>Ga0307375_10001332_pt1 | contig 27308 bp, 35 predicted proteins | sample TR1MG_FD_202531 | JGI IMG/M metagenome (GOLD analysis project Ga0307375, IMG submission 202531) | Soil microbial communities from Risofladan, Vaasa, Finland - TR-1 | ecosystem: Environmental > Terrestrial > Soil > Coastal area > Acid sulfate soil | place: Finland: Risofladan, Vaasa | collected...
GTGGATGGGGTATGGCTACGATTTGGCTACGGTGCCACAAATAAAAAAGGGCTAGATTTCTCTAACCATTTGATTTTATGGGGTGGCTGATGGGGCTCGAACCCACGACAACCGGAATCACAATCCGAAATTCTAGTATCATCAATAGCCAGCATTGACGCGCTATGCAGCCGGATATATTATGCCAATAATGATTTATTGGCACAAATTCGGCACAGTGAGGGGCGATAATGGCGACAATCAGAAAGAAAGGCGAGTGTCAGTGGCATGTCCAAATTCGCCGTAAGGGATTCCCCAGCCAAACCAAAACGCTCGACTCTCGTTCCGAGGCTGAGGCGTGGGCGCGTGATATTGAAAGCAAAATGGACAAAGGGATATTCGTGTCCATGGCCGAGGCCGAATCAACTACGCTGTATGGAGCGCTGGAACGCTACGAGCGCGAAGTGTCGACGAAAAAAAAGGGGCGAGATCAAGAAAAATACCGGATTCAATCATGGCAGGCTAATGCTTTGGCTATTCGTTCTCTGGCGAGTTTGCGGGGTGCCGACTTTGCCAAATATCGCGATGAACGCCTGGCAGCTGGTGCTGCAGCGGCGACCGTGCGCCTCGATCTCGCTTTAATTTCACATGTGTTCACTATCGCGGTAAAAGAATGGAATATTCCTGTGCAAAACCCGGTGGCCAATATCCGGCTGCCGCGCCAAAACAACGCCAGGGAACGGCGACTGTCGGAGGAAGAGGTTTGTTTTCTTCTGGCTGCGGTGGATGATCCAGGTGATGCGACTAAAGCGAAGGAGTGCGACCGCCGTAACATTTATATGCCGGCACTGGTGCGGGTGGCTATCGAGTCAGCCATGCGCCAGGGCGAAATGCTGGCACTGACATGGGCGAATGTGGATTTGTCGTCGCGAGTTGCCAAGCTGCCGGACACAAAAAACGGTACTGTGCGCAATGTACCGCTGTCTCCTGCTGCAGTGAATGCTATTAAAGGGTTGCCCAGAGCCATCGGTGGACGGGTGTTCGCCACAACGGCCAGTGCAGTCAAGCAATCGTGGGCGAGGGCGATTACCAGGGCGCAGCGGAACTACCTGGCGGATTGCAAAACCAACGACCGGGAGCCGGTTGCCGGTTTCCTCGAAGATATGACGTTCCATGATCTCCGCCACGAAGGCACCAGCCGCTTGGCTGAGATTTTTCCTTTACACAAGCTCATGAAAATAACGGGGCACAAAGATACGAGGATGTTGGCTAGGTATTACCATCCGCGTGCGGAGGATATGGCTGAGGAGATGGCGCAGAAATGGGGTTGATAACTGTTAATTATCGGTTTACAATTAACCATGATTAAGTCATTTCGCCACCGGGGGATGGAAGAGTTCTTTCGGAAAGGCAGTAAGGCCGGAATCCAGCCGCACCATGCCTCACGATTGCGGATACAGTTAGCTTCTCTGGACAACGCGAAAGGCCCGGAGGACATGGACGTTCCTAGCTGGAAGCTGCACTCCTTGTCGGGAGACCTAAAAGGCCATTGGTCGGTCTGGATAAATGGCAATTGGCGGCTTACGTTCCGCTTCGACGGAGCGGATGCAGAACTGGTGGACTATCAGGACTACCATTGAGGAATCAACCATGAGCAGAATGCATAACCCTCCTCACCCCGGTGAGGTACTAAGAGAATGGATACCGGAAGGCATGTCGGTCACAGAAGCTGCGACCGACCTTTGCGTTTCTCGCGTCACGCTTTCAAAAATTTTGAATGGCAAATCAGGTGTTACGGCTGACATGGCGCTGCGCCTTTCCAAATGGCTGGGCACCTCGCCAGACCTTTGGCTTGGACTGCAAACTCAGTTCGATTTGTGGCTAGCAGAACAGGGCCAGCAGCCCGAAATTCATCCTCTATCGCGCTTGGCAGCTTAAGCGAAAATGATTGAGATCGAAAAAAGCAGCGGCAACGTGTATGCCGACCTGGAAAACCCTGACGCCGGTGAGATGCAGGTCAAAGCCCGGTTGGCCGTCAAGATCGGGGAAATCATCAAGCATCGCCACCTTACCCAGCAGCAGGCTGCTGATATCCTCGGTATGACTCAGCCGAAGTTGTCTAATATGCTGCGAGGGCAATTCCGGGATGTTAGCGAGGTCAAGATGCTGGAATGCCTAAGCCGTCTTGGCCGGGCGCGCAAATCATTGTCCGTAAGGCCTCCCGCACGCGAACCGATGGGCGGACAAGTGTAGTGTTCGCTTATAGAGTCCATGAATGTGCTCTACATCGGAATCACCTCTTACGAAGTATTTTCCTGATTCTCGACCAATGTATTCTCCTGAGCAGCTGAATGGCCGCGACCAGGCAAATACAGCCGTTGCTGACGCCAGTAAGTAAGCCCTCTCAATACTTGATCTGCTTTGACTCGGCACTTTGCCACCGCTACAAGTAGATGAGGCTCTCCCAAGGCGCGAGCCAGTTGATCGGCTTTATCTAAATATTTTTCTAACACTCTCACGTTGACATCACCTAACCCATGTTTCGTCCTACCATTTTTCAATCCACCAGGCCATCTACGCCTAATTGCACTTTGCAGGATTCTCACAAAGGTAAGCTGGGTATCAAGCATGTCGGCTAACCGATCCTCCTCGCGGCAAGTGCTCAATCCTGTGAGGTAAAAACCTGGAATGACAGGCCCAGATTCAAGGTAAAGATCTGGATAGGACACTTGCTCATCCAGGAGGCTCCATAATTGCCCCAGAAATTCACTATCCTCGTCTTCGAGCAACGCCGCCTGGCGAAGGTGCGCTATCTGAATTTTGCCCTCTAGCGCGATACTAATTTGTGTGGCCGTCGTGTCAGAAATCGTCGACCACATATAGTCAATAATCTTGTCCAATGACCAGCGCAGGGGCTTGGTTCTGAAAATTGACCAATATTGGGCTGCATCTACAAAATCCAGGGAACACTCGATCGCCTCAAGCCGGGATTCGATATTTTCATGCGCATTAGGAGTAGCGCGTTTGCCAAAGAATGCATTGTTCGATAGTTGCCAAAAGGCGCGTATTGGGTGTCCGGCTCGGCGATAAAGTCTAGCGCGCTGTAGAGCCATGGATGCATGGCTGTGCCGGCCCAACCAAGCGAGCATTTGGTGTGCCTCATGGAGCATCCCCATGCTTGCATAGATTTTAGGAAGTAACGCCAACTCTGCCTTGTCGTTATCGAGCGTATGCCTAAACTGTCTGAATTCTTCCTCTGCAAGCTGGCCAAGCCCTACGGCAAGGCTTAGATGGGCTCCATTTAAGTGCCGTTGAGCCCGTGAAGGGCTATAAAGCGATTCCAACAGTGCAGGCAAGTCAGGCTGGTTAATGGTGGAGTCACCCTGACGATCTGCATTAATTGGCTGGCTAAGCAATTGTGCAACATACTCGCTTGTAAAATCATGCGGCACATCGGTTCCAGAAAATGCCGTTTGCCAAGAATCAATGGGCTCATCCTGTTCACTCTCGTTAATGCTGTCAGAATGCCGGGCTTTATGCTTTATCCAGATAAGTCGAGGCTTGGTGCGTGCATTCATCCGTTTGCGCATCCAAGCATTGACGTCGAAATGATCCGTACCACTGTATCCGGCCACTATCACCACATCGACCGATTCAAAAATCCGGGTTAACAGCTCTTGAAGTTGTTCCGGCAACCCCGGCACAAGATCTGTCAGCGTTGAACTAAGGCGATCCACTCCGTGCTCGATAGTCCCATGTAGCTTAACCAGTCCCCAATCGTTTTCTTCTGGGCAATTGAGGATGTCAAGAGAGTGCGTTTCTGGATGCATGACATGCACTGGGATGAGGCGTCCAGATGCCTGATGAAAGGCGCTCTCAATGCAATCGTCGAAGTTTGTAGTAATCACCCAACCACGATTATCGATGAGGTGATTAGCGATTATTCGATGGAGGTGATTTGGGGGTCTCCCCTCGAACAAACGCAATAAATTTCTCGGATTTGTTGCGGATGTAGCCGTTTCAGTCCCCGCTCTGTTGCACACTGTGTCTAGGATATGTTCGAGTCTAGGCATATCCCGTCCTATCACCGGTGCGCAGCCCTGGAATACCGACAGAATCTCCTCGGCAGCACGCCCATCAAGAAGGTGATTCAGGAGAGCTTTCGTCAGGTCTTTCCCTGAAGGCAAACAAGTGGGGGCATCAATCGAAATTCCGGCGCCGACTATAAGTGCAATTTTTCCAGGGAATGGTGATTTTTTGTCCGAGTGGAACCACCAATTTTCTACTGGATTGTTGGTGTATGCCATCAAAGCAATTTTCCCTGAAATTCGTAATTCATAAGCATCAAGCGCAGGGGCGTACCTCAGTCATCACTCGACTCCCACGCCATGGCTTGGCTGATAACCCAGTGAGCGGGAGGTTTTCTTCACCGGCCGCGCGGTTCTCACTTCAAGCACTTTACCACCGCCAGACTTGTGCCCGGCGCGAGCCCGGCCATAATACTTTTGGCATTCGTCGGTCGAGTGTCCCAGGGATGCGGCCACTTTCTCAACGCCGTACCCATCCGCTTTCATACCGCTGGCCACCGCGTTGCGGCAAGCGTAGGCCGGCAAAGTTTGATCCAGGCGAATCAGCTTGGCGCGCTGCGCTGCGCGAGTGATCGCCTTAGTGATCGCCTGCGCGCTGTCCTCAATTTTCACCGTCCAGCCCTCCTTACCAATCTCGGCGATCAATTCATCTGCGCCGGTCGCACCGCGCACGTCGATCTTGAGTTCTCGCCACGCCTGGCCGGCATGTTCGGTGACCTTTTTACCCACTATGCGAAACAACAAAACGCCCTCCAGATCTGTCGGGCGAACTTCAAGCCCATTCAACTCTCCGGGCCGACATCCGGTCAATGCCATAATGGCAAAAGCCGGCTTCCACTTGTCGTTCAATTGTTCATAGACCGATTTTTGCCAGCCCTCGCGAACCTTTGACAAGTTGCCGACGCGCCCAACCCTCCGCTTTCGTTCCCCTTCTGGGGGACGGTTTTTTACTGCTTCTTGCAAGAGGGTAATGCCACGCAGGATTTGCCCTATTGCATCTTCATCGCCTTCTCGCGCCAGATCCATCAGCGGCGTAGAGAATTCGGCCACTTGTAGTTGAAGGGAAGCAATATAGTTGCGCCAGTACCCGATGCTCTGGAACGTGGGCAGCGCATTTTTGCGTCGTATTCTGGCTATGAATTTTTCGCGCATCAACCTGGTAGACGGCTGCAATTTGGCTGACCTGGCTATCAGATCGGCGGCAATGTCGAGGGCGGAGGATATATTGTGGTCAACAGTCATGGGTATATAGAGGATTGCAATCTTGAGGTTGTAGGTCACACTGTTTTTTATCGTGTTATCGATGAGCGGATTTTTCAGTTTGCAGCATTGTTATTGGGTTTACGAAGTTGTTTTGTAGGATAACAAAAGATCAAATATTTTGATAGCGGACACATATTCGGACGTCCGTGAAAAATCGCTTTGGCGATTTTACCCGCGTCCGAATATGTGTAGCCGGAACCGGCAGCGCCCCCGTTTTTGTGGCTATCGATGTTGTAAATTTGAGTGACCAGCACATGACAATACGCAATCAGAACTATGTGTCGCGTTGCCGGTTCCGGCAATTGGAATGCCGGAACCGGAGTTGAAACATCCTGTTCAATCAACTTATGCCCCATAACTATTGCCGGTTCCAGCTATTTGAGTTCCGGAACCGGCGCTGTTGAAGCAATTTTCGGCAGCCCAGACGCAATCATTGCCGGAACCGGCAATGATTAGAGTCGTGATGGCGATAGTCACGTAAAACAACGCCGGTTCCGGCTCTGTGAAGATTGCCAGGAAGAGAAGATGGGCGCGTTGCGTTTGCTTTCTTCAGTGGTTCAGCCATTTGATGAAGGCCTTCCACAATTGATGAAGCACGCCAGTACTCGTTGTATTGGCCGACTGTGGAGGGGCAGAAACCGGCTTTCTCGGCAGCCCCTTCTTGCGGTTCACGGAATCGATGTATGCCTCCTTGTCTGTGCGATCACGAGCCTGTACACGCTCAACTTGTCGCTGAGAGATAGCCCCGTCCCATACAACTTGGTTGCGCCGGATCCAATAATGCGACCGACAGGCAAAACTCCAATTTCCGATGGAGGGGTGAAGGGTTACAGCATTTCCATCCTTGCGCAGTGACCAATCGGCCGGAGTCAGAGGAGTGACAACCTCCTCACCGCAGCCGCAGCAACATTTGTGGGAAACAGTGCGGTAGCGCTCACTGATGTAAAGAACACCATCACTGAGTTTCTCGGGAATAAATTCCACAAATTTTGGCGTTACCGTTTTTAGCCTCATTCAACAGGTATCCCTACCATCTCGTCCCGAGTCAGCGACTGGGAATTGATGGAGTAAGTGGTATGGAGTGGCCGATAGTTGTCTTGGTAGAAGCCGCAGAACTGCTTCCATTTGATGACGGCCATCGCCGCATTCAGCGCGTTCATATCGGCGACCTGGATATTCTTGCGATATAAATCATCCGCTGCGTCGTCCATCATGGGCGCATGTTTTGGAAAGTGGGCGGAATGATCGGGGGTACACATCGTTACCCTGCATGTCCCAATCAGACTTTGTTCTTCATTGACCACCATTAGCTCCATCCCCACATCAATAAATGGGATACGTTGCGCTTGAAGGTATTCACTGACCATTTTTCGAACAGGCCCATTGTCCACGCACAGGAAGACAAAATCGAATCCGGCAAGCTGTCCGATGTTTTCTTCAGTAACGTACTCGCAGTGAGGGATGACGCCTTTGCGCATGGCATCATAAATCTGCTGATAGTAAATCACCTTCGATAATTTTTTGTCCAGAGTCTCGAAAGAAGCTGCTCCGGGTGACCGAAATGCATTGTGCTGGAGAAAAGTATCTCCATCAAACAAATGTATTTCCCGAGCATGCGTTTTGGCCATCAGATCCAGCACGTATGACCCTGTGCCGCCCATGCCGATTATGGCAACCCGATCTTTAGCTAGCTTGCTTGAAATGGCCAGAATATCTGCTCGACTTGACGCAGAGTCCCGATAACGAAACACTGAATTCTCATCGTGGGGCGGTATTACTCGAAATGTGCGAGGATTCGCGGTCGGATCAATCGCATTGGCTTCACTCGAGATGATCTTAATGTAAGCGGTCATCTTCGAGTAATAGTCCTGGTAGTTACTCGCTCCATGCGGTTTGTTGGAAAACCGATGTTGGGCAATAAAACCATCCCATAGATGGTGGTCATTTGATGTATTACGAATAGGCTCTATGGGAGTGCCTGTATGGTGACATGGGTACTCACCGACAAACCAAACCTGATGGTCCTTGGGTGGAAGTAGCTCCCCAGCATTCTCACTAATATCTGTCACGATGGTTCCCCTTAGTACAGCGCATTGTGCATTGACATAGGGAACGGCATGGATGAGCAAATATCCGTTTTGGACATCAACCTCATACCCCTCGTTCAGCAGGCGTATGATGTCGGTATTAAGAACGATTTGTTTTGGAGACATTGAAGCTCATCCCTTCTTTGATTTCGACATCCTGCCCATCGACCAGCGTGCCGTCTTTGCCGTGAGGGTTTGCATAAGCCACTGTATAGAGGATATTGGGATCTGGCTGATTATCCGGGAAGGCAATAGATACGAGCTCTAAATAGCTCAGCTTGTGACCGCTGACTTCACGTTGGCGTCCATTGACGATGATTATAGATATTTTGTTTTGACCTGGGGCCTGACTGGAATTACTGTTTGGCATGATGTTTTTTCCTTGTAAGGTATCGGTTCAGCCACACAATGAGGCTGCTTACCAATATATGCGGAACAGTTGAAAAACCCGGACATCGCCATTAGCATGTCCGGATCCCTGAAGTTCTCCGCATATATCAGTAAAGGCAAAGGGAAAAAAACTTGGAACTTGGCGACAAACCCGACGACACAGCAACACCTGAAGACGTACGCCAGGCCATCGGCGCACTCTCAAAGGAAGCGCTTTATCGCATTCGCAAGGCGTCTGAATATTGTTTGTTGGGTACCGAGTACCAGAATCCCGAAGAAATCATTAACGAAGCGATTTTCCGGACGATGAAGGCAGCCAGTGGCGAAAAGGGGCGCCATTGGCCCAAGAATGTCCCATTTGTCGCATATATGATCAAGACGATTCAAGGGCTGGCCAATGATTCGCAGAACTCATCTGACCAGACGAAAACCGATTACATAGAGGCTATGGCAACGGAAACAGCTAGCGCCGAAGATGTTCTTGGGCGGTTCGAGCATCGCCACGCAGACGTGCTTACCCAGGCCATTGAGCAGGAAGAAACCGGCGAACGGCAAGACCGGGCCAATGAGATCGCCTGTAAGATAGACACCTGTTTTTCAGGGGACAGTCAAGTAACTTGGGTCATTATGGGCCACAAGGATGATCTATCAGTATCCGAAATCCGTGAACTTTCTGGAATGACGCAAATCCAGTATGAAACGGCACGAAAACGGTTCCGGCGTGGCATTGATAAATTGTTTCCAGAGAAGAGAAAATCATGAATTCTTCGAAGACGCGCACTGAACTTGCGGCGCTTCGTAACGCCGCCCTGGATGATTTGATGGCCACAACTGACGAGCAACTGCGGCAGGAGGCCATAGACGAAGGTAAGGATCTGGATGCGGTAGCCTTATTGGTCGGCGCTGCCATGCAGGAAGCCGCCTCTGCCGCCCTGCGACATCGCATGGTATTGGCGAAGGAACGCATGCAATCAAGATCGAGCACGAGGAGTGTGCCCGCTATACGTCCACCCATGGAGAGGATTAAACAACTCGTTCAAGACATCTTCCAGGCGGATCAAAGTCTTAGGCTCGCGTTCCGGGAAGGGAAAAAGCAAACGGACGATGACTGGTTGAGCCTATACGACGACTTGGTGGCCATGGGGGCAATCAAACCAGGTGAGCATGATAATTGATTCTCAACAGATGTCTCCAGCCGAGTATCTGCTCTGGAGCTATGGCGTAACTGATCCAACCCATATCGATCTGGACGCTATCGCGAACGCCAATGGGGCCGAAGTCAGATATCGCCCCTTGGGCGGTTGTGAGGCTCGCCTGGTCGCAGGAGAGAATAGTGCAATCATCAGTGTCAGCTCGAATAGCAATGATGGCCGCCAGCGTTTCTCCCTTGCTCATGAGTTGGCCCATTGGATATGTGATCGAAAAACAGGCTCGTTTTTGTGTGCGAAGGAGGATATTGGCCCACAAAATGCGGAAGCAAAGTCCGTTGAGGCTCACGCCAATGGGTACGCAAGTCAGCTCGTTTTGCCAACGTATCTTGTGGACCCGTGGCTGCAGGGGCGGAAAGTCACATTGGAGGTGGCCTCTCAGCTGGGTAAAGTGTTTAACGCTAGCTTAACTGCAGCAGCGATCAAGCTGGTTAAGCGAGCTACCAGCCCCGCCTGTCTTGCTTGTCACTCAAAGTCAAAACTTGTGTGGCATCAACGAAGCAGTTCTTTCCCATTTGATTTCTATGTGCTCGCTGAGCTCCACCAGGATACCGACGCCTTCGGAATGGTGTTTGGGGGCGGAAGCGGAATGACCAGACCCAAAGCAGAACCTGCTAACCGTTGGGTGTCAGGACGTGATGCTTACCGGCTTGAGGTTAATACGCAGTCTGTAAAGTTGCCTGATTCAACGGTACTGACCATGATTAGTCTCGGCCGGTGAATGGGGTAATACAGAGAGCATAGAACGGGCACTGCATTCCGTTCTATGTGTTCGGCTGTCGCTAGCTCTGGCTACTGGAAAGCGGTGAACGAATAAATTATCGCTATACAGCGGTCTTAGGTGATCCGAAAGCGCTCTGAAGTGTGTATGCTCATATATTTGAATCGTTTTCTTGAGGTTTTCTGGAGAATGACAAAGACCCGTATCCTGCGGCCTGTTGGTATTTGAAATTTTTAGACTTCGGCCAAGTTTTGTAATCGGTCGCCCCTCAATTTGAACGTTAACTATCTACAGTATCCTAATGAAGCTTCAATTTGACAAGACCATCAAAGCTGGCGACATACTCACGTCGTTGACTATTGCGCTTTCAGTGATAGCCCTTGTTCTGTCACTTGCAAAGGATCGTGAAAGTAGGGCGGTGGATCAGGGGATTATGATTCGAATTGCTGCTGCAAATGCAATCGTTAAGCTCGATCGCTGGCAGAGTGTTCAATTGTCTTTGTACCAAGAATTAAAGCCTTCTTTTGTAGAGTCTAGTGAATCGTTGGAGAAGAAGTACGATGTAGAGGCTGTCAGAAATAAATTCTGGCGACTTGTTAACGGCGAAAGAATACGCATTTCTCATCAGTTACTAGATGAGCAACTCGGCACGACCTACTTAGACATCCTTTCTCACTTTCCCGCAGCAAGGGCGCAATACATTGAGGCGTTTTCGAAATTGGCCACTGTCGAAAAACAAGTTTCGAGTGATTTTTTGCGTAAATCTCAACAGACGATCCTGAATCTAGACGGCAAGCGGTCGACCTATCAGATGGCGGTTCTTGTGAATACCCTTCAAGCGCAGGCGCGCAAAAGTGAATCAGAACTAAAGAGCAAATCCGATGAGGTGATAGCGCCTGTTCGAGATTATCTTTTAAAAATAATTGATCTGCCCGATGAAAAAATCATCGATGCCAGTCATAACAAACAGACGTCCAACTCGCCGTTCCAGAGGGGCGCTACGCCGGCAAGCCGGCTTTGTTAGGCAGTTTCGATCCCTCGTGACCTGATATTGGGATTATATTCCTATGTTGTTATCGACCTAAGTGCCTCTCACCCATTTATGAACATAGATCTACTGAAAGTCGTTTCAATTTTTTCCGCGTGGTTTGGATTGGCAGTGTTCCTCATGTTAATTGCCGCTGGCAGAGTGCTTGCAGTTTATTTTCCGAGTGTCCGGCGGCGCCATCTCGTATGTGGAGTCGCCTTAGGTAGCATTTCTCCGATCTTTATAGCCCTTCTCAACGACGCCTTTGATGCTTTTGTTAGCCCGCTGACACAAAATCTTCTGAGCCGCCTCTATGATATGGAGAAAATTCATTCCCTTGGCCCGTGGATGGTCGAACAACAGAGGCACTTGACGACTGAGACGGTTCAGGGCTGGCTATCGCTAAGGGATTACATCAAAGACTTCATCCTCATTTTCAGTGCCGGTGTCGGTGGAAATCTGATTGCTGGCTCACTCATGGATTGGCACAAGAGTGAAACTATTGACCATCTTCAATCGGATCTTCCGCAAACTGAGCATGTAGATCCCCTCCAGGCATCGTGCTCCGGCGGTAGGTTACCTCATTCGTTAGGGATCGGAACGGGGAGGGTTATTCACATGAATAATCAGGCATCAGAAGAAGATATTTTGCGGGTTTTCATCGAAGAAATGGAGGCGCGTGGGGAAGGTCGACAGTTTGTTCGTCTAGATGTAGACCAATCTATGGTTGAAAAGATTAACAGTGCAAAGGGGAGCGCTATAGATTTAGAGCAGCTCTGCAGATTGGCTGACAGGTGTTTGGCGAACGAATGGTTAGAGCACACCGTGGTGGGGGGGCGGCAAATATGGACATCTTTCATTAACGGCCACTGGGCAAGGTGTCATAAGGTCGCGTCAGCGAAAAGAAGAAGCATTGGCCAAAAGAACGTTGTGGAAAAGGGCTTCGGATTACATCGAAGAACACAAAGGCTTATTTCTGGCCCTAGGTGCCGCCATTGCAGTAATGGGCCTCTTGCTTAATTTATTTATACGAAAGGGCTGATACCATAGACATTCCAGAACTTAAAGTAACTCTCAAATGTCTGTTCTGCGGCTCTCCACTGCAAGGACAAGAAAACTCTGAATTCCAGTCTGGCGATCAGATTAAGTGTACTGAATGTGGTGAAGGGAATGATTATGACAGCGTCCTTGGTGTTGCTAAGGAGGAAGGAGTAGCAATGATGAAGGATATCGTACAGGATCAGATGCAAAAGACGTTCAATGACCTATTTAAGAAAAAATAGCCCTAACTCTTCGTGTGAGTGGGGCGGCTGACGGCGAGTTTTCGCCAACCTTCAATCCATTGCCGTGCGCCAAAATATCCAGGAGCGCCGACATATTCCTGAAAACTTGCAGCCAAATACTGCAACTTTGATTACCAAATGCGTTTTCTGCACACCAAATAGAAAAGAAGCTGGATACCAGAAAATGAGCTTCGATTTTCCGAACAACACACAACAACACAAAAAGCCAAATCATCTTGAGCCCGTGCACCAAACTATCTTTTTCCGCGAACTGATGACCCTTATACTGGCTGCCTAAATAACGCATTCCGGCAATAATCGGAGCTTCGCCTTCTCTGATCCACTAAAAACATTCCTAGTCGCACCACAAAATCCCCGTGCCATCGGCCATGTGCTCGCGCCGGTTGTCGGCGCAACCCTTCGGGCGTCCTTGCGGCCGGCACAGCATGGCCTCTACACAAACGCCAGTCGAAACCCCGCGACCTTCTCAGGATCGCGGCGGCTGGCTTCTCTCGGGCTCAACAGGAACTGGTCTATAGGAGAGGACGGCAGGTAAACGCGGCCTGTTTATCGGTTGATACAGGTGTGTTTCAACCCTCTGCATTAATAAAATTTTGGTGGTTAAATTGGTTCTGTCGAAATTCACAGAAAGGAAAAATCATGAGAGTGAAACATCTATCAGTCACTATTCTGGCAACCCTTCTTCTAACAGGTGGCCACCGGGATGTAGTGCTACTGGTTGGGCAGAATAACCAGCTCATAGTCAAAGGTGAGTCTTTTACTCAAGGTAAAGTGGGTGCCATGGATGTGGCTCAGGTGCAGCCTGGCCGCATGTCCATGAAATGGTATCCACCGAAAAAATGGTTGGGCATTATCCCTGCAAATTCTGGCGTCGACACTCCATAAAAGAAAGCCGCCAGGAGGCGACCTTCAGTCCTTTCCTGGATTAGTTTAGAAAGCGAAGCCCGCACCGATTTGCGCTGCAGGTTTCCCGGCCAATGAAAGCGAAGCTGTGACTGTGGTTCGTGGCAAAGTCGCCGCGAAACTCAAAGCCGTGGCCGTGCTGCTGCCAAAACTTCCAGCGCCTATTCCCATGCCAATTCCCCGTGCCGATCTGAGCGCCGCAATCGCGGCCGATGAACTGGCCGACGACATGGCCATGCTGGAAACAATACCCGTTTCCGCCTGGTCAACTCGATTCGACAGGTTATCAACCCGGCTCCCGAGTCCGTCTATTCGGCTTCCCAATCCTTGCGCATAGGTGTAAGCCGAATTAGCCGTGTTAAGTGCCGTGGCGGCATTGGTGTTGGCAGTTGCGGCCGCTGTAAACGCGATATTGGCATTCGCATTGGCCGTGTTTGCCGTGGTTTGCGCTGTTGTGGCGGTAGCCTGTGCTGTGGCTGCCGCCGTCCCCGCTGACGTGGCAGTAGTCTGCGCTGCTGCTGCCGCGTCCCGAGCTGTTTGGTCAGTCGTGCCGCCCGATACGCCGGTAATTGCCGCATTCAGTTGGCCAACGGTGGCCGCATCCGTGTTGGCAACGCCGTTCGCGACATTAGTAAGTCGCCGCTGCAATCCCGTATTACCAAAGCTGACGGTGTTACTTTCACCGGTCGTACTTTGAGAGCCAATTGCGACCGCGTTGCTTGTCAACGCGCCGCCGGTGCCAGCCGTAATCGATGCGCCTGTGCCGATGGCCAGGCCATTAACAACGAACTGGCCAGTCGCAATATTCGCTCCGTAGCCAATTGCGGTATTTTGCAGCTCGAAGCCAGCCTGGCCAGCCGCCACGGCATTGGTGCCAATGGCAATGCCATTACTGCCGGCTGCTTGCGCACCAGCACCCAAAACAACGCCGCCTTGGCTGGATGATGTGGCTCCTGTTCCAATGACGATCCCGCTATCACCGCCAGCAGTTGCGGATGCTCCGGCGCCAATAACAATGCTGCCAGATCCGGCTGAGGTCGCCGTAGCTCCAACAATGACGTTGGTTGTCGCAACAGGGCTTGTGTCAGCGGCATTGTTTCCGATCACCACATTCGTGCCGTTCCAGTTGCTCGTTAAAGCACCTGTGCCGAGTATTACATCCGCTGCTTGCGCATTAAAAGCTCCTGCACAGATTGCAGATACCAGAACGACAAGCATTTTCTTTTTCGATTGCATGGTTTTTCCTTTTCTTAGGACGAAAAAAAACCCGCCGGATGGCGGGTCTATTGCCGCAGATTGCGACAATTCAGCGGAGCGGCGTCGGCCACTCGAAATCACACAGGCTGGGGAAGGGTGCTGTTAGGTCGGGACGATAGAGGCGGCGGCCGGAATGTGGCGGTAAAGTGTGGCCACGGAAACCCGCTCAAAATCACCGTTTATGAGAAAGGAACGTTTCGGCAATCAATCCTGATTGCTTAATTTTGGAGCACTGAGAAAATCTTCTTTCGTCCGTGAGGTTAGGCCATTTGCCCACAGGTTTATACCAAATATTCGGGGGATAATCCGTACCCCATAAACGTTCACCTTTCGTCTGAGGTGCGTATTGAGAATTTGTTTTTCAACCATTTAAACCAGTTGGTTAGACAATGAGCCTTGACGCTGCCGGCTACGCGGGTAGGGGACTCTTGCTCGGAAACAGACAAATCAATGATGACTGCCTCAAAGGGGGCGCCGGTCATTTTTTTGCCATCAACCAATGTATTCAGTTCATCAAGGAGAGCTAGGCATTCTCCGTAAATTTCATAGTTACAATCTGTTTTAGCAACACGGGCGACATAGACTGACATCACACGGTCAACATTAGATTTCGCCGGTACCATGACCTCCAGATCAGGATGCAAGCACAGCAGTCTCTCGATCAGATCTCTTACTTTCATAATATCTTCAATCCGTGTCGCCGGCGATGGCGATCCAGGCCAGCCGGTTTGCCTTTGCATCGTCCAGGGCGTGATGCCGGCGCAGGCCCTCGGCGAAGGCCCGTTCCACCGCCTGGTTGAAAGCTTGATCTTGAGTGAGTATCAGCGGCTTGCCGTCGAGGTTAAACGGCCAAGAGTCCCGTGCATGAGGGCTGTCATAATTCACGTTGTAATCAGTGAAAATCTCCTGAATCCACGGCCAGTCCCAGCTTAACGAATCAGTGGCGAGCCTCACCGGCCAGTCGAAGGCCTCCAGCCAAACCTTTAGCCGTTCACGCAGATCGTCCATCGTCATGAGCGCCGCGCCGCCCTCCAGTTGTGGTAGCACTGCCTCCCGGGCGAAGTCGCCGACGTCGGCCAGGCGATAGGTGTCCGAAAGCTCGGCATAGAACGTCCGTTCGCCGGTTTCGTCGATCAAGCCGATGCGGATGAGCTGGTGATCGACGATCAGGTCGGTAAATTCGGTATCGAAGAAAACACGGATCATGTCAGCCTCTCAATCAGCACGGTCACATCTGCCTCAGTGAGTCCCGTTCGGTGATCCACCAGATAGAGCATCGGGCAGGCGGGAGTGAAATAGGCATCGAAGTCGTCAAGCGCCAGCCACGGGCGGCCCTGCTGACCATTATCGGACAACCAGAGACGACATTCCATTTCGCGGCGATAGAATGGTACGGCGTGGTGCATCACCGCTCCTTGCGAGGTAGCCCCCCCAATTAACGGCGTTCCGCCGACGAACCGATGCGCCAGATCCTCGCCGCCGCCCTGGGTGGCGAACTCCACCAGGTCGTCGACGGTGTGTATATCCCGCCATTGGGTTGAGAACACGACTTCCACGGTCGGACACGCGCGCAGGATTTGCCACAGATACGGCCGGCAAGAAAAATCCTCCGGTCGGTTGGGATTCTCGGGATGCAGTACGCCGTCGAAGTCGAGGAAGAGGATCATCGCTACACCTCAATGACCAAATTATCGCGGAAGCCAGGACTTTGCTCGTGCGGATAGCCACGTTGATTGCTGATGACACGGCATCCATCTTCCTCCACAAAATCTACGTTGTGATGAGTATGTCCGAAGGCCCATAGGGCGATCGGGTGTTTGTGCATGAGCGCAGCCATGTCTACCGTGAAATATGGCGTCAGTGCCTCACCGTCGAACCTCGGCGCTACGCAACCACGATGAGGGGAAAAGTGTGTTACGACAATGGTCTTACCGTCGAACGGCTTGGCTAACTCACGTTCTAGGAATGCGCGAGCGTCGTGGTGAAGCTGGATCGTGTCGCTCGGCTCAATGAATTTCTGGTCAGCGCCGAAGATGGTTGAGTAATCGCTAATGTAGTTTTTGGCCATCGCAAGCCGGCTGATCCTGTGTTCTTTGCCGTATAGCTGGAAGTCCGACCATAACGCTGTACCGAGGAAGCGCACGCCATCAATCTCGATCGCGTCGTTTTCAAGGAAGTGCACACCAAGGTGCTTGGCGGTCTTCCGCAACTCGGCGGTCAGTTCCGGGATGTGCGCACCATAGTATTCGTGATTCCCGACAACATAGATAATCTCGGGTGATGCGGGCCACTTCCGAAATGCAGTCTCCGCCCACTCGATGCCGTGGGCATGACTGCCGATGTCACCGGCGAGGATTGCAACGTCGACATCGAGCACCGGCGGCTCCCATGCCAGGGCGCCTTTCCGGTGCACAACCATTTCGAGATGCAGATCCGAGTAAAGAGCGATTCTCATTTGTCCGCCCCATAAACATTCACCATTTTTTTCCTCAAAACAACATCATCATCAACCTTAGAGCTTCATGGCCTCCCAATTGATCGATGGCAAACTATAAGCCAGTTGCCGGTTCTTGCTTATCCAATGGGCGCGTTTTTCATAGGCCAAGGCCCATTTTGCCAACCGATGCATGCCAAGCTCATCCGAGGCCTGCATACCCTTTGCCCGGGCACAGATTAAAGCAAGTGCGAGCTGCTGGTGCGTAGGAAAATAGTCACTCTGCTCGATAAATATTGCTGTCAGGTGCTCCGCCAGAGCCTCATCGGTCGCTAGATCCTCATAGGCCCCCAGGTCACGGGGATTGTCGAGCTCGGATATGAGATCATACGTGGTACCAGGCATATCCAGATACGCATACGACAGAGCACGATGTCCACGATAGTCCTGGGTCTGCACACGGGCAAAACGTGGACCTAGCCCATGCAGATCAAAGAGGAAGTCGTCGAGCTGGACGAAGTGGCCGCTAGGCAATACTACTGCCATCTCTATCAACTCTCGCGGATGCCCGAGATATATATCCGTCATGGCATTTTTTTTGGTTTCGCCCTCGCCTCCAGCGCTTTCATTTTCGCGGAATGTCTGGCCAGCGCGGCGTCGAGTTGGCGCTGCTCCTTCCGCAAGGCCTCAGCGCGCTGAGCCTCGGCGATGTTCGCCGACACGAACGGTACATGTGCGGGCTTTTGATTCAGCGCCGGTATGGTAGGCCTCGGTACTTCCGCCGGCTTCGCTATGGTAGCGCTGGAATCCTTTGCGGGGGATATTTGCGGCACGACGGCCTGCGCAGCCGGAGCAGCCAAGGCCAACATGAAAACAAAAGTGATATGTTTCATTATCATGGCGCCACCATTTCGATGTCCATGTTCGCCAGGAACAGCTCAAAAGCTGGGGTTACGGTGCGCGCTGATTCGGCATAAATCCATGCCTGCCGGTAGTTTGCGGAAATCGTCTCGGCAAGCAACCAGAGTTGGGCCGGCAGCATCGAGGCCCCATGCTCTGCCATAAAAATCGACTGCCGATAGCCCAGCAGCAGCTTTTCAACTGCATCGCGTAATTGAGCGGCCGACGCTTTTAGGTGCCAGTATGGTCGATCCTCGATGTCGGGATCGACCTGGACGATCAGATCCTCCAGTTCGTCCTGCGAAACGACAGGTGGAACCAAGTATTCTTCGGGTAAAATTGCGTTAGCCATGATCACCTCCTTTGTGGGTGGGTTGTGGTTAGGTTGCGCCGCCGGTGGCTGCCGGCGGTGCAACCGACTTACTTAATATTTTTCCGTCAACAATCACTCTAAATTGCTGACTGCGAAGCTCACTGCCGCCGCTCGGCTCATTCCGCGCGCCTTGGCCCAGGCATCTAGCCGGGCCAGAAGGGCAGGGTCTATTGAGAGCGTAATAATCGATTTGCGGCCGGATTTCTTTATCGACTTCACCGGGGCCTCATCTTCCGCTGGTCGCGCATCCGGCGCGCCGGCAATGAAGGCATCGGCCGCTGCGGCTGGCACTGCTGCTTTTTTTCGTGTAATGCCCATAATCTTTACGTAATCCTTAATGTGTTTTTAAAGCATGTTACTGGAATATTGCCGCAACAAGTCGGCGGATTTCCGCAGTTGCCTTCGGGTCGCGGCTCGCTTCTTCCAGGATACCCCGGCCCCGGCCGGCGGCATCGGCAATCGCCTTGCGCCGCCCGACTGGCGCGGCAAGGTATTCAATCCCTTCCGGGGTCGCTCCGGCAGCGTCATCATTGTCATGCCCTCGGCTGTCTGCCATCGCCAAGAACGCGACGGCGCGAATGTCGCGCGCGGCACGAGCCTCGGCCAGCAATGCGGCCATGTCATCGAGCGCCCACACGTCGAAGCTCCGGGGTTGAAAGGGGATTAGCACTAGGTCCGCAAGCATGAGTGCTGCTCGCAGTGCTGTGTTGTCTCGCCCGCCAGCGTCGATGATGATGTCTGAGTACCGCTCCCGTGCCATCGTGACCTGCTGCCGCAGTATCTGACCTTCGGAATAGTGCGCGGCGGCGATCGCCGGGCCGTCCTCACGGTTGGCCAGGGCGGCAATCAGGGAGCCTTGCCTGTCGCCGTCGACGGCCAGCACGTCACGGCCATCAAGGGCGCGGGCGGCGGCCAGGTTAAGTGACATTGTGGTTTTACCAACGCCTCCCTTGGTGTTGAGTACAGCCACGATCATATTTAACCTTTCCAGTGTATAGATGTAATTATGCTATCATGTTTACGTAATGTTGCAAGCAATATTAAATGCCGTGAGGTTTCCTCGAACATCTTTGGCCATCCTCGGTTTTGCTGCGGCCGCGCTCGCGTGCTACGCATCGAGACCGCTTCTCGGTCTCGCCCCTACGCTAAGGAGTGCGGCTTTCGCCGTACGCTAGAGGGGCGCTGCTTGCGCGCCCCCACCCCAGCAACCCTACCGGGGGACGCCTCCCCAGCGGGGGGATGTAGCGCCCTCCGGGCGCACTAATTAGGGCGGCCAAAGGCCGCGACTGTTTGGCAGGGTGGAAAGAAGCAGGTTTGAATCGAGAAGCCCGTGACTAGACGAAGGATTCTGCGCAGCGCATAATCATCAAAGAATAGGAGGGTGATATGAGCTTCTTAGACAGACAGCAGGGTATGTTGGATGGATCGGCTGCAACGGCCAGGAACTACGGCGCAGCGATCGACCAATGGGAGGATCACGCCAATCGGCTGCAAGGGCGGTTGCAGGCTGCTACAAACCAGGCCGAAGAACTGGCCAAGCAGCGACTTTTTGCCCAAGCGCAGCTCGAAGGGCAGACGGCCGTTATGTTGGAGCTGAAAGCCGAACTCGAACGGGTGTGTCCAAACTCGCCTCTACTGCATGAGGATGGCCGGCGGACGAATATCGCCCGTGCGGCAATGGCGCAGTTCCTCAAGCAGCACGGCTACGACTACGATCCGAAAACGCAGGCGGTGCGAAAAGTAGGGCCGTAAAAAAGGGGCCTAGCGGCCCCTTCATTCTTTGCTTATCGCGGATCTGGTAGAAGCTCCGCATTGCCACGGTCTTTATCGGCTTGTGACAGCGTTCCGCCATCACCTTCCCCTTTTCCACCACCGTTGCCACCTCCACCAGGTTTCTTCGGAGATCCACCGCCTCCTTTGCTCATGTTCATCATTACGGCCTGGTAGCGATGCGCCGCTTCCTTTTGTTCGCTGTCATCTGCGATACCGTGTACGCCCATTGAGCCGCCGATCGTTCTGAGGGCGTTGTCCGGGAGCCAGTTCACTAGGGCGAAAACCGAGTGAATTACGCCTGTCATGATAATTACGTAGATGACCACATAGGCCACAAACGCGGCGATGAACGAAAAGCTGTTGTGTTCGGCGCCCTGAACTGTCGTCATGTAGGCGAGATTGATGTAGCCAGTCACGGGCTGGGCAAGCCAGATCGAGCCAAAGAAACCAAGAACCGTCAACGTTGGACGCATCACTAGGCCCAATATAAGCATGTAACCCGGTCCGGCGCGACCGACCTGGTCATCACCGTCCGGATGCATGTGTGCGGCGGCCATGATCGGGCTGGCGATCACCATCTCAAAAACCAGGACAAACCACTTGATAACTGCCGTGACGCCGACAATAAAAGGAATCAACGGGATGTAATAAGCGGCGATCGAACCGAAAATCAACAGGCCCAGGACGATAGATTGCAATATCCAACTTACTGAATTAAGGGCGGCGCCGGCGTTAAAAAAATTGCCTACCGTCCAGGACACCGCTCGGCTTTCGACCCCGCCGCTAGTCACGGCCAGGAATGTGGCGATTGCCTCTGCAGTGCCGATGATGCTGTCACCCACCGCCTTGATCTGCCCGACATGACTCAAGTTTGACCCGGCCAACTCTTGCGTAAAACTATAAATGCCCTTTTGTGCGAAGCCCGACAGAAGGCGTTTTATGTCACCCCACGAAGTTGGAAATTCTCCATCCTCCTTAAACTGCCGCCGCAATTCCTGTCGCGGCGCATCGCTCCGAGCCTTGAGATATTCGTTTGCTACTGACATCGCGTCGTCGTAGGTCTGTAGCGTCTCTTTCGTTTCTTTGTCCGAGATCGAAATAGGACTAGTCGACGGCAGCGCATTGAGCGAAGCCTGCATCACGTCGTTCAGCTGGATAAGTTGGTTGTAGTACGTTGGCAGGTAGATCCAGCCACCGGCGCGCACAGCGTCAATAAACTGTGTTCTGCGAGTGTCCGAGGTTTGTTGTACCGCAGACTTTGCGGCCTGCATCAAGGCGTTTTCGTAGTTGGCTGCAGCTATCTCGATCGCACCAGGAGCAGGCGGCTGGAAGGCGACGATCTGCTGGGCCACGGGGCGCAGATCCGCGATCATCTGGCGTACAGCGTTGGCTTGCGCCAACATGATCGGTTGCTTTGCGATCCTGGTATTGCTGTTGCCCTCAGACGCCTCGTCTGATTGTTCCCAGGTCAGCGCACCGCAAACATCAGGGCTCAGGCGAGCCGGCTTGCCGTTTTCCATTTCTCGCCAGTGAAATTCCGTTACCCGATAGGAGGAGTCATAAAGCGCCTTCCCTACGCCGATCGGGCCGAGTGCCACATCGACCAGGCCGATTTCGCCGGTGTTCGCCACGATCCACGATTTTTCTTCTGGGAGAATCCGTCTACTTTGGTTCGAGTCGGTGTACTGCTTGTTCATCGCTGCCATGCAAACTTCACTGCGCAAAATGCTGGACGCAAACTGCCGGGTGTCCGGCAGGTGTGGACGACTCACCATGTTGGTTTCAGCAATATAGTCCAAACCCGCGTTAAGCACCGCATCGCCGATACCGGCCGACTGGACGGCCAACCACAGGACGACAATCTGAATGAGGGAGTAGCCGGAACCCAGCGGGAGCAGGAGCGCGGAACCGCCGACCGTGCGGATCGGTACCCAGATTTCCGACATTTTCTTACCAAGGAGCTGGCCATCGTGGGCCGAATCGATGGTACCTTTCACGGTGGTATAGGCTACGAAGAGCATACCTAGAAACATTACGGCCGAGTTGAATGGAGCGAGCATCGCGCCCAGGGGGCTGTCGACCTGGCCGCTCTCGGCGTTCGCGCCGGCGGAGATTTTATCGACGATCGGCCCGAATATTTCCCGAAGAAATTTTACCGAGGCGTCCCCAGGCGGCGGCGTGAATAAGTGAAGCGAACCACTGTCAGCTCGCGCGGACGATGCGAACAGTGCCAGCGCCAGGCTGGCGATGATTCCTATTGCCATTGCTACGCGGCGCACCCATATGTCCCTCACAAACCAGCCGCCGAAGCCATACAAGGCCCTGTCGCGCACCTGGCAGGCCCGGAAATGCCAGTGCAGGGTATTAACTACGCCGAGCAACATCACGCCGGCCGACAGCATGGCGTGGCTGGCCATGTTCGAGACCATCGGCGAAATTGCAAAAACGGAAAACCCGACCACAAACACCAGGAACCACAGTGCCGAGCGGTATTGAAATTCTCGTGCCCGTGTGTGCAGATCCGCCTCGGTGAGGTCCAGGCGTGCTACAGCATCGGCAAATGTTTCCTTGATCGGCTTGCGCCGATCGAAGAGCGCGGTCTTGGCGAGTTTGCCAACTCGCCCCGCTGCCGTCACAACCTCGCCGACCGCGCCGGCGGCTTGCTTGGCCATCCACCATCCACTGACGACGGATATCCCCGTAAAGACCGCTTTTTTCTTATCCATGCCCTATTACCTCCCCGCTTTCGCGGCCGCGTTTCGGAGCTCGCGCATTCTCACCGCGGAGTCCTGTTCCACGGAGATCGCCAGCTGTGTAGCCAGAACAGCCTCGATCCTCTCTGTTTTCTTGTAACGATCAAAATCCATTGAGGTCTGCAGCGCCATAATTTTGACCACCTCGCGCATCATGTTTTCCATGCCGAGGCCGGCGATCATCTTGTACCAAGCTGGCGACTCAAAGCGTCCCCGCACCTGGCTTTCCATCAGTTCCAGTCGGCTCACATCGGCTTTGTTCAGCATGGCGGCAGCTCCCAAGCCTTGGATAGGAGTACGCTCGGCGACCGCTGCATTCAAGGAATTTGCCGCTACCGAGGCGCGCGCTTGCTCGATATACTGGCCGGCAACGAAGGTTTTTCCCTGGTTCGTGGACTCCCAATTTTTGGGAATGTTTTGCGTCGGCATTGGGTTGACCACGTTGGTCACAAAAGCCTGCGCCGCCGCGATCTGATCCGGGGTGTAGCTCGACGTATTGAGCGTGGCATCGGCGCGCACATCGGCGTTCTGCATGGCCGGATCGGCTGGGCGGGAGCAGCGGCCGAGATCCGCGTCCTGCTGCGAGCAATAATTGTTAACGTGATCGTCGTAAAGCTTGCCCACGGCGGCCGAGGTGTTCGGCGTGAATAAGGTACGCTTCGCAGAATCGGTGTTGTACGAGCGCAGCGCTTGCGCCGCGCCGGCGCTGGCCACTCCTGCGCCGGCGCCACCAGCTGCCTCAAAACATTGGCGTGGCGATGGCTCATAGCGTAATTGCGCCTCAGCACGCGCCCTTTCCATGTGCATCTGCGACTGGACGGCGGCATTGCCTTCAGCGAAGGTCCGCATCGCGGCGGTCTGCTTTTCGATCTCGGCATAGAGCTTGCCGAACCCCGTTAAGATGGTCAGGTTCAGGTGTTCCAGCACCGCGGCGATAGCGGATGTAGCGCTTGAAATAGCTTGCGATACCAAATCTCCGGCTTTTATGGCCGCACCTGCGGCCTCCTTACCGTCGCCGCAACAAGCATCGGCTGACCCCTGAACAAATAAACTACTGATAAAGATCAACGCCACGAGGTTGTTTTTGGTTTTCATAGCCGCACCTATTTGAGAATATTGACGACGCGATCAACCGCCTTATTTGCCGTATTCTGCATCATCGTTCCGTTGTCCCCTTGAACGCTGACGCCAACCTGCGACGACGTGCTTACACCAACACCAGGAATCATTCCGACATTCCCATTCACCGATTGCATCGCATCGCCCACCGCTTTATCGAATTGGCCTCGAGCCGTCTGACACACTCGCTGCATCAACTGCTTGGCCATGGCTGCGAGAATCCCGTCCCACATGGAAGGGATGCTCACCTGGAAACCCGTGATGAAATCCAGACAAGACGAAATGGCGTCGTCGAATGTCTTACCAGGATCTTGGCGGGGCTGATAAGTCTGTACATAGCGGAGTTGCGCATCGCGCGATCCCTGCGCCAGATCGTTACAGTCCACCAGGCTTCGGCTGGACGAGCTGGACACATCGAGTGCCAGGACAGGCGGGGAGAAGATCAGGATGACAATCAGTGCTGCAGCGGCATTACGCATCGCTCGCCTCCTCTTCCTTCGCAGCACCAGGAACTGGCCAAGAAAAAACCTTCAAGGCGTCATAAATAATGAGAGCGATCCAGCCAGCGGTGAAGCAAAGTAACCACAGGTGCGAATAGTCGCGCAGATGAGGGAAATATCCTGTCGCGGCATAAATACGCGTCACAACATCTATATTTTCCGGGGAGCGAAAAAAGGCATTGCTCGCGATGGCGGCCGACAGAAAAAAGATCGGATGCAACCACCAGTATTTTTGTCTCATCCACAGACGATGCAGACCCAACGGAACCCACCAAAAGAACCAGGCAAGAATGACCGCAACAGCCTTGTAACTGAAATTCTTGACCTTGCTTTTTTTATTGTTCATTTGCCCCTCCTTAGCTGTGCCTTGCACTTAATTTCTGCACCTGGCGTGAAATCGCCAGGAACCGGCCTCGCGCCAGATGCAGCTCGAAGTCGGTTTGGTGCTCCATCCAATCCTCAGCGCTTCCGCCGAGCCCGATAGAAAGGCGTAAAGCCATCGTGGGGCTGATGCCAATGCGTCCGTTTATGAGATCAGAGAAATGGGTGCGATTGATCCCTAGCGAAGTTGCCGCGGCACTTATGCTCACCCCGAGAATTTTCAACTTTAGTCTGATGATCTGCCCGGGGTGAATTGCTTTAGTTGGCGCATTCACGGTACTTGTCCTATGTCGTGAGGATACCGTCAGCTTACCCCTATAGCATCGCAAAAACAAGCGCAAGCCATTGATTAATAATAACAAATAATACGCAATAATAACAACAATCCTATAATTCAGAGCGCATCATCTATTTTTCCCGCCAAACAGTGCGGCCTTTGGCCGCACCTAATTGGCGCGCCAGGAGGGCGCTACATCCCCTCGCCGGGTAGGCGTTCCCCGATAGGGTTGCTGGGGTGGGGGCGCGCAAACAGCGCCCCTCTAGCGTGCGGCGAAAGCCGCACTCCTTAACTGGCTGGCTGTGTCGAGGCATGTGGAAGCCTGAGTGGAGGTTTACGGTTAAAGAATGGTTAGAAAAATGGTTAGCGAAGTGGAAAACAGACCGCAATGCTCTGACTGACAATGGTTTTCTAAAACTCTGCCATGCTTTATCTGTCACGTTTTCATGCTTCATCTGTCACTGGATTCGTGCGTCATTTGTCACGGGATAACCCTCGGAACAGGACAAATTTATGTAATTCATGCTTCATCTGTCACGCTTAGGTAGCCTTGCTGCGCTGTCGGTCGCACCGGGGATCGACTTATCCACACCTACACTGATTGGGCAACTTGTCCGTTCCGATTTCGGTGACAGATGAAGCACGATCGGCGAAAACGTCATGCTTCATCTGTCACGGCCTATGCTTCATCTGTCACACTTTTGTGGATAACTGCGTATTCGTCTGGAGTGGCTTACTTGCCATGATGGATTCACCAGGACACGTAGATGCAGTCGTCCGCACCGAGATGGACGCGCTTGGCGATCTCGCGCGCCTCAAGCTCGGCACATGCCTGGCGCACCGTGCGCCGCCAGCCAGTCAAGGCTGCATTGCTCGATCCGCACATCTGGCTAAACTTCTTGATACCGAGAGGGAAGGGGTGCTTGTGGCTCTCAATATAGTCGGCCAAACGTCGGGCGACCGGCGATAGGTTGCGGTACGGCTCCCATGTATGGTTCGTGAAGGTGTTGCCGGCAAACAGCAGGACCAAATTCGGATCAATCCAGACGCGATAGTTTGTCTGCTTTCCTTCATAGTTGTTAATTGTTGTGTACTTGTCGATCAGAGATATTGCCCCACTCTTTCCATATGCTTTCTTGTTGAAAACCATAACTTCATTCGCCTTTAGGCGCGAGATGCATTCGCGGGCTTTGTCATAGTAGCGGCCGTTCTTCGACCACCCGACGTCCGAGACAAGCTGTTTGATTAAGAAGTCAAATGGTTCACCAAGCGGCACTCCCGTGGCATAGTGCAGGATTTGCAGCCAGACGATTTCATCGTCTTCCGCGCGCAATTCGATGCCAGTGAAGACGATCGACACCGTTTCATGGAGATGAAACAGTTGCTCGTGCTGCAGCATTCTGCGCGGCTTACTCTTGTTGCGAGCGGTGAACAGCGAACTACGAGCGTAATCGTTGGGAATGACGCGCTGACTTTGGTGAAGCGTCTCAGGAAAAAGTAGGTCGAGCTGGAACGGCTTGGCCGGGTTAATTCCCTTGCTATGGAGGTACGCCAGGCGCCAGGCCTTGTCACACTGATCGGTGGGGAGCGGTGTTCTCTTGCGCGCTGCGTCCTTTTCCTCTTTTGGGGTACTCATGCCTTGCCACCCATTGATAACTTGGTGGCCTGCTGCCGCCTAACACGTTCAGCCTTGGTCGGCGCGCCTCGTTTGCTTTTCGGCTTTGCCGGGCATTGAAGAGGATCAGGATCGGGGATGATTACAAGCGACGCGAGCCAGGCATCAACGTCCTGGGGGCGCCAAAGGTTGCGATTCGTGCCTGGAATGGCGCAGCGCGGCGGCAAGCTGCGTGGATTGCGGGTGAGATCGTGGCGAATGGTATGAACAGACTTGCGCATGATGCGCGCGAGGTCGTCCGTAGTGAGTAATTCACTTAGCAAAGCAGACATTTAGCACCTCAATGAATGCTCCTCCCACCAGTCGGTGGAGCAGACGAAGCGCTAAATAAAGATTTCGCGGAAACACCCCAGTGCGACCGTAATCCGCGTTTCCGGATCGCCTTTCAAGGGGATGCCGTTCATCCAGTCTCCCTGAGCAGGGAGAGCCGACATACTAGGCTGCGTACACTGAATACGCCAATGAGATTTAGAGGGACCATCCTTTATCCACGCCGTGGAGCCCTCTTTCACGGTGCAGCTATTCTCAGCTGCGGAGACTGGTCACGCAGCGCTGGATTGGCTTCAAACAGCATCCATCCTATGGCGGTAATTTGTCGATGTCAATACCAGAGTGCCAAAAGCACCAGAGCGTTAACCAGAGTACGCCAGCATTTGGCACAAATCCGGCACACTCACTGTGCCGGATAGTGGTTAATTGTGGTTAATTTTGGTTAAGGCTGTACAATAAAAAAAGCCCGCTAACTTAATGAATTAGCGGGCTTAATGCTTGGGGTGGCTGATGGGGCTCGAACCCACGACAACCGGAATCACAATCCGGGACTCTACCAACTGAGCTACAGCCACCACTGAAGAAACGGACCTAACTGGCCTGCCCGACAGGAATCGAACCTGTAA
>Ga0307375_10001333_pt1 | contig 27299 bp, 20 predicted proteins | sample TR1MG_FD_202531 | JGI IMG/M metagenome (GOLD analysis project Ga0307375, IMG submission 202531) | Soil microbial communities from Risofladan, Vaasa, Finland - TR-1 | ecosystem: Environmental > Terrestrial > Soil > Coastal area > Acid sulfate soil | place: Finland: Risofladan, Vaasa | collected...
ACAGCTTTTCCAGAGGGAGGCGTAGAGTTCGGATTTCTTGAGAGGCATACGGTGGAGGCTTACCTGAGGTGACGGGCTTATGTGCGGCATTCTATAACAAATACACAAAAGACGATGCGGCGATGGGTACCGTCACAGATGCCGCTCAAGAAATACTTATTAACATGTTGAATGTGTTATAGTTATAAAATGACGATCTCCCAGGAATCAGCCTCACAGAAGCCACAACGTGTTGCTTCGGCGCGATTTGCGGCACCCAGGGTCAATTACTGCGCTCACTCAGGGCAACGGCAAGATGACTTCCAATTATTTGATTGGACGAGAATATTATTGATTTTGCACCGTATCTGATGGCCAGTTATTGAATCTTACGCGCGCATTCATCAGATTACCGCGAATCCAAAGCTCCTGGGTATTCGTTGTGGATTCGACTATCACTTGGCGCTGATTCCGGCATGAGATGTCGCTGGTCCCGTTGACATGGCCCGTTAAAACGTGTTCGGTTCCGGCATATAATGGCGCCGATTCCCATACTTCCGGCATCGCTCGTCACGTTTCACATCGCAACAGGACGCTCTCAGATCAATTTCCGTCACCCAAATCGATAGCCCCCCTACCCACTCAATCTGACGAAGAGTCATATGACCCGCAGAGATTCAGCTAGTCTCCACAATATCGGAGAGTCTCAATCTGGTTTTCACCGGTCAGATCAAATATTGTAGAGCAAGCTGTGAGTCACGGATGCGTATATCTCCCAGTACTCCGAGAGATTCTCCCTCGTGAAGGCACAGGGGTCATAACCCTGCCTAAGCGCCACAGCGGGATGAATAGGGTTGCGAAATTTTCTGATCCGGTTGACCACATCTTTAGCGAGAAATTTTGGTTTATTGCCATCGTCGTGGGCATGGGACAGGGCATCAATAGGTACGCTTAGAACGTCAATATCGTTCGCTGCGCTTATAAGGTTGGAGAGGTTGATGTCATCTGAGATCTGCAGTTCGCCCCCATTTTCTTCTCCGAACTCTACCAAAAGGTAGGCCAGAAGTGCGGCCTCTATCCCAAATGCCAAGGCGACCGCAGCCATAAAGTATTGACCTGCTTCCTCTAGTTCGTCTGCCTTTTCTCCATAGAAGGCGAAAAGCGCATTTGCAGCGTCACCATGCTGACTGCCCGTGAGTTTATCCATTTGAAAAGCCTCATTTATATGAGTGGCAGCATCTCCCGGCACGCTCCTTGCCTAACCCTGTATTCTATCATAGCTAGCACGTGCGGACAGCAGCGGGCTCCCCGTACAATTGCTCGAAAGCCTTCGCGATACCCTCTCGGTTCGCCATCCAATCCTCCTCGAAGAGGATTCGGCTGTTTGGGGGCAGGGCAAAGTTTGGTCGGGCGATACGTATGAGAAGATAACAGATCGCGTAAGCCGAAAGAATCGCAAAGAATGTCAGCATCACTGCTTCATGCGTATATACGGGGCCATTACTCTCCCAAAGCGTGCCATCGCTTGAGTTTGGGCGCGAATGCGTGAAATTACATAATTGGCGAAAAGTCTTGTCCGGGAACTCTCCGTTAGCAACAAGCCACTTGCACTGGTTGCCACGCAGCATGCCATGCATGCGCGTCCTAAATCGCGTGAAACCGAGTTCCGAACCGCTTTTTTTCCACGCAATATAATCGGGGTCGTCGGGCTTTAGATTTCCATAAGCGCCGATCATCACCAGCTCCAACGCCACACGGGGGTCGGCCATCGTGGCCCGATAATAGCCATGTAGAATAAAGAAAGTTAGCACATTGAAAGGCGTCGCCTGCATCAAGCATGCAACTAAAAAGCTCATCCGGCTTTCCCGAATCTCCGGTTGCTGCAATCCAATCTCCCCAAAGGCTGTAGAGCAATGCAAGCCGATGGCCGTTATGGTCTGAAGTGCGAATCGCCACGTCGTCCGGTAAATGAGTTATGCCAGCCCAAGTCTCTTCGTCGATCAAGTTTGTCGGCGCAATGTCCTGCCCTTCACAGAGCCCGAATTCATGGGGTTCGAGTTGGTGTCGAATTGCACGAGTCAGACAATGGCAATTTTTTAGTCATCGCTTATTATAACTGGCGCGCAAAATTTTTCCATCCCCACCACATCAGGATGCCGTGGAGCGCTGCGTCTCGCAATCGTGGACACCAAATGTGGGGCAGCCCAAGATCGAATACTATCATTTGTCGGTAGCCGCCGAATGGCGGCTTTCAGTCTGCTGCCGACCATCAGGATTCAACGGCAGCAGGGCAGCGTTATGTATACCTCGCGATTATGTATAATGCGCATGTCGGGCTGGCTGTAAGCCCTGCCAATGCTGGCCATTTGGTAGGAGCGGTATCGTGATGCTATACATAAAATTGGTCGATTCGGTGTGTAGTCACCACGACAGCGCTCCGCACGCGCCACAGATCAACACTCCAGCTACCGAGTTTGATCGATGGCCATAATGCTGATCAGTGATCTTTGGATCACCATTAACTTACTGTTCGGAAAGGTGATTGCCTGTAAATCCTAGCACTCCTTCCGATCCGGAAGCCTGACACCAATATTCGGCACCGCCGGTGGGCAGTCATCTTGCCGGGGTCTCCAAAACAGCGTTTATTATGTAGAGCTCGCGAGCAAGGTTCGTCCTTATAACCCAGTCGCAGCAAGGCTCTCAACTGTACCGCTATACATAATCGCGAGGTATACATAACGCTGCTTATGTATATATATACATAAGCAGCGAGAGCGGTCATTGGTGCTAATGGACAGGACAATCGGCTTTCAGTATCGCAACACACGAATAACTAGTGTAACCTGGTTCAGGACAGGATTGAAGAAGAAGTGCAATTTAATTTACCAGATCGGAATTTTATCATTATAAAAGATGGTATTTATTAAATTCACCATGTTATAACGTCAACAATAAAAATGGATTGACGCCAGCAATGGATACGTTATCATTTTTCAATGAATAGGGAGTAGTTAATATGACCTTCTATCTTTTTTATGTCATCACTTTTAATTGATGAATTATTTTTTAAGTGCTTGAACGCTCTAATTCTATTCCTATACCCCTTAGTTAATCTGGGCTTATCACCATTAACAATTAATCCGTATATCTTCATCCTATTTGGACTAAGTATTACTTTCTCTTTTTTGCCTGACATCTTAAGGTCGCACCTATCAAGCTGAGCGCTAACCTTAGCTTTAACCTCATCAATCTCATTTTGAGATAAAATCCGCGTGCTTGAAATTACAATATCATCTGCGTACCTAGTGTATCTTAAGCTATTTTTTGTGCAGTAGTTTGAGATTTCATTATCGAAAACAGACAAAACCATATTGGATATCACTGGACTTGCGGGAGATCCCTGTGCAAGATAGCCTTTATAGCAGCATAATGACGCTATAATCCCCGCTTGCTTTGTTGTATAACCAATTTTAACGAGAGCATTTACAACATGCTCATAACTAATAGATTGAAAGAAATCAATAATATCAGCCGAGTAAACAGTCAAACTAGCACAATGTATTGCGGCTGCATCTTTGGTTGACTTGCCAGGAATGAACCCGTAAACATTATCATGATTGTATAATTTTGCCAAGTATGTATTTAGCCATTTCTGAACAATTTTTAGACCCACTTTTGGCGCGGTTATGGTTCGCACCTTTTTACCTTTATTTATTTTGAATTTTCTGTAATGCCGATCGCTTCTCTTGGTGATTGATACAATAAAGCCTGCACTATAACCGAATAATACGGCTAAAACATTTACTGAGGTGACAGGCGGTAATCCAATTTCTACGAGCCTCTCTATTTCAAGAGCATCAACTGCAATTGTCTCTTTGGAAAGGGCTTTCTTAAAATCTTCTTTATCAAAAAAGGAAACGAGGTATGGTGGACTTTTCATGCTAAAAGCAAAACCTTACTGTAGGTTTTCGTTGAAGTCGTCGGCCAAGGTGTCGACGATCCGAAGGAGCGGCGGCGCATTGGCCGACGAACCTTCTGTTCATGGTATTCGCAGATGGGCATGATTCACACCCTCGCGGCAGAAAATAAAATCACCATACCTCACTCTCTATCATACCAGTCTACCTTTCTAAGAGCAAGCGCCCTAGAAATATCAGAGCTGTTTCTGTATGCACCGTGTGGTATCACTCTAAGAGCGGCCTCGGTCGGCACGTAACCGTATTGCAAAGAGTGTAGCTTAACCCTTACAAGTAGACCTTTCCGTCTCATAGAATCAATAATAGCTATTATCCTATCCTTATTTTCTTTGTTTTTTACAATTTTCATTTTTTCACAAAACTCAGAAACTATTCTCTGCTCTCTCGCAGGAGATATCACCTTAATAATTCTTAGTATATCAACATCCGATATCCTTTTTTCATCAAGAAAGATTATATTTAATATTTTTTCACTCTTGTCTTTGTAATAATCCCTGATGTCTTTTTCTATGGCCTTTTTATCCAAGTCATTGGTTACATTTTTTATCGTTATTGTTAAGCTGTTTTTCTTTATAACGGAAAATACAAGCTCGAACTTCGGTGATGTTCCATACTTGGCAGCCATAAGAGCTAGAAACTCATTTATATGCGCTTTACTCGACATAAACAGTCTCCTAAATTAACCTTGGCATAATCGATTCGACTATTCTTCTGTGTGAGGCTACGGTCGTATACCACCGTTTAGCATCTTGTAAATTACTTTTGGCTTCAGTATAGGTTGCAAATAATGGCTTGCCGATATCGTAATCACAACTCTCTCGCAACTCTCTAGACCGATCAATTATGGTTGCTAGCTCTTTCAGCGAATTCATTACTGCCGAATGTTCACTGGGTGAAACATTGGAGCGGTATCTGTTAGCCAATCTTCTTAGTTTGTCTAACTTTTCTGGCATTGCAGCATGCTTAATTTTTGATACTTCATCTGCTGATATAACATGTATAAGTATACCGCGCAACTCTATAAATGCGGAATAATAGTACCTACTTATGGCGCTTCTGTACGCAGATTCGCTATGTGCATCAACAGAGGAGTCGGGTTCTTTTTTAACGTGGCTTGATAACAAGTTTGCAATGTAATGCACATCCTTCGACGTGATCATGGATCTGGTGTTCTCGCGTCCTTTTGAAGTGGTTAGTATATAAGCTTGGTAGCGCTTACCCCCCGCAGCATACTAAATCTACATCTCATAGCTTAGCGTCAATCAGTGACCGCTTCCAGTCTGCCACTGCCGTACGTTACATCAGATAGTACGGGCACCCCGTCGTCTGTAGGCAATGCTTATCGTGGAGGCCAAAGTCGGATTGCCGACGGGCGCTTCGAAAAGGCACGCCCGCCAGCTTTCACGCCGTCCATGGCTGAACCGACTTTATCTTCCGCAAGCCAACTCAATCACCTCTAGATCGGAGTGCCAGGATGATACTTTGTGCCGACCGGCCAAAAATATACACACTTCTCGTCGAACATCTGATCCTCCATGAAACGCCGGGAGGTTCACATCGCCAGAGTAATCTTAGCCAGGTCGCCAGCAGTACCAGAAGCATTGGTCTTCTTTAACGCACCGGCAGATGCGGCTTCAGCGCCGCCAGCCATGTTCTTGCATCTCCATGATTCTGCAATTGTTTCTCAGCCTCTCGTTTTTCCGACAGCGATAGCGGCCGCTTTGCCACATGCGCTCCGACTGCCATCAGGATGGCTTTTTGGTTATCGTTCAGTGGCACATCGTCGGCTGGTGCCGCTAGTCTCACGGCGAGGTCGGTTGATGAGGGGACGGATTCCAGTTGAGGCCAATCACGGGGTACCGACAGGGTCAATACAGGCTCCAAGGTAGGTGCGGTTGTAATCCGTAGGCTGGGCAACTGGTTGCGGAAGGCAGCGTCCAAGCCAAGCCAGTCTCTCAGCGTTGCCAATACTGAAGTGTGGTCATAGGGCACTTCCGTATTGCTACGGAACACCGTCTTGGAACTTGTGTAGGAGGAGATCACGATCGCCGGCACCCGCACGCCGAACTGGTTGAATTCGAATCCTGACCCATCCGTTGCCGTCGGTAAGGATTGTGGGGCATCTGGTGGAGAGACATGGTCGTAGGTTCCGCCGTGCTCATCGAATAGCACAATGAACAAAGTTTCGTTGCGTGCGGGGCTTGTGGCTAGCATATTGTAGATCTTCGCCAGAAACGCCTCGCCCGGCCTCACGTCATAGGGCGGATGGTAGCTCTCATCGTGCTCATGGGGGCCGAAACTTGGTTCCAGGAAGGTGAATACCGGCAGTTTGCCTGTTTGACACGCCTCTCGGAAATCCCCGATACCGCCGAAATTTGTTTCATTCGTGCCGTATTTCTCGAAGAACATCGTTTTAGTTAAAGAAGGCAGCATGCTGTTATTATACACACGCCACTCCAACCCCTGCGTGTCCAGCACATCGAAGATAGTGGGAATATTCCAAGGCCAACCATCGTTATTCACATGTCCAGCCGATGCACCAGCCTGTACGAAGGCTCGATTCGGCCAAGTTTGGCTCGGTACAGAAGCATGCCAGGCATCAGACACTGCAAAATGTTTTGCGAGGCTTGTAATGACAGGGACCTGTTCCGGGGCGTAGGCCTCCATGATCTGTTTTGCGCTCTCCAGTGGGCCACCAGCATCCTCGACCGAGGTCAAGTAATCGGTGAGAAATCCTCCCATTACATTGCCAATCTGTATTTGACAGCGGAGAAATTTTTCGCCTGGGTCGGGGTCGGGCACACAACTGTCTGCTACGGTCCTGTTGTTCACTTGCCAAGTGGTCGTTCCTCTGACGGCTGGCACCGGCACTCCATCGTTAACCCTCTGGTCGGAATTCTCGTAACTAGTCGTGAGCCCGTTGAACGAATGACGCGAATCATTCGGAATGTAGGCTTCTGGTACCTCGTCGTTATAGAGCCAGCCCAAAAGATTGTCGAATGAACGATTCTCCAGCATCAGCACAACCATATGTTTTATCTGTGGCAGGATTGTTTGGCTCACCACAAAACGCACATTATCATATTGTGCGCCCTCGCTAACATAACTTCCCGAAAGACGGTATGACTTCCCGTCATCTCCAACGAAAACAAGAGATATTTCCTCGTTGCTGGACCAGGCACTGGTATCGTTGCCAGCCCTCACTGCGATCTGAATATCGCTGCCAATCCATGTCCCATCCAACTGCACGAGCAGTTCGATATTGATACCGGCGATCTGACTCTTGGCACTGAATGTAAAACTCTCTCCATCGGTAATGCCTGCTGACCGGCTTACCCACAACAGTGAATTAGTTTGCTCGCCTGGGGCACTTCTATTGATCTGTTCCCAATAACTCGTGCTGAGATCGGGCTGTGCAACCACCAATATGTCGTCGACCTGTATCTGTAGATTGTTTTGCAGCAAAATCATGGAATCCAATAGATGGTCCTCCCAATGTTAGTAATTCATCTGCACCAGATGCGGAAAGCAAGCAGATCCTTTCGTATCTGGCTGCAAGTAGGCGATTCCGGCCATGGCGCCATCCACGGCTACAGATGATCCCGCCTCACTGGGTTCTCTCGCATTCATGGCCCCGTCAGGCCATCCCCGTTGGATTTCATGCCTCTCAGCCTGAATCCCAAGGCATCTTCTCCTTGTTGGCGATGGGGATACCCTAGCACAGGGTAAGGCTGTCCACTCCAACAAACATGGTGTATATTCGCTGTCACGAGGTCGATGGCCGTTTTGGGCCGGATGATGTCATTTGATCGAAGCCAATAAATGACCGCAATCAGTCCACGACTCTTGTTCCCACCCCCAGAAGATCAATCAATCCGTTGCGTCAAAGATTAGCCTAATCCAACGTCCGCTTCCAGTCTAAACTCGCCGTTCACTCCGCATGATACTACCCCAGTAGTCTGGTGATCAGGATCTGGGATGATACTCTATTGTCCATTAACAATTTTTGCAGTTGCTCTTCTGTATCCATAACTAAATCCTATCTATAATAGCTTTAGCCTTTCTCTTATCAATATCTGGGTCAGTCTTCTGGCTATACTCCACTGCCGCAAGATCATCCCCCCTCTTTCGGTTTTGTCGTGGTTCCAGGGCCTCAATAAGTATTGCTTCCAATGCTGGAACCAGCTTTTCCGCTGGATATGACGCTGGCATAACCCCGATGCTGCCAGTCTCGGATACAGGAAGCAGACCGAACCACGAAAACCGATCCCATCTTGTAGCCATACGATCCACAGTATGTTCGTAAAGTCGTCGCCCTAAGGGACGGTCAGTGCTACGCCCAACGTAAATAACTTCTCTGCCATCATACAGTAAATAGATGCCAACCTGTCTGCAGAAGTCTACTGAGTCGGCGCCTATCTGTTGGACCCCGTAAAGCTTAGGCATTGCACTCCACTCTACATTGTCACGTCGCCAGAACATACCGAAAGAAGTGATAATATCATACTGGTATTCTTCCGCCTCAGTGTTTGCATTCTCGGCACCCTGGGGAACAGCTGCTGGATTCTCGCCAATCATACTTTTTAACGCAAAAACGCCTCGATCCACCCGCACGTATGGCGAATCTGATCCCTCATATTTGATAGACCGAGATATCTGTGCATTCACAGTAGCCGCTGGGGTAGCGCCGAGATTGGTCCTAAGTTTTCTTTCTACAATGCGTTCCGCAATGTCAGTATAGTGTAGAGGTGTAGGGGAATCTGCCAACACCTCATCTATCACGGCACGCCATTTCTTGTCCGTTACGATCATCTTTAGTCCCTTTGCCGTTAATCATACAAATACCGCTGAAACCCACTGAACATTTCCCGCACCTCTGCCGGGCTACCCAACTCCGAAAAGGCATCGGATATGGCATTGTTGTACTTCAGCCGGAGTAGTGGCGATAACTTTTCGGTATCCAGTTCCGCATCGCCCACTTTCACGTATTGCGCCAGCACAAAGTCCAGAAAGGCCCGCTGCTTGTCGGTGAACTGGTGGTCCATACTCTGCCTGGCGTGTTCCGCCCGTTCTGTTCTGGGGATTGGCTGCAGGGCAAAAGCCACATAAGCCAATACGTCATAGAGGTCGCTGTTCTTGGCGTCGATGACTTGTTGCATCTCGGTGAGCAGTTCCCGGTTGTAGCCTTTCTCGGCCAGTCCCTGCAAAAATCCCTTACGGGTTTCGGGATCGCTCCATATTTGCCTCAGGGCGTCCTCATCTTTGAAGAACTCTGGCAGCGTGCCAAAGAGCCCTTCCAGAAATTGTGCCGCCGAAACGGGATTCCCATCGGGGCCAAAGTAGATGGTAGAGGATATGCTCTGGATGGTGCGTTCCTTTCCATCCCGCAGCTTCACCCGGATTTTGACAGGTCGCTCGGTCGGCGGTAGAGGTAGGCGGGGTTCTCGTACTTGGTCACCACCCGATCCACCGCCTTCCGCTTCCAGCGGCTCGCCATCCCATTCCAGATCACCAAAATGATGATGCGCCTTCACGAAGTCATAAACGGTGAAAAAGTCCTTCCCCTCATACAGCCGGGTACCCCGACCGATGATCTGCTTGAATTCGATCATGCTGATGATTTGGCGAAGCAGGACGATATTGCGAATGTTCCGGGCATCGACGCCGGTGCTCAGCTTTTGGCTGGTGGTCAGGATGGTGGGGATACTCTTTTCGTTGTCCTGGAAGTCTTTCAAATACTGATCACCCATGCTGCCGTCATTGGCCGTCACGCGGACACAGTAGAGGGGGTCGGTGCTGGTCTTCTCCTGATTGATGATGTCCCGCACCATGGCGGCATGTTCCTGATTGGCACAGAACACCAGGGTCTTCTCGCGCTGGTCGATCTGGCTCATGAAGAGCTTTACCCGATAACGTTCCCGCTCGGGGATGACGATCTTACGATTGAAGTCCTTTTCCAGATAAGTCTTGCCGCGCTGGATTTCCCCTTCGAGGAGATCATCATCGGGGGTGTACATATATTCATCAATGGTGGTGGCGAATTGCTTGACCTTGAAGGGCGTGAGAAACCCGTCGTGGATACCGTCCTTGAGACTGTAGATATAGACCGGCGCTCCGAAGTACGCATACGTGTCCACATTGTCCCGGCGCTTGGGTGTAGCGGTGAGGCCCAACTGTACCGCCGGTGCAAAGTATTCGAGGATGCCGCGCCAGCTGCTTTCGTCCTTGGCGCCGCCCCGATGACATTCATCCACCACGATGAAGTCGAAGAAGTCCTGTGGATAGTCCCCGAAGTAGGGTGTCTCACCGGGGCCACTCATGAAAGTCTGGAAAATGCTGAAAAAGATACTGCCGTTGGTGGGAACACGGCCTTTCTTGCGGATATCCTCAGGGGCAATCCGCACCAGGGCATCTTCGGGAAAAGCGTTAAAGGCATTGAAAGCCTGATTGGCGAGAATGTTCCGGTCGGCCAGAAACAGAATACGCGGCCTGCGGCTGGGTTCGCGGGAGAGGTTCCAGCGGGCCTGAAAGAGCTTCCAGGCAATCTGGAAGGCGATGAAGGTTTTGCCGGTGCCGGTGGCCAGCGTCAGGAGGATGCGCTCTTGTCCCTGCGCAATGGCTTCCAGGACGCGCTGTACAGCGGTCTCCTGATAGTAGCGTGGCTGGAATGATCCGCCGACACTTTCAAAAGGAACGGCGGCAAAACGATCCCGCCAGGCGTTTTCTACTACATGGGTTAGATTCCAGAGCTCTTCGGGGGTGGGATAGCGGGTGATGTCACCCTCGCTACCCATTTCCATATCGATCCCATAGAGGGATTGACCGTTGGTGGCATAGGTGAAGCGTACGGCCATCTTCAGGGCGTATTGCTTCGCCTGCATCACCCCTTCGGTATGGGGCAGATCGAGCCGCTTGGCTTCGACTATGGCGAGCTTCTCGTTGCGGTACTCCAGCACGTAATCGGCAATCTCGGGCTTGCCGCGTTGTCCGGCGCCCTGTAGCCGCCCCTGAGTGATCCGATACTCCCGTAGGACGCGACTGCCTTCCACCACGCCCCAGCCAGCGGCCTTGAGGGCGGGATCTACCAGTTGGGCGCGGGTGTCGGCTTCGTTCATGGCGGCATCCTATAGGTCGCCGTTAAAGGCTTGGTGTAGGAGGGATTGTTTCAGTTCGTCGAGGGCGGTCAGTTTTTGTTGATAGAGGGATTCTAGGCGTTGGGTCTCATCAGACATTGCGGCACTTGTAACACCAATGCGCTGTTGCTCCTCAATGCTGGGTAGCCAGATGGGGAAAGACGGAAAGTCTTTAATTGATATTCTATCGACTGTTGCGCCTCGGACTATTTGAGTGTTTATGAATTCTTGAAATGGAGGAGATATGTACTGGTAAATAAAGAAACTTGGTAATATTCTTTGCTGATTACCTCGGAATAAGCCCATGCGTCGCCCAAGGCAACATTCCAGATCATCAGGAATGATGGCGGCCTGGCCAAGTCGTGTTTCATAGGAAAAAACGATATCGCCGCTCCGTGGTGTTACACGACGTGTCCATTTCTTATAGTCCTCAGGGCTAACATGCCGGGTCTCGCCCAGGTTTATCTTCCCATTGCTTAGTGCGCCGATGCCAAGAAATATTGGGCCATTGTCAACGGTTTCTGGTGTAGCGTGTGGGCCGTCGAAAACCACCCCTACAGCTCCAATGTTCACCCATCCCTCACCCCGCTGCGAAAACATCGCATTCAGATGGCTCTCAAAGAGCTCGCGGGAATTCTGGAGATTCTTCTCGGCGTTCGCCTTTGCGATTGCTATGCCTTCAAAGGCTTCGTCGAGGACGGCGACGATGCGGCGCTGTTCAGGGAGGGGTGGATACACTACAGAAAGCTCTCTAAGAAGGCGGTAATGCCTCGCATAGCCTAGAGAATCGAGTTTGGCAGTCTGTAACTGGTAATAAAAGAACCTTGGATATAAAAAGGGTTTTGGCTTCAGCACCTTTACTCCATCGGCTCCCAAGACAAAATCAAAGTCGATGTACTTCAGCGTTCGTGTATGATCTCCGAAGACAACAACGGGACTATCTACTGCGAGCAAGTCCTCCTTCTTATCCCAGAAACCATTAACGAAAGCATCCTCTTGAGAAACAATAGGATAAGTACCTTCGGGTAAAAAATCCTTGCGCTGTATCTTCGTGCTGTAAACCACGCGCTCAATGCAATTTTCGAAGGGTTTAACTTCCCACCCCTCCCTCACAACAGCCCCCGAATGGCCGCCAACACCTCAGCACTCTCCGCATCCAGTGCGGCAATCTCATCCAGAATCTCTTCCGGGCTACGCAGCACCTTCTCATCACCGCCATTGGGATTCTTGGCCGACAGGTCGTAAGTGCGGGTATCGATCCCGGATACGTCCACCGTCCAGGACTGCGGAGAGTCGGCCTTGGTCTTCTGTAGTTCGACAAACTCAGCCAGATCGTTGTCATTGAGGGGATTGGTCTTCCCCATGTTCCGTCCGGGGTTGAGCTGGTAGTACCAGACTTTTCGGGTCGGTGCGCCCTTATCAAAGAACAGCACCACGGTTTTGACGCCTGCACCCTGAAAGGTCCCGCCCGGCAAATCCAGTACGGTGTGCAGGTTGCAATCTTCCAGTAGCAGTTTGCGCAGGCTGACCGAGGCATTGTCCGTATTGCTCAGGAAGGTGTTTTTAATAACCACGCCACCCCGGCCGCCACCCGCTTTCAGCATACGGATAAAGTGCTGCAAGAATAAAAAGGCCGTCTCGCCGGTCTTGATGGGGAAGTTCTGCTGTACTTCCTTGCGCTCTTTGCCGCCAAAGGGTGGATTTGCCAGCACCACATCCACCCGATCTTTCGGCTGGATATCCATGAGATTCTCGGCCAGGGTGTTGGTATGGACGATATTCGGCGCATCGATGCCATGCAGGATCATGTTCATGATGGCGATGACGTAGGCCAGGCTCTTTTTCTCTTTGCCGTAAAAAGTGCGCTCCTGCAGCGTCTGCATATCGCTGGTGGTCAGTCCCGGCTGCGCCTTGAGATAGTCGAAGGCTTCACAGAGGAAGCCTGCAGAGCCCACGGCGCCGTCATAAATCTTCTCACCGACCTTGGGCGCCACCACCTGCACAATCGCCCGAATCAGAGGACGCGGTGTGTAGTATTCGCCGCCGTTACGTCCGGCATTGCCCATATTCTTGATTTTGGCTTCATAGAGGTGCGATAGCTCATGCTTCTCCGTCTGGGACCGGAAGCGCAGACCATCAATGATCTCCACGATCTCCCGTAGATTGTAGCCACTTTGAATCTTGTTTTTGATCTCGCTGAATATCTCACCGATCTTGTATTCGATGGTGTTGGAACCGGTAGCGCGGCGTTTGAAGCCTGACAGATACGGAAACAGCCGGATATTCACAAAGTCCCGGAGGTCGTCCCCGGACATGACCTTGTGATGGTCAATCCTGCCGTCCGCCGTTTTGGGCGCCGCCCAGTGCTCCCAGCGGAAGGCGTCGTCCAGGATGAAGGTATAGGGACGGCCTTCCAGCTCCGCTTCCATCGCCCGGTCCTGCTCCAGGGCGTCCAGGTACTTTAGAAACAACAGCCAGGAGGTCTGTTCGGTGTAGTCGAGTTCGCTGGAGGAGCCTGCATCTTTGTGGAGGATGTCGTCGATATTCTTGAAGGCTTGCTCGAACATGCGGCTCTCTATAGTTTGGCGGTCAGTCATTTCTTATGCGTCTGACCTGAATATAAGGCATTGGAGGCGGGGCGGGAAGCGCCTTGGTGCAGGGGTCGGGTACTATCCATGTGACAGTTAGATGACCGGAAGTATTTACTGTCGTAATACGTCCGTCAAATCGCTCATCAATGTGCATTGGTTGTAAAATCTGAAGTTTAAGCATAGATCACACGTTCGACATCAATTATTTTCAGTTTCGTGCTTTCCTTTTTTCGATATAATTAGCGGTGCCACTTGGGATGTGCCCTATATATATTTCGAATCGTGTCCGCATTCATTGAAAGCAAGTAGCTCTTTCTAGACACAAAATCCTGCTCTGATGAAATTTTCGTGGAGTTTGCGATTAGATTCTTGGCAGTGAACTTATGTGTGTGCGGCGGGAGCGATCGGATTAACACATCGCCGGTTTTAGTCGTCATGAGTGGAATGTGTAAATCAAAGAGCCTTTGGCGAACTTCTGGTCTAGGATGGTCAAATTGATTGTCGAACTGACTTCCGCAGATGGTGATCCTTGGCTGAATTGCTTCCAAGAATTTTTTCGAGTTGGTAGGACAATCTGATCCGTGATGCGCAAGCAACAGAACGTCTACTTCACGCCCAAAAATTTTGCTGCGCCTAAGGTAGGCACCAATGTTGGCATCCTCCACATCCCCAAGACTGGCGACATTAAAGCAACCAGTTCGAAAAAGTTTGATCGTCGAGTTGTTGTTTGATTCGCCGTCAAATAAAAAACGAGGGTGATATAGGATATCCCGGTATGCCAGATCCTCAGCACTTTTGAGGCTCTCAATATAGCTTGGATCAACAGCTATACATTTTACGTGCCGTTTCCTATCAAAATTTGTCGCCTGATAATTCTTGATAATTCTTAGACATTTCTTAGCCGTCTCACTGTGCGGGGGATATCCCGGATATTCTATTTTCACGGGTTCGTAACAGAAGAGAATTTCTTCTAGATCAGCTATGGCGCAATGGTCGTTATCCCAGCTGGTAATATGCAGGACGTCAATGGATGACTTCCCACAGTATGCCAACTCTTGATCCAGATTGGGACGACTGATGTCAGTAAGCCGTGCTTCGATCAGAGTAAATTTGTCTTCAGAAAAAAAGGAAAAGGAAGCGCCGGCATTGCCAAGTTGATATGCGCGGAAGTACGTTCTTACAGGTCGACTTGTCATCTCTTGTTCTCTGCAGTATCGATTGAGTTATTTGCCATGTAATTTTAGCCCTACGTTTTGAGAGTATTGTTCCATCCAAACCTCAGATTTTAAATATGGGACAAATACCGATCGACGATAATGTGGGTAAGCTGCTCCCCGCGAAGAGCGAGCATGTCCAGATCGTTCTGTGCCATAGATGCAAAGTTCGTGGGATAGTCGCGCACCGCCTCTCGAGGAACAAGGTTATCTGGCTGGTACGGTAAGCGCCCATCGATCTGGCCAAGATACACCATGCCGAACCCCTTTAATTCTCCGCTCTTAACGTAGCGATGCAAACGACTGTAAGCACTGTCTTGAACCTTACGATGGACAGTTTCGAAGGACTGCCTGACCCGGCTTAACCACCAGAACGGACTGGTGTCGCCGCTTACCTGGCCAGGCCCGGCATTGAGGCTAATAATGTGAGTTGTGGGAAAACTATGGATGCTGACTCCGCTATCCCTGCCGGGTTCTAGGACGGTTACTCCAAGATTGTCGAAGACGCCACCATCTGTTAACACCACCTTTTTCATTGCTACCGCTCCCGCTCGTTCAAAGCGGAATTCATCGACTAACGGCGGCAGCATAAGGGGAAACGCCGCAGACGCTGCCACTGCCTTTGCCAAGGGAATATTATTTTCGATGATGTGCCAGTATCTCCAGCCGCCAGAGGCCTGCGAGCCGAACCGGAATGCGGTACCAGTCCGCAAATCGCAGGCATTGATGACAACTTCCACGCCAGGCTGCTTGACATCAGTCAACATGGTATTGCCAAAGACATTCCGCTGAAGCGCGTTTTCGAATGCGGTCGTCAGACTTCCCCAGATCGGCAACGATTGCGACAGGAACGTCAGCCAATTTTCAGTCTTTCTTGTCGGCAGGCCCGTGATAATGCGGATCAACCGTAAGCCGATCCTCACCGTCCCCAATACCAGCGTGGGGACTGCGGTACATAAAAGAGTCGCCATGATCTTGGGCGTTTCTTGGCTGAAGAAAACCGAGCGAGCAATTGATTTGTTAAATCCCTTGCGCAAAATGCGCACGATCCGCCGGTCAAACTCTGCGAATTCAACACCCCAGTACGCGAAGCAGGCACCGATTATGCTGCCGCCGGACACGGTTGACACGACCTTGACCTTCTCCAACAAGCCTCTGTCGTGGAGTGCGCGTAAGCAACCAAGATGAAACGCAATGGCGCGTGAACCACCGCCGGAAAGGGCAAGTGTGACAAACGGCTGTGAAGATTCAGCGACAGCGCTATTCATCCCGGTCAAACAAGCTCCCTGCTATCAATGGTTCCTTCGATGAGCCGCCGATAATCAACATCAGGAAGTGGCGGCACTGGAAGTCGGGACTCGCGAACAGCCGTGCCACCGCATCCCGATCTATAGGGCTCGGATCTGGCACACTCCCAGGATGGGTATGCCACATGCCGATGAAAGATATAGAGCCCTGTGATCGTGCGACGAACTCCTGATTCATCCGTGCCACGCCACGCGTTCCGCAGACAAATCCGCTTCGGGTAGCGGTGCTATCGGGCGGCGGCCCGCTGGCAGTGGTAACCCAGATGACTTTGAGGAAATCGTCGACTTGGCCGAACAGAACACCGCCGGTTTCAACATCGGCTCCGCGCTGCCGTTCCGAACTCCGCATCCAGCTCAACATCGCGGCCTCCGCCGCGGGCGCGAGACGGATCTGATAGCCATGTCGCGGGTCAGCATATATGCCGTCGGGCGGCCAAGAATATTCTGCTTCCGGTTGCAGATCGGCGACTATCTGCGGTGCTGTCGGTATATACACACCAAAACCGTAGGCACGATCACTAACACCCCTCGCAAGCCAGCCACTTGCCACGTTCAACATGCGACCGGTCAGGACGACAATATCAGCTGCTGACCCAACAAAGGTGGGGTCAGAACATCCGGGCTCTGGCTGAAATTGTCGTGATGCTTGTGCCCTGGTCGGCCAGAACTCGTCCAGCAAACGGTTGCCGTTCGACGAATTGGCAAACTCCAACTTCAGGCGCCGGTCTAGGTCGTGAGAGATGCCAGCCACATCACGTTGTGCCAGCGTCATCAAACCGGTGTCGGCCCTGTGGCCAATGGCCATCGACACAATTGGAGGATGATCTTTGGGCCAGTCGCGAAAATGATATTCCAGGGCGCTTGAAACACGGATCGAGGCTGTGGCATTAATAACAACATCGGCTTCAAATATGGCTTTCACCATGTCTGCGGTGCACAGCACGTCGATAATATTCCTGTGATGCGCAACAACATCTATTTTCGGATTGATATAACGAACATTGGTGCGGGTTGCACTGGCTTTGCCGCAACCGATCTGATGCCGATCGAACATCTGTCGAACAAGAAGGCCAGGCTTCACCAGTGCCTTATCGTAGAGCTGGAGCTTCGCCACGCCCGCTCGAGCCAGAAGCATCGCAATCGTGCTTCCGATTGCGCCGCAGCCGATTATCGCCACATGGCGACCACGCCAGAACTGAGCTGGCGTCCCAGTGTCCCTCTGGACGATGATTTCCGGCCGGTCCTCCAAAACCGAACACCAATCGATACTAGCCCGCTCCGTCCATTCCTGAAAGAGATGCTCATCGACCGGGTTCTCTTCCGTTGCGGCGAGTACGGCGTTGCGCAGTTCAAGCGCTTGTTCCGGTTTGATGCGCCAAGCCGCAAGATGCTGCCGCCGTTCGCCCCCAGCCACTCCTCGCATCGCCGCACCCAAGATGAAGATCAGCGGCTTTCCTTCGGGATTGCGCAGCGCTCCCATCGAAAGAAGCAGCCGAATGATTTCTAGCGGAATGCCACGTTCCTCAAGCACCACCTTGAGCACAGCAATCGTGCTTGGATATTCGAAAGGCATGTCGTCTGGTAGCAGGATTGCAGGCGCAACGCGTGTATCCAAAGGAACGTTATCGCGCTCTAGCCATTCGCCGAGTTCCAGGCAAACGTCATTTTCCCTGATTATTTTTGTGTAACCGGCCCACCATGGCGGGGCAGGCGTCGGGGTGTTTTGGGTGGGAACGACAGCAAGAAATTGCCCACCCCGGTAGGCGACCGGTGGATGCAGCGGCAGACCGACCGGCTCAAGCTGGTTGGATGCCCCGGCGCGTAGCCAGTCGTCCATGCGCAGGACGAAACCGAACATCCCGTCATCTGGCTGCCATTCCGTCTCCGGCGATTGATAGAGGCAAATCGAACTGCCCCATTGGACATGCGGAAACCCGCCATATTCGGAGAGGGCGAAGCCCAGCGATGGTATGTCGAGCGGAAACTGCGGCGCGATCGAGATCACCAGCCTTTCACGCGGCCGATAAGGGATACCACCTTCATCCCGAGGATGGCGGCTGCAGTCGACCGAGACCCCCACCCTTAGGTAAGCGTCTGCCTCCGTGGGCTCCGTGATCTCAACTATCTCCAAGGTGCCATTGGACTTGGCAGCGATCTCTTCGAGTTGTTCAAGCGCCCAGGCCTGACCGCCTGACCTCATCCGCGGCCGAATCCGACTTTGGCGGAGGGCGGGGCGTTTGTACCACGCGCAGCAACGACTGCCTTCGCCAAGTCGGACTTGGCTTCTTCGGAAAGGGGATAGTCCTTGTCAACCTGCTCTATACCCTGCATGGTCACGGTAAAAATGATCGGGCGCATCTTTTCTGAGGTGCTGTACTCACCAGTGCACAGGAAGCTGCCGGAAACAATTTCTTGGTAGCGGTTCTTGGCCTTGGCATGGGGCGGGTTGTCACCGGACGAATTCGAGCCGGGGATGGCCGATGAAGACGACACGATGCAGCCGCCAGCATACTGCCGCTTCTTGAGGTCATCCAGAATGCCCTGCTTGAGGACATCGTTGCCCTCGCCGTCCTTTTCATACATCGCCTTCTTCGAGCAATGATGCGGCGCCAGCAAAACGTTCCAGTTGAGCATGGTCAGGTTGTCATTGCTCTTGGTTTCATCGAAAACGCGCCGCAGGGTTGGAAAGGCCAAATCTCCAAAGAACAGGCCCGCCATCGATGATGCGGCGGTACCGATCATGACCTGCATCGCCAAGCTGGTTTCGTTGCGCTCTTCGGCAGAGTCGTTCTTAAAGGGCGCGTGAACAAAGGCGTTGAAGCAGTCCTCGACATTAACGCCATCCAGTAGGGTTACGGATTGCCCCGGCGTCGTGAAGAACGTCTTGGGAAAGCCGCGATAGTCGTCTTCCTGTAGCAAATCATCATAGCCGACCACCCGAACGCGATTTCCGGCTCCAGGGTCGCCACCGGCCTTGATCGTCGCGGCGACGCGCCGCTTTGCTTCCTTTTTGAAGGCAATAGCGTCAGGGCACATATCACGGTGGTACTCTCGGAAAACCCTCGGGGTGTGCCACAGTTCGCCGACGGTCACGCGCTTAAGGAGGTCCTCGAACCCCTTACAATGATCCAGATCCGGATGGGTGAGGACGAAGCAGGACAAGTAGGGTTTACCGTCACGCTTCGGAAGCTTGGCCACCAACTCATCTACAAGCGGGATTTTCTCGTTGTCGTCAGCTTCGGCCAAGGCGCTGGCGTTGAGATCAATCTGCATGTTCTCAGTATCACTGATCGCGATGGTAGTGCTGTCGCCGCAGCCAACCGGCCAGAAGATGAAAGATGGACCCTTTAATTCGGCAAACATGCGGCTCTCCTTGAAATTTTCTTTGGCAACTGGCGGGCAACGAACCCCGTGCCACCCTATTCGTTAATAGCTTTGAGATTGGGTAGCTTTTCTACCTTTCAAGAGCAAGCTTAACTGCTTGAAACTGAACTGAGCCTATCGGGGCTCATAAGTTTGAGTCCCGCCACCAAGGCGGACCCTGTATGCTGTTACTACGGTGACAGCAGTCGAAGATGACTCGACGACTATTGGGAAGAATGATTTGGGCTGTATCGCCATTGTCGAAAAAATATTTTGGACCGTTGCCATATCGCAGCATCCTTTTTGACGGTTTGTCTGGCGGCACCTGCCGAAATTTGCTCTTCACCGCCACGAGAACAATGACACTATATATAGAATATTTATAGAATGCAATGCCAATATGTTGCGTTTTACGGTCACGATCATCAGCGGTATACCCTCCGTCTTGCGACAGATCCTCGCTGATTGTATGGCGCACCCCGCTTTTTTTGATTCTCCAAAAAAACCTACCATCGACTGCCACATATAACATAACGCAACACACTGAATAACATGCATATAAACACTCGTGCGGATTGGCCATAGCCTAAACTTTGCGGCGCCGTCCGCCGAAGTGCATCGGGTTGCGTCTCATCTGACCACCCCCAGGGGGGACCATCCTGGCCGACGGAAACCGTGATGCGGATTCTGGTGCCCATGCGCCAACACCACCTTTCCGACGAGCAGATGAGCGAGTAATCGGCCCTGGATGCCGCAAATCGCCCCCAAAGAAACACGCTGTGGCTCCGGTTATGGTAAAGTAGAAGCGTGGCACGGCGAAAGGCCGATAAGTCAATGGTGCATTATGCCCGCAGATGAGCATGGTCCTGGGTGACGTCATCGACATTGGTGAGAGATATCAAAGCATGGGTGGGACATCTTCAAGCGTTTCTGCAGGTTGTAGAATGAGGCGAATCTGCCTGGTCGCACGGCGAACGGAACCTTTGTGGACCAAATCGCAGTCACTGGATCCGACGCTTTGTTTGCTATCGCCGGACATCTCTTATCACTGTTGGCACCTTTAAAGACCAGAGCACACATTCCTGTTGACACAATTATGTTAGCTGCTAATATATCGTCATTCTCTCCTCGCCGCGGCCTTCGATTCCATGTTCATCCCAGCGTCAGAAAAAGAAATTGCCAATCAGCTCACTACCCTAGGCCAAGTTTCCTCGCGGCCGTGGGCGCTGATTGGGTCACTGCTCGATCAGGCTGAACGCTTAGGGGTTTGGCAGGGTGAAGCCAGATCATTTACCGAATGGATGCGCAGGGTGGCACTTTCGCTGGACTTAAGAGAATCTAGCGTGTGGCGTTATCTGAGGGCAACCCGCATCTACCAAGAGCTTCGCGCTGACTTGGCAACAAGGGGACATTCCCTACCCGATCTGCAGTCGCTTCCCAAACGGGTTAGCGCCGAAAATCTGGAGCTGTTTTCAAAGCTACGTAGAGTAGCTCCGCAAGAAAAAATGGACGAAATTGCATTGCGGCTTATCGCAGGGAATATCGTTCGAAATGAACTACGCACACTCTGGTATGACTATCGCCCGGCCATGGCTGGCCGCACGGCGCAGGGGCGGGGTGTAGGCTCCCCGGTAGTCGACCATGCCAAGCCAGGTACGGCGAATTCATTATTGGAGGCAGAGGTTTTTTCGATCCTACGAACCGGCTGGCAGGGTTGGACTCATGGAACCCCTCTGAATGTTAATGAACTCTTCACGCATGTCGCACTGCCATTGGCTGCGAACTGCATAGACAAATTCTGGACGATAGACGCCGTTGTTGTATTACGCAGGGCTGCAAACGGGCCTATTGAGTTACATGGTATCGAGGTACGTACACCACGCATTCTATCCCCTCGCGATTTTTATCTGTTTGACAAAAGCAAAGCTCTGTTCGACTACATGTGGATTGCATCTAACAGAACAGATTTCGTTCTCAACGATACATCAGAAATAGAACACGTAGGACTCCTTCTAATAGAATCAGGGCAGATGATAGTGGCTCGCCCCGCAACTAAGCGAGCCGACTCGGGGACCCGAAGTGGTGATTTGGCAAAGTGTTTGCTTCTCACAGCGCTACACCATTCATGACATTTTATTTTTCAATTTAATATTAGCCAACTAATATTATAGGGGCGCAACTAAGTGACTTTCATCTCCCTCCCCTCTCAATTTCTTATTTTGGCGCCTAGTTCCCTTGGGCACGGATTGTATCGGCTAACACATTCTTGGGGAATACATCCTATGTACATGGAGGAAGCCAAAGATGCTAACTGACTCCGAACTGGACCAAAAATTTGCTGAGCTGAAAACGCCAGAATCGGGTCGCCAACTCATTCGGCAAATCCGCACCGACGGACCCGTTCGCACCCTCCAGGGGCGGATGGACACTGTACGCACTCGCTATATCAGCAAAAAGATGGAACGAGCGTTGTATGCAGAAAGTCGTACCGTCGAGCTCCCTGCGATTGTGTTTCGTGAGTACGACAAAAACACCTTGGAGCTATGGCCACAGCCATGCAAGATTGACCTACTTTTGCGCGGCACCACGGGCGCTACGACTCGCCTCCAGCATACCCCCGATCTGTTCCTCATCACGAATGAGGGTTTCGAGGTCGAAGAGTGGCGAGAAGAACGGAGATTGCAGCGCCTAGCAGAAGAACGTCCTCACCACTTCCACAAGGACCAATCTGGCATTTGGCATTATACACCCGCAGAAGAACACTTCAGAAAGCTGGGCATTAAATACTGGCTTCGTTCAGCAGAGGAACACCCGCGTATTTTCTTGGCAAACCTATGGTTCCTTGAAGACTTTAATCGAGAGGATACTCCCGTTGTTATTGAGTCTGAGCAGCAGCGCCTCATTGATCTCTTCCAGGATCAATCCTGTTTGCCTCACCTCGAGCTGGTCCACAAGCATCTATTCAAGGCTGATCACGTCTTTCAAATGGTCCTGAGTGGCAAGGTCTTTGTCGATCTTTGGTCGCAACGGCTCGATTTAATCGACGATCTGTTGATCTTTCGCGATAATGTTGCAGCCAGTGCTGATGCCTTGCTGCGCAATTCTCCCGCATTGCTATTGCCTAGTAGCGCGTTTGTGCTTCGCGAGGGCACGATGTTCCTATACCAACGGCGGGCATTTCGGGTGGTGCTCGTTGGTAGCACAGAAGTTCTCTGCCGTGCTGATGACGACCCTTCTGGAAGGGCGATACCAATTCCACTTGTCGACGTACAGACCCTATTCGCTCAACAGCAGCTGACAGTTGAAAGCCAGGAGCAACCCAAGGAGGAATACAATCTCGACTGGGTGCTCTGTGAGCAGTCGCGTCTGGCGGTAGCCATGGACCGCCACGCTGCTGTCAATGCCAGCAGCGCGCCAGGTAAGTCACTCCGCACACTCCAAAGGTGGTCCGCAAAAGTGGCTGGGCTAGGATCCATGCAAGAAAGGCTTTACGCCTTGATGCCACAACAAGGTGGAAACAGGACTTGCCGTCTTCCAGCAGAAGTGATTGCTTTGGCCGAGAAAGCTGTGAAAGAGCATCACAACAAGCCTAACAATCCCAAGATATCAGCGACCTACTCTATTTTTGTTGATTTATGTGAGGCTGCGGGCCTCCAGCCAATGAGCCAGTCGAGTTTTTATGAATGGATAAAGCCAAAACAAAATGTTCGTGCCCGAGAAGGGCGGCGTATGGCTTACCAAAAGGCGTCAATTCCACTCACCTTCGACTATGAACAACCAGTGCACGGTGTTCTGCCGCATGAAGTCGTTTACATTGACCATACAATTTTGAATATTTTTCTCAAAGGTAGAGTTTTACCGGACCTCGGGAAACCGACACTGAGCATTGCTGTTGATGGCGCATTGTCCATGACACGAGCATTCTACCTTTCTTTTCATGCGCCGAGTACTGCATCCGTATTAATGCTTCTTCGTGACTATGTGCTGCGTAATAATCGACTACCGAAAATGATTGTTCTGGATAACGGAAAAGAATTTCATAGCAAAACGCTAAAAATATTCTGTTCTCATTTTGGCATTCACATTCGATGGCGGCGTCGCTCACGGCCCCGTGACTCTTCAATAGTGGAGAGAGCGCTTGGCGCCACCGAGCAGGAAGTGATTTCGTCCCTCGATGGTAATACTCTTTGCTTGAAAGATCCGCGCATGATTTCATCGTCTGTGCATCCTGGTAAATTCATCAAGTGGACACTGCCCGCACTTCACGCAGCAATTGAACACTATCTGCTTGTCGTGCATGCAAATCGTGTGCATCCGCGGTTCGGCGTACCACCAAAAACACAAGAAAACCACTTAAGAATCGATCTCGGCGCACGAGAACACATAATTGTGCGTTACGACACTTTATTCAAGCTGCTTACCGCACCTCATTCAGGGTCTCCGACCCGTCGAATTGACCGGCAGAGAGGTATCTATGTCGATGGTTGCTACTACTGGAACGACAAGTTCGCTAAAGCTGACAAAGCGGAAGACGCTGAAGTGCGTGTGGAAATGTGGTGCGCCCGCGCCGTGTATGTGTGCTTCAGAGATCAATGGATTGTTGCCCAGGCCCGTGATGGAGGTCAATTGAAAGGGCGTTTCCGGCATGAGGTCGAAATCCAGTTGCGGGAGGAAAGACGGAGGAGGCGCTCTGTCGCTCAGGAAGATCGAAAAAGTGCCACAACAGCCAAAGAGCGAGTTGCGCTGTGGACACCGGAGCGATGGGACAATCGCTTAAGAGAACAAGAGGTTGAAACCTATCATATTTATGAAAAGCTGGGGATGACGGAGGCTATGTCGGAGGCCATGAACGCAGATCCGAAAACGCTCGAACGCAGCCAGCTAAATATATTTCCTGCTGCAAGACTGATCGCAGTGCAAAACGAGCCGGATATAGACGGTATCGAGGAGCATGACAGCGATGCCATGTACAAGCCCAATGCCTCGGAGAAAAAACAGGACATAAACGTAACAGCTCAGCAGCAAGAAAAACTTCCATCGAATTCAGACGAAGACAACGGTGGCAGATATCGTTTTTGAGTATGTTAGCTGAAAGTCGCAGGTTTATTGTAAAAAAGCGCATTAAGAATATTAAGGCAATAGCATCTGAGGAATCTCCACGATGAATACACATAACGCAACAAAATCGCCCATTGAGTTCGGGATGCTGAACAAGGCGGATCAAGAAAAAAAACATGCTTTTTTTGAGGTGCGTGTTGGCCATAAAAAGCTCAATGTGCTCATGGAGGATCTCATGTTATTGTTACAGCCGCACAGCGAGTCGAACATTATCGCTGTAACTGGTGCCACCGGCACTGGGAAATCGACCATGGCACGAAAACTTCTTGTAAATCTAGCTGACCAGTTCGCTCCGGATCTCGCATCCGACAAATCCGCGATTCCTCTAGTGATGGTAGAGGCCTATGCAAACGGTGAAAGACAACACAGCTTCAAACCCTTGTTTCAAGACATCCGAGACCAACTGATGGAACCAGGTGCAAATAGAAAAACTTCAATTGAGATAATAGATGGCCGCATGATCTTGGCACCATCTCGGCGTGAAACTGTAGCATCATTACGTCGAATAGTAGAAAACGCATTAAAATACCGAAAGACTAAGGTTTGCGTTATTGATGAGGCATATCACCTTGTGCGGTTATGTCGCGAGACAGCCGTCATGGACACCCTGAAAAGTCTTGCTAATACGACTGGTGTGAAGTTGGTTCTTATAGGCTCGTTTGATCTTTTTGACCTCGTCGCAGGACATGGCCAAATTGCCCGAAGAATAACGATATTAAATTTAGACCGCTATCATATGGAATCCAACGATGACAGAAAAGAGTTTAAGGGAATCATCCACGAACTGATGAAAGAATGGCCCTGCGAAGACGTACCCAATCTTGAGTCGATTTCATACGAACTTCTTGATGCCTCATTTGGATGTGTAGGGCTTTTAAAATCGTTTATGTTAGACGCGGCATCAATGCAGCTCCGTAACAATGGAAAATGGAATCCAGTTTTCCTTAAAAAAGCTGCAAAATCTAATAAATTACGTAACATTATTGGAATGGAAATTGAGGTGGGTGAGGCAAAAGTCAGGGATTGCCTGTTTGGCGAAAGTCTTTGGGATGAAAAGGCATTAAAAACACTGGTCAGTAAAATGGAGGTAACTAATGCACGATAGAACACTATTCTATGGATTACCCCTCAAGGGCGATGGAACACCAGAAGTAGAAAGCCTGCGTAGCTATATCCAGCGCCTCGCGCTTGCACACAACTTTAAGCCTCGTATATTGTTAGAATTATTAATAGAACATTATCCACTGAAATCATACAAGCTCAACTTTCCGAACTTTTTGAAAACTTGGCGCGTACATGGATCATCTACTCTTGCGACACAAATACTCATGCGTTGCCAACTAGCAACGGGGTCCCAATTGCAGACGTCATCCTTGGCACGCTTCTGGAATATCTTATCGGAACAGCACCTTGCACGTTCAGGCACTGGAAGATACTGCCCTGTCTGCCTCAAAATGGGTGACGGCCTTGGATATGGTCGGCTTCTATGGGAAGTAGATTGTGTCGAAGCCTGCCCACTGCACAAAGTCAAACTGCGAAAAACAGCGCAATGCGGTGCAGCGCCAGATAAAAGGTTACCCTTATTTAACCGGCCAATGCTGTTACCAATATGCTCAGCATGCGGGAGCCTTCACTTTGGATGTGTAGATGACGAACCCGAACCTACGACACAGGCTCAAGTATGGGTCGCCGAGAATGTGGAACGCCTTCTTGCATTACCTATTGATGTTACTAATAGAATGTCTCTTGATCTTCTGAAATCTGGTATTCGTGATATAGTAAATAAACGTTACCATGGAAGCGTCGTTAAAGCTGCTCTGCAGTCAGGGTTAGCGCGTGGTTCAGTCTGCTGGTGGTTACAAGGCCAAGGTAAGCCATCTTTAGGGCTCCTAGTACAGCTTTGCCTCCATGCCCAAGCTGATTTGGTTGGCCTATTTAGTGGGCTATATATTAATCGTGGCTCATCTGGTGATTTCGAGTTAATCACCAAGCGGACTTATCAGAGGAGCGTAAGTAACTGGCAAAATGTCGCAAGTGCGTTGGAAGCGGCACTGCTGGAACCCTCACCTCCTACCATATCGGCTATGGCTAGGCGCCTTGGCGTGAACAGACGTTCCATGCTGGAGCATCAACCTCAAGAGGTGGCGCGCCTAAGAGCAGTTGGGGAAGAGCACCGATCACGAAAAAATCGCCAAGCATATGATGATGCGGTGAAAACATATGAACTTTGCGCCGAGATGCTGAAGGCTGAAGGCCGAACAGTTTCCCGAAAGACTTTGGAACACAAATCCAAACTGGCGGCTTTCAGCACTGCCATCAGTAGATGTAGAGCAGCTGAAGAGATATCCAGACGATACAGGTAGTTGCCATCGCCACCCCCACCTCAGAATCTGAGATTACGATGTCCATAACATTTGACCTCTAGAATCTACGAATAATTTTCCGGCATAACCTGTCATTTTAGGAATTCCGGCAAATCTTGTCATTCGCGACATCTTTTACTGGAATTCACATTCGTTGAATCAATGGGTTACGAATGAATTTGGCGGAGGCGGTGAGATTCGAACTCACGAGGGGCGTTAACCCCTGCCGGTTTTCCTTACCCGCTATGGCTTTC
>Ga0307375_10001335_pt1 | contig 27251 bp, 18 predicted proteins | sample TR1MG_FD_202531 | JGI IMG/M metagenome (GOLD analysis project Ga0307375, IMG submission 202531) | Soil microbial communities from Risofladan, Vaasa, Finland - TR-1 | ecosystem: Environmental > Terrestrial > Soil > Coastal area > Acid sulfate soil | place: Finland: Risofladan, Vaasa | collected...
TTGACGATTTCTCGTCGCACCCACAAGTGAATGCGCCCTGCCGGGCGCACCAAAACGAAAAGCCCTGGACAATGCCAGGGCTTTCACTTCGCCTAACGACCTAAACTAGCTCCCCCGCGCGGATTCGCCCTCCAGGGCTCGACATCCTGTCCCGCCCTTCCGGGCCGCCGTCGGGTCCTGTCGCGCGCATCCATGCGCGCTCTTCCTCGCTCCCCTCGGCGGACCCTCCGGTTCGAATCCGCTTGAGCGAATTAAGAAAAAAGACCGCCCAAAGGCGGTCTTTTTTCTTAGCTCCCCCGCGCGGATTCGAACCACGGACCCAGTGGTTAACAGTGGCTCAGGAGCTCTATCGTCAAGTTTCACCTAGTTTCGGACAAGACCCTTATCCATTACTATACATGGAATTATCGGAGCAGTCAACTTCTTGGGGTTTCATCTACTTTCACCCCGCATGGTCGCAGATTTGGAAATCTGCGACCACTTTGCGACCAGTGGATGCCGTGATCGTACCCATTATTAGAATCGCGCGATATGATCCGAAGCCTCGGGATGGAGCCGAATGACTCGGGCAAATGCCATACCCTATTGGGTATCTTCTTGACATATCCCCGATAGGGTATTATCCTTAAATAAACCTTATCGGGTATGATGTCAGTAGAATTGAGGAGGTCGCGTGAAGTACCTCATCTCCACCCCCGGTCAGCTCTCCCATGCTCTGCGAAGCGCTCGCAAGGCACGGGGATGGAGCCAGGACGGAGCGGGCAAGCTGGTAGGACTCCTCCCCAAGACGATCTCGGCACTCGAGAATCATCCAGGCTCCGCGACCATTGATAGCCTCTTGAAGCTCCTCTCGGCACTCGAGCTGGAGCTCGTGCTCATGCCCAAAGAGCGCGCCCAATCCCCGGACCAGAAAGCCTATCCTTCCAATGAGGAGTGGTGACCGTGGCCAGACCCTCACAGCGACGCTCCCTCGGGGTTTGGCTTAACCGTATTCGCATCGGCACCTGGTCCATAGACGCACGCGGAGGTCATGAGTTCCGCTATGAGGAGTCCTGGCTCGTCCATCCCCAGACCAGGCCGGTCTCGCTCTCCCTCCCCCTCGCAGAGGCTGGATACACGTATCGGGGTGACGTGGTATCCGCCTACTTCGACAATCTCCTCCCGGATTCGAGCGAAATCAGGCAAAGGATAAGGAGCCGCTACGGAGCAGCCTCCCTGTCGGCATTTGACCTGCTAGCCGAAATCGGAAGGGACTGCGTAGGCGCGATCCAGCTCCTTCCCGAGGATGAAACACCCTCCCCTATCGATCGCATCGAAGGCAGGCCGATCGACGAACAGGAAATAGCGGCGATACTGAAGGGACTGACAGCCATGGGGTCGGGCGGGCGCGTGACCGATGAGGAGTTCCGCATCTCCCTGGCCGGGGCGCAGGAGAAGACCGCCTTGCTGAGGCATGAAGGACGATGGCTCGTTCCTCACGGCTCGACGCCCTCGACTCACATCGTAAAGCTGCCCCTTGGAAGGATAGGCGGGCTCGGGCTCGATATGACCGGCTCTGTGGAAAATGAATGGCTTTGCGCGAATATCGCGGCCGCCCTGGGGCTGGAAGTGGCGCATTGCGAGATAGCCCGCTTCGAGGATGTGACGGCCTTGGTCGTGGAACGCTTCGATAGACGGATGGCCGAAGACGACAAGCGCATCATCCGGCTCCCGCAGGAGGACTTCTGCCAGCTCACGGGCACGCCTCCTGGCGGAAAATACGAATCCGATGGAGGGCCGGGGATCGAGACCATCATGGGCGTCCTGTTTGGCTCCCAGGAGGCCTCCAGGGATCGCGAGACCTTCTTCACCGCCCAAGTCCTCTTCTGGCTCCTGGCAGCTCCCGACGGACACGCGAAGAACTACTCGGTCTTCGTCGAACGCGGTGGGCGCTTCAGGTTGACGCCCTTATATGACATCATGTCGGCCTACCCCGTGTTGGGACATGGAAGCGGAATGATCCCGCCTGAGAAGCTGAAGTTAGCTATGGCCTTTAGGGGCAAGAATCGGCATTACGAGTGGGACAAAATCGGCCCTCGCCACATCAGGGAGACTGCACGCCTCTGTGGCTTTGAGGGCTTCATCGATACGGTGATGGAGCGTCTGGAACAGGAAGTTCCGAAAGCTACTCAGGAAGTAGCCAGGCATTTGCCTGCCGCCTTCCCGAGCGCGATCTCCGATTCGATCCTTGAAGGGATCGAGGCCCGCGCAAGGCTGCTGCACAATGCCTAGGACCTTTGCCTACGGCGTTTCGATTATCTCTGGTATAATCTCACCTACGCATTGAAAAGGGGCGAGGACGGTATGGAAGCAAAACTGGCATTCCAGGGCAAAAGCTCATCAATGGCAATAACCGAGCTTGAGAAGCTATGGTCCGAACGCAACTATGATGCGGTCTACAATCGATGCTTCGCTGATGACGTAAACTTCACCACCTTCGCGGGCGTCATGCGCGCCTTGTCTATCGGCAATTATATGCCGAAGAAGCATGTGGTCCTCTGGCAGGCTATCGAGCAAATCGCTGCAAGACTGCCGGAGGAGCCAAGCAAGGCATTCCTTTTCAATGAGTCAGTCCTTCCCGGAAATGGTCTGGCCTTATCATACTGCTCGGATGTGACTGGTAATCGACTGGCCTATAGTACCGTGGCGGCAACCAAGCTCCAGGATGAAATCAAGCGAAAAGGCTTCACCAAGGAGGAGTTGGCCGCAGCGCTTCAATGCCCAAATCCCATCGAGGTCCCACACCTTATCAACATCGTCCAGTTCGAGCCCTACAAAGCCTGGTCGATTGACCTTCCTTCGGAGAGTGGGAAGCCCCTCCGCTATACCCTGAAGCTGCTCGGTATAAGCGGTGACGAGCTCTACGCCATCGATGAGGCGTCAAATAGCCGGAAACGATTATTCCGGCTCGCGCTAGACGGGACAGGCTTCGCCGAAATCCTCCCAGTGACTAGGATGCCTGGGCTGTGTTACCGCCTCGATGTCCAAGGGCGGAAGTTCCACTATATTGATCTCGACTCGGGCATGATCGTGAGTTGCTCCCTCGATCAGGAAGAAAGGGTCGAAGTTCCCCTGTCATTGCCTGAAGGACTCGACCTCGGCGACCTTCACGAGCTCCTCGCCTCCCCCGAAGGCAAGACCTTTATTGTCACCGTCAACAACCGGACTGAAGAACACCGTCAGGTCTTCGGCCTAATGCGCAGAGACGCATTAGCCAATGGAGAAAGCGCTCCGGCCATCCAGACCCGATGGTTCGTTCGCAAGGAACTGCCGAGGGCGAGCTTCTTCACTAATGCCTCCTCGGAATACGGCTTCAATCCCGATGGGAGTCGGCGAAACCGGATCGCCTTCTACCTCCTCGATTCCACCGGGAATCTGTTCACCATCGACGAGGCCGCCGTCACGCCTGCGGAGGGCAGGCTCGCCGATCTCGACGGTAGGGATGTCCTCGAAGCCTTCACATCCATCTCCACGGACTCCAACCCCTTCGCCCAACTTGCCGTGGCGCGAAGAGTCCCGTTCCTTGCAAGCTATGAACCGAAGGCTCGCGTGGTGCGACTCTGGGATACTGCCAGACATTCGCGACTCCTGGATTTCGCAACGCCTACAAAGGTCGAAGCGATGTCCTTCGCCCATGACGATCGCCTCCTCGTGACAGTCTCTCGCAACACCAACTCCATGGAGGGGCGCATCACCGTCACCTTCCTGGACTACATACTACTTTCGGGTAGGCCGGTGATGGAGTACGACGCGGACGACCTAATGAGGCTGAAGCCCCTCCTGGCATTCGCTCCGGACGACGCGGAGCTGAAGCTAATGGAGCAGGTGATCAAGTACTTCGCGACAGTGGGAAGTGAAGCAGTCGCAAAGAGGTTGAATGACCGGGCAAGCAAGTAGTAGCTGGCGACATCCGCCGAATCCCCTATCGCATTGCCCTGAAATGCACGCAGCCGAGACAAGGAAGGATGCTCGCTGCGGCGGGATTCGAGTCGAGCTAGTAGGAATGTTAGGCAATGCACGCTGCTCCGTACAAACCGATATTGGATACGGTGACGTGGTGACCCCAGCCGCCGAGCTCCTAAAGTTCCGGCCACTCCTCGATGACAATCCCGGCGCCGTCATAAAAGCCTATCCACGGGAGACAGTGATTGCCGAGAAACTGGAAGCTATTGTCAGCCTCGGAATGGCAAACAGCAGGATGAAGGACTTCTTCGATCTGCATATCCTCGTTTCTGACTTCACCAATGATCGAGCATCGGCAGCTAACGCGATCAGGCGAACATTCGAGCGGCGGGGCGTTCCAATTACTGAATCCCTACCTGTTGGGCTCAGCGACGATTTTGCCATGGATAGAACGAAGCAAATCCAATGGAATGCATTTCTACGAAGAACGAGCTCGAGGCTCCCCTTCTAGGCGATATCGTAGTGATACTTAGGGCTTTTTTGGAAGGAAGCCATTGCTATTTCACAGCTGGAGACCGACTAGCCATGCTTCTTTTGTTCGCTAAATAGTGGATAATGGTTATCATTTTTCGCAGCCTTTCGGGGCTGCAAGTACGAAATCTCAAGAGGACTCGATAGATGGACAAAATACCCCCTGAGGCCAATTACGAGGATTTAAAGTGTGAGTCCATTCACTTGCCTAGTATCCTTGAAGATATCCCGCGGAATACAGATCATTTTGCCCCTCTGTACGAGGCTTTGACAAACTCGCTTGAAGCTATCAAGTCTCTTGGCGAAACTAATTCCCCGATGAAGATCCAAGTCGAAATCCGCCTCAAGCACCAACTATTCGAGGACCTTTTTACGCTAGACTCAATCCAAGTTCGAGATACTGGGTGCGGTATTGACGATGCAGGGTTCGACCGCTTTAAAAGATACCGAGATGGCAGGAAAGGTTTCTGGAACCGTGGAACTGGACGAATCCAGTTTTTGCATTTCGCACAAAGCACAGTTTTTAATACCGTATTTAAAGCATCAGATGGGCTCTATGGAAGAGAGTTTAGCCTCTCAACGAAAACGCTAGCTCAGGAAGTTCTGGTTTCGCATCATCGCGTGACTCATGAGAATAGCGCAGATGCGACAAAGATAGGTACGACCGTAACATTTCAAGAGCTCGTTGATGAGAAGGACCAGAGTATTTTCTCTCTAATTACTGCGGAGGAGCTAGCTCTTCAAATCAAGCAACATTATCTACTCGAGCTATCTTCATTCAGAACGACCTTCCCAGTTATTACTGTAGAGAGAACCGTCGATGGCTCACTAGTCGATGAATATCACATCGACCGGGATAGTATTCCTGCACCTGACAAGACTCTGTCCATTGCTATTCCATATGAACGCTGGGATGCGTCGGCCTGTGATTTCGTCCAAACCGGTACTTTGGAGACAGTCACAGCGTCCGTTTTTAGATTTCCTCCCGATAAGCTGCGCTCCAATGAAGTCAAAGTCACGACAAAAGGACAAATAGCAACAAATACCTGCTTTGTTCTAGCATCGCTGCCCCATAATGAGATAATCAATGGTACCCATTTCTATGTTGCATTGTCTTCGCCCTATTTTGATCGGATTGACGGGGACGCTAGAGGTACGCTTCCCTTAAAGCGAAAGGCGCAACTCCGTACAGAACTAATCGATGTGGATGTTTGGCCGGATAAAGACTTTCTTGACCTTGATAGAATGGAGAGTTCGGTCGATTCCGAGATGACCAAAAATTATCCCGAGATCGCCGATGCCGTGAACCATAGGAAATTTGAGTTCGATCGCCTCAAACGCATGTTCTTGCTCGACGATTCTACAGTCAATGGTTTGCGTTTTTCTCCTGATGACTCGGAAGAAGAAATTCTGAAGAAAGTATACGCGCAGGACTCCAAAGTGATGGCTAAACGAGACGCCGAGATCAAACGGCAAATCGATCAAATCACCGCAATCGACCCAACTTCGAGCGATTACCTAACGGTCTTGAAAAATCTGTCTCAAAAAGTTGTCAGCGTGATTCCACTTCAAAACAGAATGGCACTAACCCACCAGATTGCTCGACGCAAACTTGTTCTCGAGCTTTTTGAAAAGGCCCTAGATCGTACTTTGACGATGCAAGGAGAAGGGAGCCGCAATATAGATGAGGAGATTTTGCATAATATCGTTTTCCAACAACATTCTATGTCCCCGGCTGAGAGTGATCTGTGGCTAATTAGTGAGGAGTATGTCTATTTTAAAGGGGCCTCAGAATCAAGACTATCTGACATAGCAATTGGAGGGACAAAACTTCTTCGAGACAGTCTGTCAGACGAAGAGATGAAACACTTGACATCCTTGAACGAAAATCGATTAACGAAGAGACCGGACATATTACTTTTCCCAGAGGAGGGTAAGTGCATAATCATTGAGTTGAAGAATCCGCAGGTCAATGTCTCAGACCACCTCACCGAATTGAATCGTTATGCTGGTCTGATTTATGGGCTCCAGAAGCCTGAGTTTGGAATTCGTACATTTTATGGCTACTTGATCGGGGAAGGCATAGATTCTATTGATGTGAGAACGCAGGATTCTGATTTTATCGATGCTCCCAGCCTCCATTACTTATATCGTCCGCACAAGAGAGTATTCAATCCCTTCTCCAAGCTTTCGGGAGATGGTGATATCTATACCGAAGTGATGAGCTACCGGGCTCTACTCGAACGGGCAAAGGTTAGGAACCGAATGTTTATAGATTGTCTCATGGGCAGCTCAACATGATCGATGCCAATATTCGTGTAAGGCGAACCAAGGGCCTGAAAATGTCTTTGTGTATAGGATATTTCGCCTATCTTTATATAGACTGCTGAACTATGGTGGTCTGGAAAGACGGAGCTAAGAAGAGGCGGAAAAGTCATATTTTAGGAATGCGACTAGCGAGTACTATCAAGTAGATTCTGCCCCATCCCCATATCGTTTGCTGGTCAAAGACCGTCCTGGTATCTAGTAAACGAAAGAAGCCCGCTCCGGTGAAGGGGCGGGCCTCGTGTCATTTCAAGAAAGTGTAGCGAGAAGTCATGTAGAGTCTCCAGGGCTCCAACTCGGGGAAGCGATCGAAGGGTACATGCGAGAGGAAGTCCTCGGTCGTGATGGCGATGAAGTCCGAGGGCTCGACGAGGAGGTGCTGCCAAACCTCGTAAGCGTCGCGGCCAAGATCACGAAAGCCTGGCGAGGTGATGGCCTTGAGCTCACGGTTGCCCGATGCGTGGACGTGGACCAGTCGGACCCGATCGACGTCGGGTATGCCGACATCCGCAATGCGCGCGACAAGGAGTTGCTGGCGCAGGAGCTGATAAAATGGCTCGAACATGAAGTCCTCGATCCGGGATGCCACGGAAAGGTCGATCGGTGTGAGCTCATCGAAGAAGAAGGCCCGGTAGGGCTCGATGCGATCGGTGCCGTCGGAACGGAAGCGTTTGTAGGTTGCGCCGTAGGATTCCGAGTATTTCCACTCGATGAGGAGCATGACACGACGGCCATCGGTGGCTTCGTACATCACCATGGCATCGATACTCGTGTTTCCAGCTCCGCGATGGCGGTAGGCTCCTAGCTTCGGGGTCTCCCCGAGATAATTCGTATCGCCAATCCACTCGAAGGCGATGAAGGACTCGTTCTCGACAGGCAGCATTCTGGAGATGTCGGGGAAGTGAGGGAGAAGCAGGGCAGCGAGGGCCTCAGGCCGATTGATAAAGGGGTATAGGGCGTTCACGCAAAAGATCTGCGACGAACATAAGTGGTTTGAGGGGAGGCCTGGGAGAGCGGCGCCATGCCATACGATGCCAAGGCGGTCGAAGGTGCTCAGGGCATCGTCACGGATTTCGTGGAAGAGATTGTGCCCTGCGAACTCGAGGGGCAGGCAAAATGGAAACATGCGGGAACAATAGAGCCCTTGCGCCTTGGCTAGCCTAGGAAGAACCTTGGTCGTGAGCTTCCAGGCGGTCTGGCGCTTCTTTTCTGCGGCAAGGAATGTCATATGTTTGGGTACCTCTTTTGTTGGTGGTGATGGATCAGGCCGAAACACCCGCTACGGCGCCGTTCCTGACGACTTTCTCGGCATAGCCAAGCATCTTGAGCACGCCTTCGCGATCCTGGGACTTCTTGGCTTTCTCGAAGATCCAATCGGTGTGCTTCTCGGTGAAGGCTTCGTAGTTGTCCTCGAGATAGGACTCAAGGCGACCGAGGAGGGTTTCGGCGGATTCATCGGGGAAGCGGTCGGAAGGGCCGAAAGCTCGCTCGGAGACCACCGTGGGGGCGGCAGAGGGAATACTGCGAGGTTCAGGCTGCACCGGGATTGCCTGCGGAACATCTATGTTTGATGCCGTCTTGGATTCCCGGAAATCACCTTGTGCCTTCCCGGATTTCGCCGTAGGGCAATCATGGGCACTTGAAGCGTGGTCCCTCTGCAGACATAGCCATCGATTGACGACTAAATGCCATGGGGCGCAAGGGAATGCCTTGGAATGATGTCCTCGGATTCAGTCACTGTCAGAGGGAAAAGGGGCGGCGAATGCCGGGAATCCCTGATGGCGTTTTCCGGAAACGTTGATGGCGAATTCCGGGAATTTTACACGGTTTAAAACAAACATCTACCTGTCGGATCAAAGTTTTGGCGGGAGAAGGCGATTGAACCGGCTGTGAATGTTCGGCAGCGGGCATGGGTGTCGCGGGGGTGATGGCTTCAGCGTCGGGGAGCTCCGAGGCGTCGTAGGGCATGCCGCCAAGTTCATCGGGGAAAGCGAGACGGAAGCCCTGGGAGATGGCGACTTTTTTGAGCTGGAAACGGGGCTGCTTGGCCCAGAAGGAGGTTGGGGAGCCGTCCTTCTTCTTCTGGACAGCCTCGGCCCAATACACTTCGTGAATGAAGGGCTCGGACCAATCCTTTCGATGGATTTCGACGAGGGCCTTCATGGTCGTGCCTTCCCCTTCGATCCAAGCCTTCCACCCGTCGAGCTTGCCGGTACGTTCGGCTCGCTTCAGATAGACCTCGTAGCCGGTGATGATTGAGAGTCGGCGGTACTCGCCTTCCCCGAAGACAGCGACGTGGATTTCCCTTTTGAATGGGTTGAGGTGGAAGGCCTGGGCGATCTCCACGAACTGGAGCTTCTCGTTTTCGGTGAGCTGGGTGGCAAGCCCGAAGGCTTTGAGAAAGTCGAGGACTGTTTCTTTGCGGATCTCGGGAACGGCGGGCTGGGTGGGCGGCTCTCGGATCGGAGCCGGGAAGGGGGACAAGTTCTGCATTGGATCTCTCCTTTGAAAGTGGATCTCCAATAGCAGTAGTGTCAACGATCTTGAGGAGGCAGCCGATCTGCCTCCATGATAGCGTTATTGTGTGACTAAATATTAGGAATCGATAGTCTGGTCATGCGTAATGCGGTATAGAAAATCCGCCATCTTCGACAGTATGGTAATTGACCGTGTCACGTCTTCCTTGGAGATGGACACGTTCCGGCCAATCTCAGATTCGGGTGCCATTGTCTTCCTGACATACTCTTCATCGATGACCCCCATCTTATGAGCGATCAGGTGACGCTTCTGGAATTGGACCAGAATGAAGGACCAATCGGCATCGCCAATGGCCGAGAGAAAGCCCGTGCCAGTCAGCCTAAGTATTTTGTCATTGGCTGCAGCAAGATTCTGGAAGGTAATCTTGGAACCAAGTCGATCACAGGTCTTTCGACCGAAGCCATCGAAAGCGGATACTACATTTTCGAGCGCGCTCCCAATCATTTTCTTACCCAATGATGATTCAAGAGTCTCAGCGAGGCTGAGCATCTTCTCGACGATGCCGAAATTGACTTCCAGAATCTGGAGGGAGTTATGGATACCGCAATCGGGACAGTAGGCAAATGTCCCAAAGATGGCATATTGAAGAGTACATGAATTGCACGTAGTCCGTTGCTCAAGGTCCTTCTCAGCATAGTAGGCGATCGGAGTTGGGCTACCCTTGACAGTTATGCCGATCGAAAACATGGCATGCGGATCAGGTTTCCGCTCCATGGTCCTAAGCTGTGAGAGCATTTTGCCTGTGACATTATTCAGGACGATTGACCGGGCATACTCGAGCTGTTGCTCTGTCCAAAACTCATTTTGTGGACCTATATGATTGCAGTAGGGACAGTGACACGGCCCTTCGTCAGGAAGTCCGGTACCAAACTTGATCTTGAAATATTTCTCACACTCTGGACATTCGCGGCCAGTATACCCTTCAGCGTCAGGTGGAATGGTTATTTGAAATTCCACGTTCGCATCTCCAGGACTTGAGTTTTAAAAGCAGCCCCACTATCTTTGGCTTTCACTCCACGATCGCCTTCAAGACCGCATCTCTGATGTCCTGATAAAATTCGATACTGAGCTTAGTCGCGATGTCGTCTGACAAGTCAATGAGCTGACGTCTGGCTGTCACCGGCATAAGGATATGCGTGGCGCCTTTTTCGACTGCCAGCTCCGCTAATACTACAGGATTGTGCAGAAGGTCGATGGAGCCTCCTAGATTGACATTGCCGACAATGATGAGGCCTCCGCGGATTGACTTCTTGAGCAGCGATGAACAGAGCGCGATAAGGACCGCTGTTCCCGTACCGCTCCCGGAGGAACTGGCATCGAAGCTCCGTAACTGGATGGAGAACTCATGTTGACGAGGGTCCTTGTCGCCGACAAGCAGCTTTGCCTTGGAGATGAGGTTTGATTCAGCGAAGGAGACGCATTCCTTAAAGGCAGCTGGTGCAGGCTTGTTGAGAATACGTACGCCCGATCCATCAGTTTCATTTATCTCTATTTTGAATAGCCCTGGATTCTCATCAATCCCACCTGGACTAACTGCCCAGACTTGTCCTGGCTCCAAGGGTTCGGCTTGAACACTGCTTTCGCTGTACAACTCCGGCGTCGTCACAAACTTTTCAATGCCCTCTTCCCCGATGGTATAGCTGAAATGGGTATTTCTAAACTCGGCGGCACCAATGCGTTTCTGCTGTTCCTTGACTCGTCGCCGTGATTCCATGGCCAAGCGGATCATCCATTCGAGATCCTCGGGAGGAATGGTCATCGAAGGATCGGGGAAAAGCAGCTTGATGAGGCCATTTACGGTCTTGTTCACTGCATTGGTATCGCGACCGCTCAAGGCGCCACCATAGAGGACGTTGCCTTGAAGTATCTGTGTCCGGTTGATTGAACGCATTCGCGAAAAGCATTCTGCAAGGAAGTCGGAGACAAGGCCGAAGTGATCCGTGAAATGGTGTTTCTTAACCGCGGGTACGTTCCACCCCGGGAGGAAAGAATGAATACGGTCCATGAAAGCTGTGTCGTTTCTCATCTCTGGTGGCAGGGGTCCAAATAGATGCCCGATCCTTTGTTGATGTTGGACATCCACATCGAAATTCCCGACCATAACCACGGAACCTTCAGCGGTAATGAGATCCTTCCCTCTGCTGAACTGGCCTGATTCCATGTATCCTTTCATGATGTTCACACCATCTTTTTGATCGAAGGAAATTCCGGACACTTCATCGAAGCAGACAACGTCGTATTGGCATACGAGACCCCGCCTGCCCGTACCGTTATCCACGAACATCTTGGCGACCGTGGCCTTACCTCCCGAGACAAGATGGGCGTAAGGCGATACCTGTTGGAAAAGATGGCTCTTGCCCGTTCCGCGAGGCCCAAGTTCGATCATGTTGTAGTTCCGTTCGACAAAGGGCACCATACGGAGAATGCAGGCGGCAATAGCCTTCTCATCGAGTTCGGAGGATTCTATCCCGATACTGCGGAGAAGGAAGGTTTTCCATTCCTGCGTCGTGAAATTCTTGCGGCGAGCGCTTAGCGTATCGAGACAATCTCGTTGAGAAACCTGGATGGGGCGCAAAGACTCGATACCGAAGGGGCGTGAGTTCTTTTCAAGTGCGATGGATGCGTCATAATCGAGGACAATTTCCGCATAGAAACCGCCCGTCAACATGCGTTCATTCTCTGTGACCAGGCTGGACTCGATACGAATGTCATTTAGCCTCAGGCTCGGAAGCGTTGCGATATAGGAATCAGTTTTGGCGTCGAGGCGGGCGCTTATGATATCGATGAGCTTTACATTTCCTTGCTCTTTCGCTTTCATTTTGAAAAGCTCTTCCTCGCCCGCCCTTACGGTACGACTCTCAAGCTGCTTGCCGACTATGTCGAGACCTTCCTTGATCTCCTCCACGTCTGAGGTGGCACAATAGCGTCCGAGGAGGAACTCGACGACGTAGGTCGGAACGGGATATTGCTTGCTGAACGAGCGTACAAGGTCCTTCCGGACAACGAAGCCATCAAAGGCTTCGAGTATCTTTGCATCCAGCTGGTCTGTATCCATGACAACTGACTCCTATCCACCGATGATCGTGGGCTTTTGAACAATGATCGTTCCATTCTCGTCGAGGATAAGGAACTGGGCAGGCTGGGCGAGGAAGCTGTCATCGACCGCAATTGAAGGCCCAATGGTACGCATCCCGCCAATCAGAGAACTTGCCTCGTCGCCTGCATCGCTCCTAAGATCCATCGACCATTCAGATGGATGCTCGTCAAGGCCTATCCTTAGTCTCAAACCCTTCCATTGCAGGGAAACATCCAGACCTGATTTCAGAGCTCGCGGTTCTTCTGAGCCAGCACGTATAAAGAGAGTCGGAACAACGATTTCCTGCAGGCTCAAACCCCCGTGTGCGTAGGTGGATTGATGGAAGGTGCTTATTCCCGGCGCGAGGTTGTAGTTCCGAACCGAATCCCAATACCAAGGAATTGGAAGGTTTGGGAAAACGCTGCCTGGGCTCAGGATCGCGGCCCGTCCTCCCTTGGAAGATACGAGCGCGGAAGGCAATACGGTCTTAGGCAGTGCGGTAGGCGTGAGTAGCCAGCCGTGGTCGGTGACTATTCTTACCCGCTTCCATCCTGAGGACAGAAGGCGAGAAACCGTGAACACAATCCCATCAAGGATCGAGGACCATTGATCGGGAAGGCTACCCTCGTGCCCACGAGTATCGAGGTCTCCATGCTCGAGCCAAGCCTTCGATGATGTGTGGGAGGCAGCTGGCAGTGCATCAAGGTCGCCAGCCAGTGTGAGCCACCCTCGTTCCTGGAGCCCCTTCCGGAGAATGACTGCCGTGCAGGCTTTTCCATCAAGCACTGGGTAAGCATCATCCTCATCTATGTTGCCCCCATGCAGATCCTTGCAGAGTGGAGATGCCGCTGCCTTCGCTGTGGATGTTGTACTCGGCAATACAGTGAGGCCAGCCTGCAGCTCGGAGAGCAATCCCGCGGCGGTCAAGCGATCATGAAGGACGCACCCAAGATCGAGCCTGAGGGCATCCACAAATAGAACAGCTTCACCTTCGATATAGGGTATTGAGCTTGCAAGCGGCTGTTTAATGAAGGCTGAGGGATCATTTCGATATGCCTGCTCAGCAAGGGAGGAAAGTGACTCGAGCCAAGATCGATACAAGAGGTCAATCAGTGTCACAACCACAGGTTTTAAACTGAGATCCGCTTTCCATCCGATGAGCCTAAGGGCAAGAAGATCAGTAGTAGATCCATCCTTCAAGTACCACTGGATTATCTCTTCCCAACCAGCAGCAGGTGGTTGCAGGGTCGTCAGTCGGGCCAACTCACAAATTTGCCTCAATAAGGGCAGGAAAGGGATAGGATCCAGCCGTGCCCACACGGTCTCTTCCAGCTCGCTATATTTCTTCCAGAGCGTTTCCAGCCCTAACCGTATTGCACGATGATCTTGTGACGAGGCGAGCTGTTTCAGCTCATCGGTAGCCGAACTTATCTGGGACCGATACCAGAGCGGATAGCGGGAACGATCCGGAGGAATGAGTTCATCCTTCTTGGACTCCGGGATGGGGAGCAGGGAGAGAATCATTTCTATCCCTGGATGGCGAGATGGATTCTCCACGAAACGCTTCCAGATTTCTTCCAGCTTGGGGTTTGCGCTTGCAAGTTTCTGAGCGACCTGCAAGCCAGAGTCTTTTTCAGGATTAAAGCCGAAATCCCTCATGGCTTTGTCACGGAAGGCAGGCCAGCCTTCCACCGCGACAGAAGTCTTCGCTCCCTGGGAGCCGAGCCATTCAAGAGCTGAGAGCGAAGGATCCGTGATAACGGCACCGGAGAGGCTATCAGCCGTCCAGATGCAGTTATCAAGGTCCGTCATTTCCTTTTCGAGGAGGGTTTTGAAGCTCGAGCGGAGTAGTCCTCGTGCAAGGTCGGTATCCTCCATTTTGAGCCCGGCCCCTGAACTGGAGCAGAACCATCCTGGAATGCTCCAGTCTTTGCCATTGGGATGGATGAATGTAGCCGACCGATAGCGAAGTCCGGCGAGGGGTTGGATTTCCAGCGGGCAGGAATCAACAGCGCGCAATTCTTCAATACCTACCCCAGGAAGATAGAGCACCTTCAAGGAGTCCTTTTGGACATGGTGGATGGCCCAGAGGAGATAACTCGCTGGCCCTCGCTTTTCAGAGGCTTCAAAGGGGCCAAGCCTAAAAATGGAGAATCCATCGTAGGCAATGGTTGATACCAAGTTTTGCCATTCTCCGCTTTTATCAGGCCAGAGAACGCAATCAGGTGCAGTTTCCAGACCGCTCTGGAAGGACATCTTGTCCTCAATCTGAACGCGAAGCCTTTGAATAAGTGTCATGCTACGTCCACATGGTCCTATGTTGCTCGATTTTTCTGATGAGTCCGATTCTCCAACACTCTACGTTGATGCTGGCCTCTGCGCCGCTCTTCGGATTAATACGGACAACTTGAAGTTTCATCAACTTCCTCCCCGGGAAACGTCATTTGAATAGGTCAAGGCGCTCAAGTACTTTCTTGGTTAGCGCTTCTTTACGCTCCTGCAAGCGCGCCATTGTCCATTCGTCGTACGCAAGAAGCTGCCTTGTGATCTCGAAAGAGGTTGCTACCCCGTCTGTCCTGGCGTAGTCGACTTTTTTGTCTGCGAAGCTGTAGTTTGATGCCTGGACGTTTTTCCGCTGTGAAAGAAGCGTCAGATTGCCGAGGCTGTTCGTATGCTTCTCCCTTTCATCAGCGGAGAAGAGGTTCTGCCAATCAGCGCATTCATTGTCCGAGGTCTGTGGAAGGATATGCTCGATCTGTAGTTGGGGAACGAGAGGTATGAAATTCAACTTACTGTCATCAAGATGGAAGTATTCAAGAAGCAACAATACAGGTCTGGTCCATTTCCTATCGTAGATATAGCTTCCTCCGAGGTCCTCCTTAAATGTTTCAGTAGTACCGTAGTTTTTAAGGTTTTCCCAACAAACACTTTTGACTTGAGAAATATCCAATCGGTCTTTGACTGCTTTTAGGATATTGAAGGAGGTCTGCTTTATGCGAGCTACCGTCGCACCCGCGATCCAATTCTGATAGTAGAACGCTACTAATATTCTCTTGAGACCATCTTGATCTTGGTAATCGATGAATCGTGCCGAGGCGACAATCGCATGCCAATAAATGCGGTGCTGCAGATAGCGGAGTAGATATATGTGCTTTTCATCCTCGTCGATGGCTGCGAGATAGGCTTGGGAGAACTTGTCGATTTCGTAGATGGCAGCAAGGGAGTCAAGCTTCTCTTGTTTAAAGATATCGAGAAGCTCTTCATCAAGGCGCTTTGCAGGATTCGAAGATAGCTTATAGTAGAGATAGGTGTTGAGCATATCTTCAAAGCTGACCGTGTCTGTTTGAAGGAACTTGCCGTTGATGGAGTCCCAGCGGTTTTTGAAAGCCTTGCGATCCTCGTCGCCGAGACTGTACATCATCTTGGCCTTTAGGATATCCATGGGGCTAAGTGGCATGCCGCGATCATTAAGAACGTTGAAGATATTTATAGCGTTGCCGATATCCTTGGTCGTGATGACCGTAAGGACTATCTTCTCATACATCCAGATCACAAACTCATCGATGCTGATTTCAACTTCGGCCAACTTCTCTCTGAGGAACAAGCGAATGTAATACGCATTTTGCAAGTATTTCGAGGATATAGTGTTTTCGATGTTCTTGACATCACGGAATCTGATGCCATTGATTATCTCGTTGACATAGTCAACTTGGGATTTGTCCTCTGTGAGTACGCGCAGCCTGTGATTGCTTTCAACATATTTATCGCGTATTGAACAGGCGATCAGGTCTCTGGCACGGGGCTGCAACTGCTCCTGATAGAGATCCCGGATAACGCAAGCTAGAATGGTAAAAGTCGTCAGTCGTTGCTGGCCATCGATAATATCAAAGCGCTTATCAGCGGCATTGAGCACGATGACTAGAGAACCACAAAAATACTCCGCATCGTCTTTGCGAATGAATGCCTTGGTAAGGTCGTCGACAAGGGCAGAGATATTCTCTTTGTCCCAGGAATATGGGCGCTGATAATTCGGAATCTGATAGAAGAATTCCTCGTCAGTGAGGATTTTCTTGAGCGGCTTGAGGTCAGCGCTAATTCTTTCCATTGGCTCTTTCCTTCTCTTCCAGGCTCGTATGCCAATCGTTGATGCGCTCTCCCTTGAATTGGTGGAACCATGGTGCGGACGCTACGTCTTTCCCACGATCTTTGCCCCATTCGATGTTGAGCTTGGGTTTCTTGAAGCACCGCAGGACTTCCGCAGTTACAAAGGGGCGAATGTTCAGGCGTACACCATCGTTCAGGTCAGGATTCCAGCCTACTGGCTGTTCCGCGAGTGACTTCCACCGTACGAAAATGTCGTAGGGCTTTTCACCCTTGAGGATGAGCTTGAGCTTGTCTTGAAGAGCACGGGCGCGAAGAAGTCGAGTATCGGCACCTGGGAGGCCTTGCTTGACCTCAGCCTGCTGCTGGGTGATCCAGTCGCCAAGATAGGTGTGGGTGAGCTTCTCGAGGGTTGAAAAATCAAGCTTATGGTAATTGACAAGGGCTGAGAAGCCTCGGGGATCCCCGTCCCAAATCTGCCAGACAAAGGGACGATGAAGGAAGAGCTTGCAATGCTGCTCGAAGAAGCGGTCCCGCAGCCAGGTTTCGAGACTGCTGCCGGCACTATCAACGGCAGCGAGGAGTGCGTCTTCATCATAGTTGCCACCGTAAGACCTTCGGAGCATGGCTCTGAGACGTTCCACTGCAGGTCTCTCGCCTCGCACTGGGGGTATACAGACGATGCCATCATCATCAGCTAGTGGAAGAAGCTCACCGCATTTATCAACCCAAGCGCGCTGCTGGGGTGCGAGATCCAAGGAGGGATCAATTTCTGTTGGCCAGCGAAAGCCGAGGAGTCGCGCTACAGCAATGTGAAAGACTGTATTATCGATCCGGTAGCCCGCGTCTGCAGTGTTCTTCACATTAACATCCCAGATAACTGATCCAGAAGGATGACCGTGGAAAAGCCATTGAGTTGGATCATTAGAATATGGTCTAGGAAGTCCATGGGGATAGAGATCTTCTGCTACATTGACCCAATATTCGATATCGAAAGGAACTTTAATTAAGGTTGCATTAGTAACATTCAGCTTTTGATCAATTTTCCGAACTTCACAATTGTAATCGCTAGACGAACAATAGCACCAAACAGCAGATAAATGATCGGGATCTATTGGTATTACCGTTGCACATGACATGTCGAATGCTGAACCAAAATAGATAAGTGCAGGCAAGTTACTCATCTGACCAATTGAAACGCCATGTTTGCCCCAAATAGGTCGTCCTTTGATTCCTTCGCCAAGAATATTAACTAATAGTCCTCTTCCGTTTTCCCAGCGTAGGACCAGATTTGCTCCACCGAAATGGCCTTTCTCGCTGCTGGAGGATGCTGCATATCTCCAATAGGTTCCGTGCTCACACTGTTCCCAGTGATACTGGAAGAACATTGGATTATCCCCAGAAGTTAATCCTTGTGAACAAGAGGTGAAAGCGGAGAGGAGCATTTCATTAGACTGGGGGCCTATTATTACTCTTGCATCTGGGTTCTCAAGTTGCTCAGATTGAAAAGCGCTAATAATCTCACCTTCACGCAAGACGTTAGCCTTTTCTGTTGGATCTAATTGATTAGAAACATCGATGCCCCGAATTTTCTGAGCGAATTGCTTTTTGAACATTCCAGGCAAAGCATCATATGTTCCGTGGCTAATTGTAAGCAGCACAGCTTTAACGACTTCTCCGGTGATAGTTTCGAATGCTCGAGCGCCTAATCGTCCAATAAGATGCCATACTTCTCTGCTCAGAAGCTTCTCTCGCAACATCCGATAACTTGTCAGAAATAGCCAATTTTGGGGGAGTACAAGGCTTGCGCTTCCACCCGAAGTGCAGAACTCCAAGCACCGCTCAAGGAAGACAGTAGCTAAATCGTTCTTTGATTCATCGAAGTGGTCTTTGCAGAATTCCGCAAGGGTTGAGCAGTGATCTTTGCGACCTAGGTAGGGAACATTTGTTACAACCCATGTATACTGCGATGAAAGTAATTCTGAAGCCTTCGCAAGACCTTGGGCAATAACGCCTGCCTCGAGCATATCAGTTTCAGAAGAATTTATGGCATCTGAGAACAGTGATGAAAGCTCCTTCCAAGAAGGTAGAATGCTTGCATGTCGACGGTCTGGGTTGATTAGGCTACCCAGTATGGGTGCATCTGAAAATGTATCATAGAGCCAATCTAAGGCTATTCGTTGGTTTTTGCCTTTGAGGGCGAAGCGATCCTCCCATTCTTGTCTAGCCGCACTTATTCCTAGACCAGAACATGCAATATTAAGTTCGGGAAGACCGCGATAACCTCCTGATCCAGGAAAGAGCCAAACAGCAAGTGCTAAATTGAAGACAGCCAACTCTACACAGCGCTTGTCGAGTTCTAAAGCATGTAGGTTCTGGGTTAGCACGAGTTTCGTAGCCTCGCGCGCATTAAGACCCTCCGCTTCCATGCGAAGTGGGACGAGCATCTCGAAAAGTGCAACCAGGAAGTGGCCTGACCCACAGCAAGGATCAAGGATTTTGAACCCAGCAATATTGGGAGGCCAGCTCTCGAAAATACCAGCTGCAGGTTCCCACGAACCAGACTCAGTCTTCACGAAGCGAAGGTATTCCAAGGGCACACCAGGAAGAGAGGCTTTTGTGCGAAGTTCTTCTTCGGTAGTGGCGGTCCGAAAATCCGTCTCAGACAGCCGCTTGCCCGCCCACCAGGCTCCGAGGGCGTTGTCGAGGAGAAAGCTCACCATGTAGGGCTCGGTGAAGAGCTGGGTTACAGCTGGTAACTCACGTGCCCCAATCTTTACCTCACTGGCGTTGACCTCGTCTTTGCGTTTACTCTGCCAAAACTGATAAACCCAGCCAAGGCTGTCGCTCGAAGTGAACACCTCACGCCCAAGAAAAGCGAGTAGGCCTTCGAGTTCACGTCCAGCGATATCCGAAAGGCGGAGCTTGAAAGCCGGATGGTCAGTGCGGAAGATCTGGGGCAGCATCGCGCAAGCCCAGGTCCCCGCTAGCTGCCACGGGCTTTCTGCCGACTTGCCGGCCTCGTACTCCAATTCTTCCATACTGACGCCGATTCCATGCTCAGGATGGATAAGAAGACCGTTCTCGATCAGGAAACGGGCAAAGAGCATCCGGTGCCAGTGTTCGTAAGCGACTTCTTCAGTCAGGATATCGATGTCCTGGCTTCCATCCGCCTGTCTCTGGTCCCCAAGCTGACGACCGTGAGCACGGAGATCCCGGCGAGCTGCCTTTTCTGCCTCATCGAGATACTCTGGAACCTTGGGCGAGTTGATTCCCAAACGGATGAGTTCCTCCCGAGCGGCACGTTCAGCTATATCGCGTGCCTTGAGGATCACCTTCTCCAGGTCTCCCCGAAGGGACTTCGATAGAATTGGTCTCGTCATTATTACTCCAAAATGACCGGGCCCTTGGCTAGGGCAGGTTCTATAGAGCTTCTAAGGTCAGTGAGGTAGGCTTCGAGCTCAGTCTGACTGGTAATAACACTGCGTTTCAGGCTCAGGGATTGGGCCTTGGGTTGCCTTGCCTGTACTAGCTCCGAGCGTAATTTGGCAAAGCGTCCTGCCAGGGCATCGCTTTGATCCCGCCATGTAGCCAGGCTGATAGATTGCAGGCTCTCGATCACTTTTTCATCAGTACCCAGTTCTGGTTTTAAAAGCACCCGGACACCAAAGCGATGAAGGGTTTCAGTCCGTTTATCTTCATTGGCACTCAACCAATCTGGATCACGGCCTGTGGTGGCTAACTCCCTATCGTAGGCCCCTTTCCAAGCCTGCCATGCATCCATGACTAAGGCGCGGAAGAGTTCAGATGCCTTTCGGAGTAGTGGACCGACTGGATCTGGCTCCGATAGCAAGCCCCGTGAGCCCACAAGTGCATCCACTTCGGATTTGATACTTGTGATCGAATCTTGCCCGTCTCCTTGAAAGAGGAGAAGCTTGAGTCGGTCCCATCCTTTGGAACGAGTCGCGATGCTATTCCTGCGCTCGGTCCAGGTCTCAATCGCCTTTTTCACCTCTACCGCGTGCTCGGCCAGGAATTTGAGACGCTCAGGTCCCGGATGTTTGCCTTCCGCCTCTGCAAGGAGCCGGTTGACCTGGGGTTGTGGGGCCGGAGCAGGTCCTCCAGAAGAGGCATGCAATGCGCGGATGAGCTCAAAACCCTCGGATTCCTGTTCCAGCTCTTTTCCTGCTGTCATGGGACCGGGAGGATCGAGAGCTTGCATGATGCCACGGAATTTCATCCTGTCTTCAGGTGTCACCACGACTACCTGCGTGCTTACGGTTGCCTTGCGGAGTTCTCTTCTATCCGTTTGGCCAATAGAGGCTTGTGCTGGGGCAGGAAGGCGAACATCAACGACGTTCATTGCCCAAAGTAGATAAAGGATACCTTCGGTTGTATCGATAGGCCACCCATAGCTACCCTCGTCAAAGTGGCTTGTTATCTCTTGCCACTTGGCAGAAGCACCGATGCGAGCGATGACCAGCTTGACCGCAGGATGGTCAAGCAATTGGCCTGAGTATGCCAGGACGGTGTCAACGGTATTGGTTGTTCCTTGCTTGCAGAGCGTGATGACTTGGCTCCAGCCGCTTGTATCACCTTTGGGGAAATCCGGGTATTTGCGAAGGAGCATCTTTTCGCAAGCATCCTCGATTCGCGCGCGAAGACTCATTCCATCACAGGCACTGCCCCCAGAAACCCATACCCGCGAACGGGAGATCATGTCCCGGATGATACCTTCAGCCTTGCTCCGTGCCCCATGCTCGGTTTCTGCCATGGCCTTGCGCGCGTCTTCCGCTTCGGGACCAGAAGCACTAGCTTTCAGCTGGATAGTCTGGCGAGCCGCTGCAAGCTCGACAATATGGGTCATAAGCTCGCCAGAAGCTTCTCTTGGCAAATAGACATATACGAGCGTTCCATCCCGCGTGGCTTGAGCTGTGCGGAGAACCTGATCCTCGTTAATGCTGGCGCCGTCCTGCACCCAGACGGCAACGCCCTTGGCGGAGCTTGGAGCCGATGAGCCCCATCCGACCTCGATAGGTCGAGATTGTGCGGTTTGGCCCATGGCCATACTCACGAGTGAACCCAATTCCGACTTGAAAAGTGATTTGATGAGATCCTGGCGTTGGGCGTCACGCGCACCTGCATTGTTGGCGAGAGCGTTCTTTTCCTGCTGGAAGACCTGGTGCCAGGCATTGCCTTCCTTGGTCTGGATGAGATAAGCCTCGTCGATTCGCTGAAGTAGACCTCTTTTTACCAGCGAGTCGAGCGCTTTGACCATTCGACTCTCGAGTTCCTGCCTGCCGCGAAGGTTCTCGAGAAGGAGGTCGGTCAAGGCACTTTCTGTCGTTGGTATTTTCTTATCGTCCTGCTGGAGATGTGCCAGACGATTCAAGATGAAGACCATGGACATGATACGTCCCTGGAGCTTCACCTCAGGATCTCCATTGGCTAGAAGAGCCTGGATCTCATTGTTCAGCTCATTCGAGAGTATGCTCGCCTGGAGCATCCCAGTGCTGTTCTTGTCGAAGATGAAGTCGCCTCGCACGACTTCGCCCACCGGCCGTTCGGCGTAATCCTGGAGCGCCTCATAAACCAAGCGTAGCTGCCCCCGTAGCTGGGAGTTGGTGCCCGCGCCGTCCATGGCACGCTGGACCCATTCCCACACTCGCCGCCTCGTAGCCAGCAGAGGATAATCCGCGACAAGGTATTCCCTGTCCGATTCCCGCCACTGATACGTTGAATTGCCATGGAGGTGCCGAGAGATCTCCCCTTCCCGATCGGAAAGAGTTGTACTGAGTTCTGTGAGACCCGGCTTCTTGAGAAGGACAGTCTTCCTTATGACCGTGTCAACGTCGGCGTCCTGGAGATCGACGCTGACAGTGAAGCGGTCCATAAGTTTGCGAAGGTTGTTGGTACCAGTGAGCGCGTTCTGACCCGTCGCAACGAGGAGTAGCTTACCCTTGAACGATGAGACGAGCAGCTGGGCGAGTTCCTGTACAGCCATGGATCGGTTTCCGTCCTCTCCGATGTATTGCTGCATCTCGTCAAGGACAATAAGGGTAAGCGGGAAGTTACCTTTGGGGGCCAGCACCTCGATGAGGAGGTGCTTTAGCTCGTCATTCGTGATGTCGTTACTGCTTTGACTAGGGTACTGTGCCTTTAGTAGGTCTCGGACTGTCTGGGCATCTCCCAAGGCAGGATGAACTTCGGAAATGCTTTGGTGAAGGCTGGTAGACATGCGGAAGTTGTTAGTTTCTGTGTACCAGGTTTTCCCTTTTCCTTCCAAAGCCTTCTGAACCTTTTCCTCGATTCCCTCGCGTCTAAGCCAGAGAATGAAACGGCCCTTTGGTATATCCGCAGGTAGGCCTCGGCTATCGAGCACAAGCTCGGCAAGCGTCCGTCTGATGAAAGCGGTGTTACCAGCAGACAGAGTCCCAGAAGCCGCCACTAGCCCGCCTTGGCGTCTCGAAACGGTGTCGAGTTCCTTGAGAAGTTCGCGGATCGCATCCGGCAACTGTGCCGCGCCACGGGCTGTGAGACCATCGGGGAGCTCGGTGTTTTCCCAGAGCGCTCGCAACATCTTGCAGAGGTGTGACTTGCCGCTCCCGAAGAAGCCGGAGATCCATACCGCCTTCTGCTCGTCCTGGTCGAGATGTCCAAGATAATTCCTGAGAATTTTCTCGAGGCCCTTCTGGTACTGGCCCTCACATACAAAATGCTGAAGTTCGAACTTGAGCTCATCGAGATTCTCGACAAACTTGTTGCCGTCTACCTTGGCAACGCCGTGGTTCTTCCAGATGATGGTGCGAGGGTCAGAATTGAAAAGCTCTCGATTCAACATGGGTGCATTCCTTTCAAATGGTTATCGGAACGGCGCGGTATCCCCAGCCATCCCGTGCCTCGAGGAAACGATAATTGCCTTGATAATATTCGCCGGGGAAGAAGATGACGAGGCGACCTTTGACAGTCCTTGCAGCCTGCTTCAGGAAGACGCTGACCCTGAGAAAGCCAAACCATGATGCCAGACCCCAGAGAGCCACCACATCGTCTGGCCCGTTATTGCCTGCTAAATCTAGGAACTTTTGTAGAGTCCAATCTGCTATTTCACCTTCGCGACCTTCCAGCTCATCTGGATTGGCGAAGATCTCGTCGCGATATTCAAGCTGGTCCAAGTAATCAGCGATCCAATTGCGTGCATCTACTGAGATCCATCCATGTCCTGTTTGGGTTGTAGTAATTTCAAACTCGCCAACGGAAATTGGTAAACGACGATCGTCTGAGCGGTCATAAACTACCATTATGACCCGCTCTTCATCTGAGAGCATTGCCTTCCACGGAAGCTGAATATGATCCTTGTATTTCCTGGCCAAGTCTTCAAAGTGCGCCATGAAGTTCAACCTCCTCTTCCTTGGTCAGCCAGCCGGGGAAGCGGATATCACTAATGCCGCCTGAATCATAATAGTTAAGAAGGCTGTTCCTATTGGCTTCCCAAAGCAAAGCCTTGGGTTCTGGAATTTCGCGCAGCAGGACCTGAGAAATCGGCGTAGCGAGCATCGCTTCTCCCGAATGGCCATCAAGCCAGGCGATAAAAAGCGCGAGAGCAAGCGCACCAGGTCCGACCCTTGGATTCGTCCTGCGCATTGTCTTGCGCTCGATCCATCCCACTTGAAGCCATGAGGATGTGAGATTGCGACTCAGGGAGCCTGCAGTCAATGCTGAATAGCGATTCGGGAAGTTCTCTGCGACCTTCACTAGGAAAAAGGGACTGCCAAGTTCTGCCCCCACAGGAATACCGGAAAGCCAAGCACCGCTCTCACGGAACATCTGATCCCTGGACATAGCAGCTACGAGGGCGAGCGAAGGTTGATCCCTTTGTGAAGCGCGTTGCCAGAGTCGATGGAAATTCCTGAATACGGGGGTCTTTCGGAAACCGTAGAGCTTAGCAATATTGTCCCATGTGATCCTTCGATTGCTGAGGGTCCCCAATTCAAGAACATTTCTTTGAACCACTGCATCTCGGTAAGTTTCAAAGGTTTCCAGCTCTGCCCCAAAGCCACCCAACAAGCACGATAGCTCCCTGAGCATCATGGTACGGCGGAGATGAACACCGACTGCTGCGGGGTTAGTTCCGAGGTCGATCGCCATTTTGTCCTTTCATGGTCATGCTCATGCGATTCTTGAATGCTTCAAAATGCTCTCTGACAATCTTGTGGGGTTCGGTATGTCCCATTTCCCAACGATTGACCGTGGAGAAGCTGACGCCAAGTGCTTTGGCAAAAGCCTGTTGGCTCAAGCCAAGCTTTGCCCGCAGGGTTTTTACCTCTTCGGCGAATGATTCTGGCTCCATACAAAGGCATTATAGCATGTGCGATAAGGAGATCAAGGGAAAGGATCAAGGAAACGGGAATATAGTCTCCCAAAACAGTATTGGCTCGGCGAGGAATGCCTCTTTGCAGCTCTACTTGAGAGCCCGCCGCACCATAGCCGCTGCCGACTTATAGGCTGCCCTGCGGGTCGCGTTGGGATCGTTGGCGGCAAGGGTGTTCAGAAGGGTGAGGATGCGACGTCCCTCGGCCAAGGCGTCCTCGTCGGATATGGTCGTGGCCTTGGACCGGCGCTGAGGCTTGGTCTTGCTAGAGGATTTGGTGGCCCGCCTGGCCTTCGCGTCATTGGCGGCTTGGTGGATCGTCTTCGCGCCAGAGAGGACAGCCGCGGCTTCCTCGGGGTCGGCAAGGACGGCTCGCGCCCGCTCCACCTTTGCCCGGGAAGTTCCGATGGCTTCGGCAGTTATCTCGGCGGTCTTCTTGGGTTTGACTCCGGTAGCCGCGATTGAGGCTACCGGGACATTGAAGCCCTCTTGGGGCTGGTCCAGAAGTTCGATGAGGCGGAGAAGTTCGGCGTCCGAGAGGTTACGGCGGTCGCGTTGGGTATGGATCGCGTATGCAAGAGCCTCAGCATCCGAGGCAAAGGTCTTCTCGTGGGCGGTCACTCGGAGAAGACCAAGCTCTTCGGCGGCGCGGACTCGAGTATAGCCATCAACGAGTATCCGGGTGCCGTCAGACTTCTTCCAGACGTTGACGGGCTTCGAAGCATCGAAGCCGTGTGCTTCGATGTCGCCCTTGATGGCAGCGAGAACCTCGGGCTTGATAAAGAAGAGAGAGGAGAAGGGTTCGGCCTTGGTAAGTTGGTCAAGGAAAAGTTCTACGCCGACTGCTTTGTCCGCGGAGTTGTTTACGGCGGCCTTGTTAGGACGGGTGGTCATGGTGAGCTTGGCCATGATCAGAACCTCCCTGCATGGAAGTCAGCGCCACAGTAGGCAGCCAGGGCGGAAATGGCGGAATGGAGAGGAGCCTTAGTGGTGGAGGCGGTGATCCTCTCGCCCGTATCGATCGAGCGTCGAATATGGGAGCACTCAGGGATGGTGACAGGCATGATGGCCCCGCCGAAAGTGTCACGGAAGAGGCTTTCGTATTGGTTGCGGAGGGTGTCCGGATTATCGGAACGTGCAGGCTTATAGAAGTTGAAAAGGAGACGCCATGCGGAGAGCTTGTCGGTCTCACGCCTGATCTGGGATTGGTAGAAAAGAGCGCCTTTGTAGTCGAACTGGGAGAAGGCGACGGGCGTGATGATGAGGTCTACCGCATGGATGGCGTTCAGGACAATGTTGTCATAGGTCGGCGGGGTGTCGATGAAGAGGAAGTCATAGGGAAGCGGCGAGGCGTCGAGGATGCGCTTGAGGGTGCGCTCGCTGATAGCGCGGAGTTTCACTAGGTCGAGCGACGAGGCGAGTAGGTCGATGCCAGGGTAATTCGAGGGGATGATGTTCTCTGCGAGGCGCTCGGAGTGAAGGGCGGCCGCGATGTTGTGCTGGTCAGCGAGATCAGGAGCATCGAGGTAGTAGGAGGTGGCGCTGTTCTGAAGATCAAGGTCGGCGACGAGAACGTGATATCCAGCGGAGGCGGCGTAGTTGGCGGTGAGGATGCAGAGGGAACTCTTGCCTGTGCCGCCTTTGATCGATGAGAAGCAAATAGACTTCATGGGACACCTCATTAGGTTGCGTGAGATGGGGCTTACCTATCAATAGACAGTAGATGTTGGCGAGCGCAGAAAACGCGGTGGGCAGCAAGAGGGATGCGGACAAAGGAACGCCCCGCCGGGGTGAGCCTGACGGGGCGGTCGTAGGGGATGGGAGGTTGTACCAAAATAGGAAATACGACTCGGCGGATCGAGTACGTCTAGTTTTTAACGTATTTCAAATAGGCATCGTACGCGGAACGGAGCGCATTGTATTGGCCGGTGATCCAGATATTCTTCTTACTCTCGGCGAACGCAATAGAGAAGCCATGGATGTAGAGACCCTCGTGGCGATAATCGGGCGTGATAGCGATAAATGCGTCCTCAGTAACAAGCCAAGCGGATTCCTGATACGTCTCGAATGACTGGTCCTTATAGAGTTCTCTGGCGATGGTAAAAGCGATTGAGCTGTTCTGAGAACCGATGGTCCACCACACGAGTTCATCATCGACGGAGTAGAGGCCCAGGTTGGCGATAGGATTACGAGGACTGTCACCAATAGCATAAGTGCGGAGCTTTGCATCCTGGACCTCGAACTCCCCTACCTTGAAGACCCCTTCCATGCTTTCAATCTTTTTGATCGAAACGGTGATGTCTTCCCCGAGGGTTATTCCATACGGCCCATTCGCCGAAGCGGCTGAAAGAACGGTGGCCAGGGCGAAGA
>Ga0307375_10001337_pt1 | contig 27222 bp, 33 predicted proteins | sample TR1MG_FD_202531 | JGI IMG/M metagenome (GOLD analysis project Ga0307375, IMG submission 202531) | Soil microbial communities from Risofladan, Vaasa, Finland - TR-1 | ecosystem: Environmental > Terrestrial > Soil > Coastal area > Acid sulfate soil | place: Finland: Risofladan, Vaasa | collected...
TCAAAAAGCTATTATGACTTCGGTTTCATATATAAATAAAACATATAATAAGTCAGATATTCCATACAAAGAAACAGAAAAGATAAAAAAACTATTATCTAAATATCATAAGTTAATGGATATAGAGTCACCAGAATTTAAAAAGTATAATAATGTATCTGAGTATTACGAAGATAATGTTAAAATAATTACAGATATTTCTGATATTTTAAAAGATAAAGGTTTTAGTAATAAGGAATCTAATATTTTTATTTCTAAATTTAAACAAATTATTAATGAAGAAATTTCTCGAAAAGAGAAAAAGATAGTTGATAATGAGGATAAAAAAAGTCGCAACGATAATGAATTTTGGAATAAAGCAATGGAATCATTAACTAAAAATAAATAAAAGCTAAAAAGCTAATCACAAGGAGATAATAATGGGCGATAAAAATGCAACACCAGAAGAAGTTTTAGAGATATTAAAATCTGAAATGAAAACTGATTATCAAGTAGAGTTAAAGAAAACTGCTGATGAAATTAAACAAGAAATGGCTGAGTTTAGAAAATCTCATTCAAATGGAAGAACAAATGAAGAGATAGATAAAGAATTTAATTTAAAAATGGATGAGATGGAAGCTAAATATGCATCTATAAATACAAAAATTGAAGAACAAGCATCTTTTAAAGAAAAATTAGAAAAAATGGAAGGGCAAATAGATAACATTGAAGCTAATAGTGCTAGAATGAAAGTTAAAGATGATGAGAAGGCAACACAATCTAGGTATAAAAAAGACGCTTTTAAATTTTTGTTAAATAATGCACAAAAGAAATTTAATGAAAACGATAAATTAGAAAGTATCAAATCTCTAAGATCTAATGTAGCTGAGCAGGGTGGTTTGGTTTTAAGAGAAAGAGAAGCAATGATGCTAACACAACTTCCTAATATTTCTGATTTTTTAAATAATGTTGGTATGATTACTGGCGAAGAAAAATTTTTTCCAGTGATAATCAGTATGGTTAATTCAAATACTGCTGGTGTAGGCGAAAAAGGAACAACTGGTAATTTCCCAGGAAATAACTTTAAATCTGAAAATTTATTGTTAAATAAAATTACATCTGCACAAAGTGCTACTTATGAAATGATTGACTTAGCTACAAAAATAGATGTTGAATCGTTTATTGAAAGTAATGCAAGAATGGATTTTGCTGCTAAATTGGCGACCATGATAACAACTGGAACTGGTGTTAAAGAGCCTATGGGTATTATGACAGATACACTTGTAAATACAGTTAATTCAATTAAAACTGATGAATTTTCAGTAACTGATATTTCTGCACTTATAGAGCAAATTCAAGCAGCGGGTCCACAATATGATGCTGGTTCAAAATTTATGTTTAATTATAACACTTTACATAAGTTAAGACTTACACAAAATGGTATAGGTGATTATTTATACTTAAATCATCTTTCTGATGCTGTTCCTAGCACATTAATGGGTTATCAATTTATTACTAATAATAATATGGATAATATTGCCACAGGCAAACATCCAATAATTTTAGGTAATTTTAGTAGATATTTCTTGTTATACAGAAAACCTGCTGTAACTTTAAGTATTGATGAAAATCAGGCTGATGGATATTACACATTCTTTTTTAGAAGCTATGCAGATTCAAGAGTAATTAATGATAAAGCGTTTTATAAATTAAAGATGGCGTAGTAATGTTTTTTTTGTGTGGATGAAATATTCCACACAAATTTTTAATAATAATAAGGAGATTTGTAATGTATAAAAATTTATCAAAATATATAGAAGAAGTAATTGGATTAAATGGTGTAGCACTTAGTGCAGATACAACTACTGCTGGGGAAACAATAGATTTGCAAGGATTTAAATCTGTTGCTGTTGTCTTAAAAGTTGATGCTTTTACACTAGGAGATGTGACTTTAATACTAGAAGATAGTGATGAAGCTACAACAGGATTTGTTGCAGTTGATCCTGATTTTCTAACAAGAGCAATCGCAGGAACAAAGATTGTTACCGCAAACACAACAGAAAGAATAAGTTATATAGGGAATAAAAGATATTTTAAAGTTTCGGTGATAACTGCAAATTCTGCTGATCTATATGTAAGTGCATTGGTTATTAAAGGTGATCCAATATCTATCCCTACACTAGAAGCATAATTGGAGTTCAATATGAAAAAATTAAAGATTGAAGGAATAACTATTGATAGACAATTTTGGAGCTGGGGGAATATAAGAAAAGGTGAGACCGTATCCTTGCTTGAAGACATTGCTAACTTAGTTATAAAAAGGGGTCATGCTAAACTAGTGAAAGAAGATCTAGTTATAGAAGAAGCTAAATTGGAAGAAGAGGATGAACTAGAAGTTAAAGCTAGGCTAAAAAAAGAAGCTAATTTAGAAGAAGAAGCTAAATTGGAAGAAGAGGATGAACTAGAAGTTAAAGCTAGGCTAAAAAAAGAAGCTAATTTAGAAGAAGAAGCTAATATAGAAAAAGATAAAAAGGAAGATGATAAAGATAAGAAAAATCAATCTCCTAAACAAATAAAAAAAGGGAGTAAAAAATAATGAATAAAATAAAACTAAGTTTATTGTTTATGTTTATTTTTTCTAGTTTTTGTTTTGCTGCAAAAAATGTAGATAATTATTTTGAAAAACCAGGCTGGGGTAACAATGATAATGTTCTTTATATTGGTGGGACATTAAAATTTGCAGTTGATTTAGATACTACTTCAGCTCCTGCTTCTGTTGGAATTATTGGTATTGATAGTTCTTATGATATGTATATTTCTACGGGAATCTTAGCTGGTGATTGGGCTAAAATTGGATTACAAACTTAATTATTTCAATATTTTTAGGGGTGGGAATTTCCCCATCCCTTTATGTGTTATATTTTTTAAAGGTTAAATTATGATAAAAAATTATAAAGTTTTAAATCGCACAAAAGAATTACCAATATCTTTAACTGAATTAAAGCAATATTTAGTATTTATTGATGTTGAGGATACTACTGAGGATGCATATCTGACTGATTTGATGAATGTTGCGATTAAATTTATAGAAGATTATACAGGTAAAGATTTAACTTTTAAAAAATATTATGCTTATACAAAAACATTTCTTACAGAAGATACTAGATTTATATTAGAAGGTATTAAGGTTAAAAAATGTCCTGTTGAAAGTATTGATAAAATTGAATATATAGACAATAGTGGTGTTTTAAATTTAATTGATGATGACAATTATTATCTAATACCGAATATGGATTATTATTCATATATAAAATTTTCAGAATATCCAAGTGTTAAAGATATATTTAATAGTATTCAATTAACATTTAATGCAGGATTTGGATGGATAATTAATACAATATCAAGATTAGAAGACGTTGTTACTGTTGAAACATTTAATGATAACTTTTTAGAATCTGGACAAAAAATCTTAGTTAGCAATATTGATAAAGCAATATTTAATGGAATTTTTGAAATTGATACTATTGTAAATGAAACTACTTTTACATACAAAGTTACAGTCCCTGATGGTGAAGGAGCTGGTTTTACAGAATCTGGAAATGGTGAGTTTATGGTTATTAATGTTATTCCAGAAGTTTTTTTATTAACAATTAAAAGATTAGTTCTTTATTTATATGAAAACAAGGGCGATTGTCCTAATTCTGATATTATGGCATATTTAGATAAATTCTTATTTAGTGAGAAGATAATGGGGTTTGGAATCTATGACATGTAACACAAGAATAAAACAAAAAAAAAAAGAATATTGTATAGGAGATTTTAAGCATACATGTAAAGTTTTAAGACAAATTAATAGACAAACTAATAATTTAAAAGCTGATAGCATACAATATTTGGATGATATAATTTTCACAACTAAATGTAGATTAGAAACTGCGAAAGGGGTTGTTTATATTGATGGAATTGCGACACTTAATGAAAGCACACATAATATTGTAATGAGATATACGGATAAGATAAAATATTCATACTTTATGGAAATTAATAACGAATATTATGAAATAAAAAATATTACAAATTTGGATGAAGAAAATAGACTTTTATATTTAAAATGCGTTAAAAAGGGATCTAAAACAATAAAAGGAAATCATAAATAATGAATTTTGCATCATCGGGACTACAACCAGAAACTTTAAAAGATTGGCATGTTATAAATTTACCGATTTTAAATAAAAGAAATGTTCCTTTACGTTTACGTGCAGGTTTGGATCAAGCTGCAAATTTTGTTAAACAGGATTTATATAAAAAGTTAAGTAATATTAAAAGAAGAACAGGAAGACGATATGTTATAGATGGAAAGGTTCATATTGCTTCTAGTGTGGCTGGAAATGAATATCCAGCAGAATTAAAAGGACATTTAAGAAATAGCATTAATATAAAAGTAGAGGGTGTAGATGAATTCCAAGTTTTTTCAAATTCCAATGAAGAATATGTAAATAAGTTAGAAAATAGTCAAAGACATTATTTAAAAAGAAATATAGAAGAAAATAGAGATATAATAAGAAAAAGAATACATGATGCGATAATAAGAGGTATGAAGGATGGTATATTTTAATGTTATCTAGTCAAGTTAGTAATCATTTAAAAGAAATATTACCTAAATATGCAGATTTATTCTCAAAAGTTGTTGAGGTTTCTAGCGTTAATTATGTTATTGAAACAGATATCACTACAGTTACTTGTGTAACAGATGAACTTCATTATTTGGAACAAGAATATCAAGAATATGGTGATGAATTATCTACAGAAGATAGATATATTTATCTTTCAAATGTCTTAGTTGGTAATAAAATATTATCAATAGAATCTGTATCAGGTATTGCTACTATAGAATTAGAAAATAGACATAGTTATGCTAATTATTTAACAGATATTTTTTATATACAAATAATAGATTCTGATGAAGAAGCAGTAAATGGAAGATTTAAGGTTTCAGAAGTTATAGATAATTATAACATAAAAGTTATTTTAGATACTAATTATACAGGAACTCCCACTGGTAATATGTTTTTTTTAGAAGAAAATAATTCAAAGGGATATGAGGGATATCATAAGGTTACTGAAATAGTAGATGATAAAACATTTAAGTTTGTATTGCCTTTTATTATTAATGGAGATGCTTTTATTGATAAATTTCGTGGAGATTATATAAAATGCCATGTAAGAATATTTGTTAGCGGATTTTCAAGTTTAAGAAATTTTATAGCTTGTGTATCTAAAAGTTTAAATGATGAATTTGTTGAAGAGGGAAAATGGAAGTGTGGTGTAATCGTAAATCCACCAATTGCATCAAAAAGTGCATATTCTAATTCTGATAGCATGATGGGAACATTGAGGGTTGATGAATATAGGCAAACAATAGTTCAAAATATGAATATTGTAATGATGTGTCCTCTGCGAGATGAAACATCTGGTATGTTAATGAATGAAAGATTACAAATATTAAGATCATATGTTTTATTATTAGCAGGAAGAGAGTTGGAAAGACCTTCTTTGTATGAGGGAAATTCTTTAATCCAACCAGTATATATTGGAGAAAATATTAATGAGGAGAATGATGCTTATTGTATTTATTCTTATAATTTTCAATCAATATATGAATTATTAAATAAAGATGTATATTTAGGTAATAGAAATTATTATCCAATTACGGAATTCACAAATAGATATAAAGATAAACTAAATGTGAATATATTAAAAGAAGATAGGAGTATAATATGAGTGGAACACAAATAGCGAGTAATCCAGTAGTTAATTTTGCTAATAACGGGGCATCAGGAGTTACTGCATCCCCTATGGTAAAAGCATTGATCGTAAATCAAAAGTCGGCATCAGGCACAGCCATTAGTGGTAAGCTTTATTCAAATATTAGTAATGATACTAATATTTATGAAGGATTATTTGGAAAGAATTCTATAATGAGTGCATGTATTAAATCATTCAAGGCTATTAATAAATATAGTCAACTTGATGTTATTTCATTGGATGACAATGTTGGTGGTGTTCAGGCAACTGGAAATGTAACATTCACTGGAACAACAGCAGGTGTTGCTGGAACAATTTATGTTACTATTGGTTCTAAAAAAAAGCATAAATATACATTAAATGTAGCATTTGGAGCTACACCAGATCAAATTGGAGATGCGTTAGCTGCTGCAATATTAGCAGATACTTATGCTCCTTTTACTAGTGTAAATACTAGTGGTGATGTTGCTATAACATTTCTATACAAAGGAACAATAGGAAATAATATTTCTGTCCATGTTGAAGGTTCTGTAACTGGAATAACATTAGCGACAACTGCTTTTGCAGGTGGTGCTACTGACCCAGTTTTAACAACTTTATTCGATAATATAGATAGCATTAAATATAAAGCAATTATATATCCTTGCACTTATGATTTGGATGTTTTGGAAACATTAGTAGAAAGTAGAGTTGATTATGACAATATAGATTTAGCTGGTGTTGGATTTATTTCAAGAACAGATTCTAAGGCTAATTTAGTAACATTGGGAGATGCATATAATTCAAGAGCTTTAATTATTCATGGAAATGAAGTAAATAACAATACATTATTTAAAGGGTCAACTATTAAAGAATTTGATGATGTTATTATTACAAATTTTGTTGCTATTGATTTATTAAGATTGACACCAAATGCAGTTATTGGAAGTGGATATATAGCTAGTGTTGAATTAAATGATAATATAGGTGGTCCTTCTTTGGCTTCATATCCATATTACAATACACCGTTATTTGATCTACCAGTTATTGAGGATGGTGATGGATTTACAAGAAGTGAAGTTAAAGAATTAAAAGATGCTGGTGTTTTTGTAATGTCTAATAATGTTGCAGGAACTACTCTTATAACAGATCAAGTAGTTACAACATACAAAACTAATGCTCTTGGTATTGTAGATGACAGTTTTAAATATTTAAATTATATAAGAACATACAACGAAGCAACAGCATATCAATTTACACGACTTAAAGCTGAATTAAATACAAGATTAACACAAGGAACATCTGTTGCTGGGTATTCAGATATAAATGAAGTAGGAATAAAGGCTATAATGAAAGATTCTTATATAGAGCTTAGCGGTGGAACATATTACTTATGTCCTAGAGGCATTAGTAGTGAAACTGGAAAAGATATAATTAAAGAATATGAAAATAATTTAAGTATTAATATATCTTACACTACAGGCATAATAAGTATTTCACAAATATTGCCAATATTGGTTCAAGCAAGAATAATTAATGTTATATCTAATTTAACATTTAACATTTAGTTTTAGATTATAGTAAATATAGGGAGTAAATAATGTCAGATAAAAAAACAAAAGTCCTGAGGAAACTAGAAGTGAATGGATTGTTGGTTTCCCCAGTTCCTAATAGTTTCAATTATACATCAAGTATAGCACCAACAACTGTTAAAAAGTATGCAGCAGGAATTGGAGTAGATGCTATTGTAGAAGAAAGAAATATCGAAGAAGGGGTTGGTGAGTTAAATTTTAAAGTATTTTCTACTATATCTAATGAAAATACTATTGTTGCAGCACAAAATAATGCCTCAGATAACACTGTCCAAGCTACTTTTGAAACAGGTGATGTGAAGATTTTTAAAGATGTTGCGATTGAAGGTAAACCATCGTTTGGGGAAGGAACAGAAAATTCTGTTGATATTAGTTGTAGATTTGGAAGCGTAAACTAAAAAATAAAAGGAAAATAAAATATGTTTGAATATAATTTAATAAAACCAGTAGAAAATTTAGGAATAGAACAAAAGTCAATATTTATAGTAGAACCAAATTCTTTAATGGAAGAAGCATTAGATGTATTACAAAGTGTATATGCAAAGGGTGTTTTTTCTGTAAGTAAGGGGTCAAGTAATAATTCTAATGAAAAATCTGATCCTGAGAAAGCGTTTAATGACTATCAAGATGAGCAAGAACGTTTAAAAAATATAAGCGATAAACAATTGGAATTTGAAAATAAAGAAAAAATTAATGGTTTAAGTTTAATATTTAGTGTCTGTGGAGAACTTAAAAAAGCAAAAGATGCCTTTAAGTCAATATTAACAAATCAGCAATGCACATTTTATGATAGAAATAAACAACAAAAAATAAACCAAGGGTTTGTATCTGACTTGGCTCCAAAAGACTTCAACAATTTAATGTATGGATATTTTAACTATTTTTTGGAACTATAGAATTATATTTCAAAGTAAAGGATGATTTATTAAATCATAAACTACATTTAATACATAATTTTGAGGGCGGAATTTCATTAGAATATTTAAATAAAATATCTTGGGTAGAATTGTTTGAGTTGTTTGATGTTTCTAGAAATGTTGTAGAAGAGATAAATAGAAAAATAAAAGATAACTAGTAAGAAATAAAAAAATAAAGCTGGCTTGAAATAATAATTAAAAAGGATTAACAATGATAGGACAAAGTAATTATACAGCTAATTATACATATAAATTGGGCGATCAGTTTAGTAAACAATTAGATAAAATTAATAATTCTATTGCTAATCATAAAAATTTATTAAATCAAACTAGTGGTGCAACAAAACAATACAAAAAAAATACTCAACAAATGGCACAAGCGTCTAACGAAATAGTCAATTTAAATGGGAGAGTTATATCTTCCATGAACCCTATGACATTAGCAATTACAAGGGCTGGCGAATCAGTTAAGAAGTTAGGACAAGCAGGAGATGAACTTTTACCAGTTTATAATGAGATTAAGCATGGTTTTATTTTCCCCACCATAGATGGTATGTCAATGTTTAGCGATAAACAAAAACAATGGACAAAAGAGACAGAACACCAAGTTCAAAGAATGGCTGTTTCTTATATACGTGCTGGAATGGTAGTTGGTAAAATTGGACAAATTTTTACTACAGCAGTTACAGCCCCAATAGTTGGTGCAGGTATTATAGGTACTAAATATTTAATGCAGGAGCAAGAGTTTTTAGCAGCATTAGAAATACATTTAAGAGATAAGCAAAAAGCTGTAGAGTGGGAAAGAAAAATAGCAATGTTTGCGGCAAAAACAACAGCAACAGCAGATGAATCTAGGTCAGCTTTCATGTATGTTTTACCACACATGAAAGATATGGGCATTGAGGGTATGATGAAACAATTTGAATATTTACAAGATATAGCTGCTGGATCAAAGGGTGGTAATGTGAAAGATTTGGCATTCTTAGTGGCAAAAGCAGCTTCCTTGGGAAAAGTAGATCAAAGAGTTTTAAGACCATTCACAACAATGGGTATACCTATTATGAAATATATTGCAGAAGCATTTAATATTGAAGATGTAACAAAAATTCCAGAAGCAATAAAGAAAGGTGAGGTTACGTATAAGGATTTACTAAAAACTTTACAATATATGGGTGAAAATATTTATAAGGGTGCAGATGAAAGAAAAGCATCAACATTAGCTGGTAGATGGTCTGTTTTTGCAGAAGGAATACAGATGATGACTGGATCAATAGTTGATACTTTATATAAAACTATTAAATTAGATAGTATTTTCAAGCGAGTATCAGATAAAGTCTATAGTATTGTTGATCAGTTAAAAGATGGAAATAGTTCAATAAGTAAATTTTCTTTAGCATTAATTGGTGCAGCTGCAGGTTTTGGACCATTAATGATGGCATCTGGAACATTGCTAGATATGTTTGGGAATTTAACATTAATGGCTATGGGTATGAGATTTGCCAAAAAAGGTAGTTTATTGTTTGGTATAAATAAATTTTTAGCAGGATTTGGTGCAATTGGAATGGTTACTAGTAAGGTAGCATTATTAGTTGCTGCATTATGGGGGCTTAATTTTGTTAGTAAAAAAGTAACTGGATTTTTTTCGTTTAGTGGTGATAAAAATGGGGTAGGTATTTTTAGTACACAACTACAAATATTAAAAGATATTTCTGGATTAATTAAAACTATTTTCACAAACATGGTTTTACCAGCTATGGATTTTATAATACCAGATGGTATTAAGGATTTTTTTGTGGAATTAGGCGGAGCGATTAATTGGAGTATTATGCAACTAGATATACTTTTAGATAAATTTGAAAGTTTAAGAAAGATATTTTCTTGGAAGAGCGTTTTTACTATGGGGCTTAGTAATATTAATTTTAAGGGTGCTGATAAGAAAATAAAAGAAACTAATTTTACAAAAAATATGTTTAGTGGTATATTGGATATGGTAATAGGGGACTCTAATTTCTTGGGAACACAATCTTCAATTTCCCCTTTAAATTATAAAGACTATATTTATGATAAAAATTTTTTACAACAAAATAATAGTATTTCTAAAAAAGAAACTATTGTTAAGATAGTAGTAGAAGATAAAGATGGGAAAATAAAAGAAGTAAAACAAGATGGTAAATCAATAGGGTTTGAAGGTTGGAGCAATAGGGGAGATTATGGTTTTTTACAATCATAATCTAAATAATTAGGGGTTTTTATGCCAAATTTAATGCGTAATTTAATATATGATTTACAAACTGCATCATTTAATGGTGTCGAGTTTGCCTTTTCTACAATTGAAGAAAAAGGTGGGATGGAAAGGATTATACATTCATTCGTAAATAGCACAAATATTGTTACACAAGATGTTGGCTTAGTTCCTATGGAAATTAAAATGAAAATTAATTTTACATATAAAATAAATGGGATTGGATCTGAAGTTTCATATAAACAAAGAAGAGATCAACTGGTTAATGAATTATTAAAAGAAGGAACAGGACAGCTAAATCATCCTATATATGGATTATTATCAGCTGTATGTTTACCATATAACCTAAATAATAATATATCTAACATAAACAACCCTGACTTTGAAGTTACATTTATAATAATTACACCACAGGAAGATTATCTGTCTATCCCTAAATATGTATCATTTAGTAATGAGGTTCAAGCACAAACTTTTTTTGATGCTTTTTCTGAGAAATACAATATTGATAAATTTAAAAAAAATATAGATGCTGCTAAAAGCAAGGTTAATAATGTTTTAAATAAAGTAGAAGATTTTACACGTGGTGTTACAAAAATTAAAAACAACATCAATGAATTTAATAATGATATAAATAATTTTAAAAGCAAAATTGATGCTATTATTGTAACTCCTGCATTATTAGTTAATAGCTTAACAACTACATTTGATAATATAAAAGATATAGTTGAAAATCCTTTAGATGCTTTTAATGTATATAATAATTTATCTAAAACTTATACAATTAATATTATAGATATTAAGAAAGAAGTTGAAAATGGAGAAATAAATTTAAACCAAAAATATGCAATAAACAATGAAGAAGCATTGGAACGTATTAATAATGATATAGCTTTAAGTGATTTAATAGATGTTTATTGTTTTAATGCAGGACTAGAATCTTTATTGGAATATTCATTTGAAAGTATAGATGAAATTATTGATATTAAAAATAAAATAAATGAAAAATTTAATGCTTATTTTTCAAGAACAAATGATACAAGCAAACAAGAATATGGATATACTTATAATAATACATTAGATCCAAGTATTATTCAATTATTACAAGACTTGTCTATATTTTTTAATAAATATTTCGATATATTATTATTAAATTCAGTAAATATAATAGAAATAGAAGTCCAAAACATGAATCTTTATAGTCTTGTTTATTCATTATATGGTAATTTAAATTATAAAGATTTAATTTTAAAGCTAAATCAAAATAATATATCTAATCCTAGATTCATGGCTGGGACATTTAAAGTTATAAAAGAGTTAGAATAATGTTAAATTTAGTTATAAATAATGGGAAAATTTTAGAATATAAAAGTTTATCAGTAGTAAAAAGTATTGATAATATTTGTGGTGGATTTGAGGTTATTTTAGATAGTAAAAAACAAATTGGAGCATCATTATGGGAAAGCTCAGGTTGTGCAATCAATATAGACGGAATACCAATTTTAGCAGGGTTCTTTGACCAATTTATAGGGAAAACAAGTAGAAAGGATGAGGATATTGTATTAAGGGGAAGAGATAAAACTTCATTTGTTGTTGACTCTGATTTATCTGTTAAAAATACAACAGCTACTGGAAAAGATAACAAAGTTTACTTGGTTAGTTTTCTTAAAGAAATGTTAAAAAAGAATGATCTTGATTTTATTGATGTTATAAATAATACATTCCCACAAGAAAACTTAAGTATGAGCAAAGATAGTATAACTGCTGATATTGGGGATAATATTTTTAATATAATACAAAAGTATTGTTACTTCAATAAGGTTGTTTGCACTTCTGATTTTAATGGTAATATTTCACTAGAAAGAGCTGGAAGATTTAAAACACAAACATCATTATTATTATTAGATAAATTAAATAGTAGTAATAATATAATAAATTCTGATGTAAATTTTGATTTAACAAAAAGATATGGTAAATATATAGTAATGTGTGAGGGAAGTAGTGGGCTTGATAGCGTAATTGATGATGTGAGTAGTGGTGAGCTAGGATGGGAATCAATATCAGGTAAAAATACTTATACAAATGGATTTGCTATAGATAAAGAGATTAGCTTAAACAAAAAAAAAGTAATCTTATTAAACAAAGAAGCAACGCCAGAAGAATGTACAGCTATGGCAGTATGGGAAATGAATTTAGCTAAAAAACGATCGTTTAGCTATAACTGCGTATTGGCTGGATATAAAGACAATAAAGGGTATCCTTGGCGTCCAAACACATTAGTTGCTGTTAATGATACTAAATATGGAATAAGTGGTCAAATGTTGATTACAAGCGTAAGATTCATATCTAGTAGAGAAACTGGATATACTACAGAGTTAAGCCTTACATATCCAGAGTCATTTTCTCTTTTATTAAAACCAGAAAAGAAAAAAAGTGGCAAAGGTGATTCTGAGTTTTTTTTAGTTGCAGAAGATAAGGTTTTCTATAATGCTGGAGATATTCCAGTAAGAAAATATAAAGAAGAGTATTGGGAAGCAACCGTTGGAAAAAGCAATAAAGAGACTATTGCCAAAAGAAACTCAGGAAGTATAGTTTAATGCTCGAAAATATGATACAGACAATTCGTAAACAAATTACAAAACTTATCTTCATTGTTAGATATGGGAAAATAAATAATGAAAAAGAATGTTGGGGAACATATTTATATAATGAAAAAATAGTTAAATATATTACTCCTTATGGATTTTTTTGTAAACCAGAAAATAATGGGGTTGGTATAGGTTTTCATGTTAATTCAAATAATGACAAACCTGTAAGTATACCACTAAATATACAATTATTTATGGATATAAAAAGTGGCGAAGTTGCAGTTGGAATCCCAAAGTTTAATTCTAGATTACATTTCAAGGCAGATGGTAGTATCAATATAGAATCAGACAAAGTAATTAATATTGTAGGTTCAAGTGTCAATATTGGTGGGGAGGGTGGTGATCCAATAGCCAGAAAAAATGATGCGATAATTGGTCAAGTAACTGTCCCAGCAGGGGCTGGTGGAACATATCCTATAATAAATGGTAAAATAAATACAGGAAGTGCTAAAAATAATTGCACATAAAGGATTTTACATGGAAGAATTTCAAGATATTTATTTAGAAGTAACAGAAGATGGATATTATGATATTGTTATAGAAAATGGCGACATTAAACTAGATAGTAGTTTAGATAGCACGGTAATAACAAAAATTGGTACTGATAGTAGGGTGAGTGAAAAAATCATGTCTAATCCAATGAGTAGAGGTGGATGGATAGGTAATTTATATTTTGATAATACAAATAATGAGTTTACCAGCCAAACATGGGTCGCAATGTTAAAAAGAGATGTAAAATCTGAGTTAATTAAAAGTGTAAAAAATTCACTAAATTCTTTAACTATCGATGGATCAATTAAAAATGTAGATATTAATATTATAAATAAAGGGAATGGCGAATATGAATGCTATGCTTCATATTATATTAACAATATCCCAACAAATAAATCGTTTATAATATGGAGTGAAACAAGATGGCAATAATTTTCCCTAACAATAAACAAGAGATAGACAAATTAAGAGCTAATTTTAAAAATCAATTATCAACAATTAATCCATATAAAGAAGGAACATTTTTAGATGCTATAATTAAATCATTAGCTCTTAATTTTAGTTTAACTTATGAATATTTTAAAAATAATATATTTAATAATATTTTACCTTTTAATCCGAAAGGCGAATGGGCTGAATACTGGGCGGATATATGGGGATTAGATAGAATACAAGCATTAAAATCTTCTGGATATATCAACTTTACTGGTGAAAAAGATATAAATATTCCCATAGGAACAAACGTGATAGATAATGATGATAATTTATATACAACATTAGAAGATGCAACTATTGCACAACAATTCATCAACATAACATCATTAACACAAATTGGTGGCGTGGCTACAGCTGTTACTTCAAGTGATCATAATTTATCTACTGGAATGGTTGTTACAATAGCATATGTAAATGAATATGAATATATAGGTATAAAAACTATCACAGTTACTAAAAGTGATGAATTTACTTATAATGTTATATCTACTGCCACAACTCCTGCAACTATACAACCTACATATGCAAGTATACAGTTATATTTAAATGTATCAAGAATTGCGGCTGAATCTGTTGAAGTTGGAATAGATAAGAATTTAGTAGCATTTACAAAATTAACATTATTTCCTACAATTTTAGATGTTGCCGAAAATGCTTATGTTGATGGAGGTGGTTTTTCTGGTGGTAGAGATTTAGAGACTGATGATGAGCTAAACTTAAGAACAAATCAAATTTGGGGTAAGCCGATTCCTGCTTTTAGCGAAGGATATATAAATAATATTATCCAAAATGAATTTGGTGCTAGTCGTGTTTGGACACAACCAGTTACTCCGAGTGTAGGACATTTTACTACATATTTTATTTATACATATAATGATAATAAATTTTTGCCAACATCTAATGATCTAGTTAAATCAAAAGATTTACTAATATCAAAAAAGCCTGCAATATTACCAAGTGTAAATATACATGTAGCAGCTCCAACACCTATTGATGTTGATTATACTTTTACAAGTTTAACACCAAATACTCCAGAAATGCAAAAAGCCATAACTGATAATTTAAAAAAGTTTCATTATGATTATGTTAATGTAGGTGAAAATATCACACGAAAAGCGTATGAAGTGGCTATACAGAATACTTTAGATGTTAATGGTCAAAGCATTACTGAATTTACATTATCTTTACCTTCTGGTGATATAACTATAAATGATGATGAAATTGGAAAGCTAGGAACTATAACTTTTTAAAAAAAAAGGAATTTTAATGCAAGAATTAGAAACTAGAAGGATAGATAAATATACTTATTATGGAGGAATTAACACAGGAAGTTCTTCTTCACAGATTGTTTATAATGAAAAATTAAATAGAATATATATCCCTAATTCAAGTCTAAAGAGAATAGATGTTTGGAATAAAGATGGTGTTTTTTTATTTCATTTTGGTTCTTTTACAGGTTCATCTTTATATTGTGATAAAGATGATAATGGAAATATTTATATTACTGATTCATATTTTTCTTCTCCTGACTATTATCATTACATTAGAGTTTATGATGAAGATGGAAATCATATTGCAGATTGGGGTGGTATAGAAGGTAGTGGTGATTCTAAGTTTTGGGGTTTTCAAGGATTATCAGTATATGAAAATAATTTATATGTTATGTGCTACCAAACTGCTGTTTCTATAAGTGCATTACAAATAAAAGTTTATGATTTAAGTTTTGTTTTTAATAGAAAGTTTAATTTAACTTATTCAGGTGGTAGTGGTTTTGGTTTACAAAATTTAGCGATATATAATGATTATTTTTATTCGGTTGATAGATTCGCATATAAGGTTTACAAAATTGATAGCTTAGGTGTGGAAGTAAAAAATATTGGTTCTATGGGTGATGGAATTGCGGAGTTTAATTTTCCAAATACGTTAAAATTTGATAGCAAAAACAGGTTATTTGTTACTGATTTAAATAATGAACGTTTGCAAATATTTGATGAAAACTTAAATTATTTAGACCAAATAAGCGAAACAAGTTTAAATGTGAATTTTCAATTAAAAGTTCCAAGAGCATTTAATATGTTTATAGATCAAGATGATAGTTTATATGTTATGCGAGATGCTTCTGCGGTTGGCGAACCAGATCTTAATATATTTTTATATTCTTTTGAATATAATATAAATGATTATATTTCAAGTTCAGCAAGTTTATTCCCTAACGGATTTGCTTGGATACAAAAAAAAATAATAAATTCTAGTTTTTATAAATTATTAAAAGCTATTTCTTTTTCATTTTTTGATTTAGATAAAAATATTACAAATATTTTAAACGAAATAGATATTAGTAAAACTGAAATATTTTTAACAGATTGGGAGAAAAAACTTCAACTTCCTAGTGAATATATAGATATCGCAGATACAAAGGCACAAAGAAGACAAAATATTTTAGCTATATTGAGAAGTCATATTGTATATACAGAACAAGACTGGATAGATATTGCTAAAATATTAGGTTTTGATATTATTGTAAATGATTTATATGAAATTTCTTCATTTCCATGGACGTTCCCTTTTATATTTGGTGGTACAGATGAAGAAAACGCATTTACGATTGTTGTTACATTTCTGAATATTGGAGAAAGTAATTTGGGTGCTTTTCCATGGACATTCCCACATACATTTTATGAAGATACAACTAAATATGTAAGAGGTATTTTTGATATGATAAAGCCTGCTTATATAAACATTCTTTACAGATACGAATAAAGATTTAAATAAATATTGGAGGAAAAATGAAACAAATAGCGACAATGGCAGTAGGAAGTGTATTACCTGCTAATCCAGAGTTTAATGGATTCGTTAGCGAAACACAAAATGCAATAATTTCTGGCGGTATTTCGCTTGACGAATCAGACGTAACACAACTAGGAAAATCAATGGCTAACTATGTTGGTAATGCTGATTATTATGCTTGCACTGGAACTGCGAATACTTATACATTAAGTAGGATTGGACCATTCAAGAACTCTACTACTTATTTTACTGGTATGAAGATAAGATTTAGACCAAACATAAATAATACAGGGGCATCAACTGTTAATGTTGTAGGAATAGGTATTAAAAATTTAAAGAAAACAGATGGAATTACTGATTTTGTAAATGGTGAAATATCTACTTTATATGATTATGAATTTGTATATGATGGCACAAGTTTTAGTTTAAAAAGTAATGGATTCTTAGAAGGAAATTTTGTTTCTCCTGATTTGTTCAAAACTAATTTATTTGATAATGGTGGCATGCAAATTTATCAAAGAGCATCTCCACATACATTAGTAAAAGATGTATATGGATTTGGTGTTGATAGATGGGCTGGAATGGTAACTGGAACAGCTGTAAATGCTGGAACATTGAGGCAAGCTACTGCATCAACATTAAACAATAGTGGCTATTCTGCTCTATTTCAAGGTGTAACTTTAACAGGAACGGGAGTAGTATATTTTAGACAAAGAAGAGCTAGTCAAACAGCAGTAATGCTAAAAAATCAAAATGTATCTATACAATTTAATGTTTATCACGATGTTGGTTCACCTGTTAATTATACTATATATGTTCGTAAAGCGAATGCTTTAAATAATTTCACAACTACAACAAATATTGCAAATAGTGGAGCAATTTCTATTAATACTGCTACAGATACTAAGATAGAGTATAAAAATGTGGCATTAGGAGATTGTTCTAATGGACTAGAAATAGAAGTTAAGATTGAATGTGGAGCGATAACTACAAAGAATTTTGAATTTGCAAACGCAAAATTAGAAATAGGGACAAGTGCTAGTAATTTTATAAACAAAGATTATAATGAAGACTTGTTAAATTGCAAATTTTATTATAAAGAATTAGTAATTGGTAAGGGAGGAGCTCCTATTGATGGATCTGCTGGTGGATATGGATATGGAACAATACTTGAAGAATATATAGCTATAAATATGGCAAAAGCTCCTATTGTCGTTGATGGATTATCAGGTTCAGTTGGAACTGCAACAGTTTATTTAAGTGGAGGAACTCCTCCAACAACAACTCTTATCTTGCCACATGATGCTGGTGGAAATGATAAGGCAAACATAACCGTGAATACAACAATAAGTTATATAACTATTACTTATTACTTAGGTGATGCATACAGAACATCAGCAATTGTTTATGGTATGAGATTTAATGGATTAGTTAAATTAAATTCAGAATTATAATAAAAAGGAGAAAAAAATGATTTATTTATATCATTACGATAAATATACTTTACAATATATAAGGACAATTGAACTTGAACAAATGCCAGATAATTATGAATTTTGCACGTTGACATCCCCTATGTTTCCTGATCCATATTTCCCTAATGATGTTTCTTTTTTGTATAGACCAGCGACGGATGATTGGGAGAATATCCCAGTTCCACCTGCTCCAAATCCTACAGTAGAATTGGAAAGATTAAAACCTTTTAAAAAACAAGAAATTTATTATAGTATGATTGATATTATGAATGCATCTTATGGTGAACATTTTTCTTTAGCTGTGGTTTTGATTTTATATGAAGCATCACACCTATTTATGGATAATACAAGATATACTTCTTCTGATAAAGCAATAATGATATCTTTTTTAGATAGCACGGTTGATAAATATAAATTATTTTGTGCAGAAGTTGACGCTTTAACTACATTAGAAGAATTACAAAATTATACTTATGATTTTAATTCTTAAATAAATAAATTATTAAGCATTGGACGATAGCAAGCAATTTAAACGATTTAAAATAATTATAGGAGTAAATGTATGTCAAACAGAACAACAACAACCATAGTATTGAATAACGTAACCACAGAGTATATTATAAAGTTAGATAGCAGCCAAAGAAGCACTAAAGAGCTGATGATATATAATGGTTCAAATTTTGATGGTGTAGTATTGAAATTAGGAAGAAGGATGAAATCGTTAATGGAAGATGGTGTAACTCCACTAGCATTTACAGATGTGGTTGCTGCTGGAACAGAAACACCTCAAGAATGGACTGTTTCGGGGGCTGGATATTTGATTAGTGAATTATATAGAAGTGGAGAACTAAAACTTTATCTTTCAGGAGCACCGACCGCTAGCACAGATGTAATAATAGGATTATCTTATTAATATAAAAAGGATTAACAAATGATAGTAAAAATTTTAAGCGGGTATGTGAGTCAGTATAGTTCACAATGGATGATGTCTTTCAGCACAATGCTACCACCAATTATCACTCAATGGATTTTAGCTTTCGGTTTTTGGAATGATGGGGGGAAATGGGTAGATAGTCAATCTTGGAATGATTAACATAAATACAACAAGGGAGAAATAAAATGCCAAGGAATCAAACTGGTATATCTAATGGGGAATCTGGTTTAAGTGTAAGAAACAAACTGAATTCTACTAATAATTATATATCCACCTATATATATGGGGAAAATGACTATTGTTATTATAATAGGAATTTTTATACTTCATTACAAGATAATAACATAGGACATCCATTAACCGATGCTGCTTGGTGGTATTATAATGTAGATAATAAAATATCAACAACATTTGGGATAGAAACAAAAATACTAGATAGTTTTGATAAGGCAATAGGAGATGGTGTTTTTTATGAATATAAAATTAAGGATATTAGTGGTAATGTTAGAGCAGGTAATATTACATTAGCTTGGGACGTTGGGGTTGGAAGTATACAACCAAATCATGTATCTGCACAGGTAGGAGACACAAGTGCTGCTGTATTTCAGTATGAGATAGTTGGTAATGATGTTATATTAAGAGTAGTTTCATCATCTGCAAATTGGACATTTACTGCTTTAAGGAGGATTGTGTAATGAAAAAAATATTATTATTGAGTTTAATATTTTTATGTTTTATTGTTACTTTAAATGCAGGACAAGATTGGGAAGATAAAGAGTTCTTAGGAACAACTACTTTCCAAAAACAAGTAACTGTCAATTCAAATATAGTTTCAAGTGGTGTTATAACTGCAACTAGTGGACTTTCTACATCTTACGGAGTTTATGCTTCGACTGGAGAATTTACAGGTAGCAGTTTTTCGGTAGGAGTTTCAACTTTTGTAGTTATTAATGGAGATGTTGGCATAGGCACAACTGCACCAACATCCAAGCTAGAAATAAAAGACGGAATTTTAAAAATTAAAAATTCAGCTGGTGATATTAAGTGGAATCTTAACCCAGATGGAATTAGTTATTTTAACAACATTTCAAGTGATGCAAGATTTGGTATTGGAAGGAGTAACCCAGATTATAAACTACATGTGCAAGGTGCAGACATAGGGTTAACTCATGGTGTTGCAGGGACAACTGGTTTAGGTCTTAATATACTGAATACTACATCTGGAGGGCAGATTCATGTAAGAATGAGACGTTATGCTGATTATGATTGGAAACTAATTGGAAAAAGTGCAGAATTTCAAATTAATGATAATCAATCAGGAACAATTCCATTTCGGATAGAAAAAGGCACACCCGACAATACTATTTACCTTGATTCAACTGGCTATGTTGGTATTGGAACAATTGCCCCTAGCCTAAAACTAGATGTTTTGGGTGATATAAAAGCATCATATGGCATTTTTGCCTCTTCTGCAAATTTTTCAGGGAATATAGTCTCAACTGGAACACTTTACAGCGGTGCTGATTTGGATATTTCTGGTGCAGGCACAAGGCTAATTTGGTATCCAAAAAAAGCTGCATTTAGGGCTGGTAGAGTTAGTGATGACAGATGGGATGAGGTAAATATTGGGATAGACACTATCTCAATGGGTTATAATTCAAAAGCAACAGGTGAATATGCAGTTGCCCTTGGAATGTATGCATATGCAACTGGTAGAAAATCTCTTGCTTTTGAAGAAGCTACTGCAAGTGGAACTTCTTCTATTGCGATAGGTGATGAATGTGAGGCTAGCGGAAGTCGTGCAATTACTTTTGGCGGATCAGATAACACCGCAAGTGGAATCCAAAGTATGACAATTAATGGAACAAATAACGACGCGAGTGGAATTAGTGCTACAATTATTAACGCAGAAAATAGTATAGCAGAAGCTAATTATTCAACTATTTTCGGTAAATATATGTATCTGACCGATACTTCTACAAATACTTTTGTTTATGGTTTTGCATCTAGCACCCAAGCAATAACATCTCCAAATTCTTTTTTACTATTTCCATATGGTGAAACGGGGAAAGTTGGAATAGGATTAAAAGACCCTGGTGCAACATTACATCTAAATGGCACATATGCCGACACTGCTTCTGCAACACAAATATTATATTCAACAGACACAATATCAGTAGATAGTAGCTATGTAAATGTTGTCTCTACTGGCGGAGCGGTTGCGGTTGTAGGAATATCTACCACAACAGTCGTGGGCGGTCAAATAATTGAAATTTGGGGCACTAATGACACAGACACAATCCAAATAGACAGCTCCGCAACAGTCGCTTTAAATTCTGGGGTTTCGTATGTTCTTAAAAAAGGATACAACATTTCTTTTCGGTATATTGAATCGATCGGAAAATGGTGCGAAAGAAGCAACAGGAATGACAATGTTATTTAAGGAGGCAATTTAAAATGAAAAAATATTTATTAAGTTTACTTTTTATAGTTTTACTTTTCTCAAATTTATTGGCGGTTCAAGATGGAACAGGAAACGATGTTGTAGACATAACTAAATATAGTGGCACACCTGTTAATTATATTAGGAATAACGGTGGATTTTTGGAAAGTCTATTTAATGGCACTTACCGCAATATAGGAATGCAACCGCCAAATTTAGTTTATGTTTTTGATAATTCAGATCTTCCTGAAGCTATTGGAGGTGTAATAGACTTGGTTGATAATATTAGGTATATTTTTCCACGAGGTGAGCAAATTACAATTACTGATAAGTTAAAATTAGGGGAAGGAACATATATTGAGCACGCCTCAATTTCAACTAATTCATCAATTGAATTTGCAAATGGAACTTTGTCATTATTAACTCAAATTCAAGATTCTAGTTTGATTTATACAGGCACAGGTAGTTTTCTGTCAACTGCCGATACAGGTGCTCAAATTATCCGTCTATTAAGATCTAGGATAACATGCACAAACGGAGTAATATTTGATTTATCTACTACGATTCCAAGCGGAATATTCATATTTGATCAATCATCAATATTGGCTGCTGAGGATATTGGCACAATTGAAGGAATGGGGTTTGTTAGTTCTATATCAAGATTTATCAATTTTGGAGATGGTCTAAAATTAGTAAATAATTATCAAGGAATAGACATAAACACCTTACAAATGCAACAAGGTTTAAATAATTCAATTAAGCATATAGATATTTCTGGAACATGTCAGCAATTAAGCATTCGAAATTTTTTAGGAAAACCGAAATCTAATGAAAAAATATTTTATTTGAATCCTAATTTAGCTTATGAAAGTATCGTTGTTGCAAATTGCCCTATTGATTTAAGTGAAAGTGGCGTTGATAATACAAATATTTTTGATACTGGAAGTTTAGACAATACTAGCATAGGAGTTAAATTTACTGGAAATGTTAATATTCCTGATTCTAAAAAGTTTGTATCAATGTATTATGTTGGGTTATCTAGCGTTACAACTTCTAACCCTACGCCTCAAAATTTTGTTACAACGTGGCAGGAAAACAACCTAGAGAGATTTACTTCTGTGTCTACTGGGACAGTTACATATATCGGCGTTGAAAATATTAATGTTATTGTTAGTTTAGACTTGACGATTTCTGTTGCAGCTGCATCTTCTTGGAGTTTTTATCTTTATAAAAATGGTGTTCAGATTTCTAATTTTCCTTATAATTTTGATATTACAATTCAATTAGCAGGTAATAAAATTCATGTTTTCCCAAAGGCAAATGTTAATTTAAAAACTGGAGATTATTTAGAAATAAGATTAAGTGGAAACAACAGCACATTAACAACATACGATGGTCAGGGCTATATCTGGCAGTTATAGATATAAATATTGGTTATGACTGTTCTTGGTTGTGGGTTTTGAGGTGTTTATAATTTAATGTTAAATTTAGTAAAATAATAAAAGGATGGTATTTTAGTATATGGTTAATTTTCCAGACGTTGTCAATTTATTTTTATATAGAGAAGTATTTACTGCAAAAAGCACAATAGGTAAATTATATCTAAATGGAAAAGCATTTTGTTATACTTTGGAAGATGTTGTAAGAGCAGATGGAATAAAGATACAGGATGAGACAGCTATTCCAGAAGGTGTATATAAAGTAATTCTAAGCATGTCTAATAGATTTAAAAGAATAATGCCTTTATTATTAAATGTGCCTAATTTTAATGGTGTTAGAATGCATGGAGGAAATAAATCAGAAAATACCTCAGGTTGCCCTCTTCTTGCCTTTAAAAAGCTAGATAATTATACAATATATAATTCAGCTGAGAGTTTGTTAACTGAGTGTTTGCAACGACAAGATAAAAAATTAGATATATTATTGACAATTCAAAATAAAAAATTATAATAAATATATTAAAGGAATTAAAATGAAAAAAAATCTTGAAAATACTAGTATAAAAATAGGATTAAAACCAACTTTATATGTTGCATCTCTTATTTCTATAGGTATATTTTGGTTGCTTATCTTTATTGGCAAAGGATACTCACAAAGATTAGTAAAAGCTGAAAACTTAGGAATAAAAAATCAAAGATTGGTAACAGAGAGTAGAATAGAAAGAGCAATTTTAGGAGAAAAAATTGACACTCTTGTTAGAGGTCAGGAAGATATGGGAGAAAATTTAGAAAAAATTGTTGGATATTTAATGGAAAATAATAAAAAAACGGAGAAATAAATAATGAGTTGGTTTCTAAAAGAAAAAGAAAAATATAAATATAAAGTTTTGGAAGACATATATTATGTTTCTAAAAGATATAGCAAAACAGTAAAAGTAGAAAAAGGATTTAAGTCAGATGGTGCTACTGGTGCTAGGGATATTTTTGGAGACGTTACAGTAAAGATAATTGGAACAAAAAACACACGGCTTGTATCAAAAGCATTTTTAATACATGATAAACTTTGCGATACAGGAAAATTTTATGATGGCACGTTATGTCCTAATTGGAAAGCATCACAAATATTATCTGATATTTTATTAGCAGAGGGACATAAATACAGAGCTAAATATTGGTTCTGGTCTACTTATTTATTTGGTGGTGGATTGGCTAGAAAAAATGGTATGATAAACTTAAAATAATTTAATCATTCTTTTTTGTCATTTTTGTAAAATTATTTCACGGATCAATATTATAAATACTCAGAATTAAACTGAACTATTTCAGCTTTTTGATCCGTGAATGTTATTTCCAACCATCTTTAGTAACTTTTTCCAATGTTATACTAGAAAAACTACAACAAACTTATAGAACATCCCGTGAAAGTAAATGCCATAATAACTAATAAAATAAAATTAGCTATTAAAATCAATAAATCTTTTTTAAACATTTTTAACTACTTTTAACATTTATTATTTGAACAAACAATTCCTAACTTGCAAAAGATAATTTTTATTTTCTTTAAATTTATTTTTATCAGTATATGTAAATACTATTTGATCTTCATCTTTTCTAATTATATAAATTTTTTGGAATTCTTGCGAAAAATAAAAGTTAAATTTATCTGTTTTATTAATTTCAAGATTATCAAAATTAAACTTAACATTTAACTTCTTCCCATGTTCTATAAACTCATAGTCACATATAGTTTTATTGTAGAATTTCTGCATATCTTCTAAATTATTAATTTCAATCATTTTATTTTTTCTCCTTATTGTTGTTTTTTTCAATATCTTCCATTATACCAACACCTACTTGTTGATTTAAAGTCTCTGAATGATATTTACAGCATTTGGCACACTTATATAAAACATAAGTGAAAGTTAAGCCTGCATCTTTTGCCCAAATAACTCTCCAATCATGATTACAAAACATTCTATTTACCTACTATTAACTTATTATATATTAAATATTCTTCTAATTATATATCCCCGACTATAGCTTGTTACAAAAAAAATAATAGTAGATACAGTCGCTAACTGACTTTTGTTTAAAAAATCTAAAACAGGAAAAATATAATAAACTATCAGCCAGCCTATGATTATTCCCACAACTTGATTAACTATAATTTCTAAATGACTTTTTATTTTTGTTTGCATATATTATCCTTTTTAAAATTCATTATGTAAAACAAGCCCAAAAATCTTCATCCTCAAAAAATCCTAAATCTTCTAGCTTTTTAATGTCTTTATCATCAGTTATTAAGTCTATATCACACAACCATACAATATCATGTCCTGATGCAATAGTAGCATTATCATCTTTTACATATTTCTTAATTATTTCTAAACCCTCTATGAATTTTTTTATTTTCATTTTCTTTGCCTCATTTTTTAAATTAGCTGTGGCAGGACTCGAACCTGCGAAGCTCTCGCCGACTCAGGCGACGCCATACCAACTTGGACTTATTGTTTTTATTAACCCGTCTACTCTGCCACACAGCTAATTATCCATTATTAAAATAAAATAATCTTCAAATCTTATATTTTCACTAGATAATCCATGTGTTTTTATAAAGCGTTTTGCTTCTTTTTTAGTGTCAAAATATTCAGTTCCACTTATCCCAATATTAACAATATATGTGCATTTATATATTATATTAAAATATTTATATTTTTGTTTTTCTTCATCAGTTGCATACTATAATGCTTCTTTACTAAAATAATTTTTTAAAGAAACACTATCTTTTGATAATATTCTTTTTTTCATTTTTAGTCTCCTTGATAATTTTTATTTATTATAACATTTTATATAAAATAAATCAACAAAATAAAACCGTTACTAATTTTTTAATATTTTTATAGATGATGGATAATTAACTAATTGATATAATTCGTTACACAAAGATCCATTGTATATAACAGTATTTTTATATTTAACAGGTTCAGGCTTATCTTGGTGAATATGCCCACAAATAATATATTTAGGTGCTATTTCATCCTCGTCAAGCATCTTTTTTAATATTTCACAACCAACTTCTTCTCCTTTAGAAGTTTTATCTAAAATTTGATAAGGTGGTGCATGTGTTATTAAAACATCTACATCTTTTGGAATATTATTAAATTTCTTCTCACGTCTTTTTTCGTCTGCCATAAAAGCCCAATTATTAAATGGCTTGCTCCAAGGCGTTCCGTAAAACTTAACTCCATCAATAACTACTTCCATATCTTCTAAATATACAATATCATCTTCTAATAAAATCATTTTTGTTATTGCTAATTCTTGAAAACAAACATCATGATTTCCTGCTACAACTATTATATTTTTATATTTATATTTTATTTTGTTTAATTCATTTAAAACTATATAGAATTCACCAAAAGATCCACTCTTTAATATATCACCAGCGATTATAAGCACGTCTCCTGAGGGTAAATTTAGTTCGTGCAATGGTTTAATCATATGTGTATCTGAAATAGCTATTATTTTCATACTTTATTGATTCCTTTTGTCTATAGATACTTGTATTAAATGTTTATAATCTTCTAAATTTTCACATTTATAAATATCTTCAAGTTTTAAATATATTCCTAATTTTTCTTTATCTTCAAAATATTTAAGTCTTTCCTTCTGCATATATATAAAATTCGTAATAAAAATATTACTTTTCTTAAAGTTATACAAAATATTGTTAAACATTTCATCCATAATAATTTCTCCTTTAATTAAAAAAGTATATGGCAGTCTTTTAAATTTTGACTTTTAAACCCTTAACGATACCAATTCCAGAACAAGGACGAACCTTGAACCTATCGCATCCATGTTAAGCTGAATGTGGGAATGCCTTACGACTATACTTTAAGTATTTTAATAAACTAAAATTCATTGTGAATGGTGATCTATTGACAACCTTTGCTTTGCCTTCCTTCAGCAAATGCTTGGCTTTAGTTGGCTTG
>Ga0307375_10001339_pt1 | contig 27209 bp, 21 predicted proteins | sample TR1MG_FD_202531 | JGI IMG/M metagenome (GOLD analysis project Ga0307375, IMG submission 202531) | Soil microbial communities from Risofladan, Vaasa, Finland - TR-1 | ecosystem: Environmental > Terrestrial > Soil > Coastal area > Acid sulfate soil | place: Finland: Risofladan, Vaasa | collected...
CGACCAAAGATCGGTTGATTGGATTGTGATAACCAATGACTTTGTCGTGCTCGTTGAGGCTAAGTCAACTCGTCTGAGTCACGCGGGGAGAATGGGAGACGAGCAACTTCGAACTGAGATAGATCGAAGTGTTGGCCGAGCGACGAAACAAATCGAACGCACAGATCGACTGATCGCAGACGGTCACCCGTCTTTCAAAGGCATCCCGCCCAACCTCACAAGATACGGACTTTTCGTAACGCTTGAACCATATTGGACTGAGACGAATCCATACTTCGACCGCTTGATCACCCCATCGAGTGTCACTTCGACGATCGCATCGAGCAGACAGATCGAAAGGTTGGTGGCAACCAGCATCGAATGTGGAGATGCTGCATCGGTCTTGGATGGACTTTTCAAGAACAGAACATCTCCGCCGACTGTGCAGGATTGGCTCACCGATGGCCTTACTTTAAAGAATCCGATTCTTGACGCTGCGTGGAAGAGCAATCCCCTTTGGGACCCGATCTTCGAGGGCGACTGACTAGCGCAATTGAGCGGTCTCTTGCACTCATTGTTTCATTTTGGCATTAAATTTGAGGCCTGTCACTCAGACCGATGAATCTCTTGACAAGGTGACACGTTCGATCGCTGGCGATATTGCGGCAGTCGAGAGATTAGCGTCGATTCCTAGAAACCGGCGTCGAAGATGTCGACTTCGACCACTTCTCCGATCATTGACTCGCGCACTTTGCGATTGACGCGGTCGATCTTGTCGTAGCTTGACGTGGCCTCAATCCATGAATCGTCGTGAATCCACGTCAGGTGTGACGTGTGACGTGAAACCATGACACAGAGTCTGCCGATGGACTGGTTGTGCCCTGACTCCTCTCCGTTCGTTCCAAACATTGGATCGAGCGCGATGACGACGGGCCACTCGCCACCCTGTAAGCGGTCGGCGGTGCCGATGGTGAATCCATCGAAGCCGAGGCTGCGCGACATGCCAGTGACGATTGAAACCTGACTGTTGCGCGAGACGACCAACGCGACGTCCTCGGCTCGCAGCGGACGTGTCTCGTCGCCTTCGACGATACTGCCTCCGGCGAAGGATGCGGCACGACGGACCATGGTGGCGAGGCAATCGAGATTGTCGACCTCGTCGGAGTGCTCGACTTCGATGGCGTCAATCTCACCAACGACTTCGCCGTCGGTGGTGACGACGTAACGGTCGGGGCGACCTGACGTGAAGGGGAACTTGTAGATCGGGGCGATGATCTTGGCCGACTTCGGCCCGAGCCGGTAGGTCACGTCGAGCGAGAACCGTTTGACGTCGGTGGCGCCCTTGGTGACCAGCGGAGCGGGCAGGTGGGGAGCGTCCTTCTGACCCTCCCAGATCGAGGTGTCCACCGTGACGACCGGGCCGATCTGACCGGGGTCGCCAACCATCAGCACCTGCGCAATGCCGGACTGGGCCAGAGCGACGAGTGCGTGGGTGGCTTGGTACGCCTCGTCAACGACCAGCAGGTCGATGTCAGACCTGTCCACGAACTTGGCCTTGGACAGAGTGGAGACGGTGACGAGGGGCACCTTGGCGACGGCCCGGTCGTCGGGGTAACCCTCAGGCAGGTCTTCGGGCTCGATATCCTTCATGTCAATCTTGATCCTGTCAACGGGTAGTTCTAGCGAGAGACGACGCGCGAACGCGAGGCACTGCGCACGAGTCGGGGTCGTGACGAGGATCTTCATGTCGGTACGCGAGGCGAGGTTGGCGACGATGTTGGAGACCAGGGCTGTTTTTCCACTTCCCGGCGGGGCGTCAACGATGGTGAGTTCTCCACCGCGCCACACACGCGCTAACACCTTCGCGGTGATCGAGCCTGGGACCAGCGGTTGGGTGCGAGGGCCGGTGGCTACGGGACCGGAGGAGTGCTCCGTTGCGGTAGCCCCCGTGGGGGCGACTTGTGATTTTTTGGTGATTCCGGGACGGATTTTCGTGGCCATGCCTGGTATGTGCCCCGAGCGTGAAGAAGTTGTCCCGGCTGGTCTCTACGACGCAATCGGGTCGTGCTCGGTGAGAGCGTGCCAGTACGCCGACTCGATGGCGTAGTCAACCGTGCTGTTGCGACGAATGACTCCGTGTGTAGGGCAGACCGCAGCAAACAGCGGTTCTTCGATCGGTGGAACGATAGCCATCGCGTGACGTTTGTTCGCAAAGTCGAGGACTGACTGTGCAGCCTTGGTGCCGCTGGGAGCTGACGTGAGTCTTGATTCATCGGCTACTACGACAGCCGACTTGCCGAGTTTCGCCTGGCACGTGAGACACGCCGTAATGTGCCATGTGGTGTTGCGCTTGCGCGCGACAATGACCTCGACACTCGGTGAAAGAAAGGGTTCGGTGTCGATGGGATCGACCACGACGTTCTTGATCCAACGACCGCCTTCGAGGTGAGTGCCCCGTGGCGCCCTGGTCCGGGTGGCGTCGGCCATCACGCACCACCAGACACGAGTGATCGTTGATGGATGGCGGCGCGGACCCGGTCGTACAACACGTCGAAGGTCGAGTCGTTGACGAGCACGGCGTGAAAATTGTCGTAGTGGTCGAGTGAGGTCTGGCTCACGTGGCTGTCGTCTGGCTTGGTGCCGGGACGTTCGATGCGAAAGAGCGTGCCTCCGCGTGTCGAGATGGCGTACGCCTCGTTGGCGAAGAGCAGGTCGCTCACGACGATCCGCTCGTCTTCGAGCACATCAAGGAGGGCGCCGATCCATACGTTAATCTCGATGTGCTCGCGTGCGGCCAGCCTGACGCTTTGCAATGTGCGTCGGACCTCAGGGTCCTCCTTGGCCTTGTCCCAGTCGCCGCCGACTGCGTTGAGCACCTCCGCGACCGAGGGGAAGAGCGCAACCACGCGAACCATGAGGTCGCGCAACCGATCGGCGAAGGCGATTTGTCGGTAGCCGTACTCGGCAACGAGGAACGCTGCGACGGTATCCTTGCCCGAGCGGGCGTAACCCGAGAGGCCGACGAACCGTGGCAAGGTTGAGAAGTCGTCAGACATTCGGACTACTCCGCGACCAGCAGCTTCATCACGCCGAGGCGGTCGAGGCTGCGCAGGTAGGTGAGTTCGGTCGTCGGGTCGAGCCAGATGATGGTGCCGGTGGGCGTCGGGCGCTCGGTGAAGGGCTCGTAGTCGCTCGTCATCAACACGAGCGGCACGTCGAGGTCCCACTCGAGATTGACTCGTGGGTCGTTGACGTCGTCGGTGAGCGGCACTCCCTCGAAGGGCACGATGCGCTCCGCGAAGAGCGCCGTGAGGACGTCCTCGCTGACCGCAGCGGGATCGAAGTCGCCACGTTCGATGGCGGTCTGCACGATGTGCTCTTGTAGCCCCGTCGCGTAGCCGATCAGGTCGTCGTAGCGCATCACCAACGCCACGTCATTGCCCTTATCGAGCAGCTCGACGTTGCCGGCGTCGTCGACGAATTTGAAGTCGGAGTAACCAGGCAGGGTGGCTTCGATGATCTCGGTGACCGAGTCCGCGAAGTAGGTCGTGCCCGAAAGTGCGACCGCGGCGTACTGCCACGTTCCGTCGTAGGGTCGTTCGGGAGGCAAGCCCGTCTGTTCGCCTGGAGTGATGGTTATCATGAGTCCTCTTTCTCTCTACTTCTCTATGTACCGAGGTCGAAATCAGTCGGCACTTTGGGCGAATCATTGGAAATCGTCGGATTCCATGCGCTTGGCCGCGGACGATTCGCTGGTTCCGTTCAGCAGCCGGCGATCTTCATTGGCCTTGGCGAAACCGTGCAACTCCTCGCCGGTAGCCGGGTCGACCGTCGGTGGCAGCTTGCGAAGGTCGAACTCGCCACCGGCGCTGTCGTCGTCTTCGAGCGACGGGGTGTATGAGGCGATCTCGGCCGAGGACGGACGCGGGAACTTGGTCTTCGTCACGCCGAGCGAGTCGAGCCACTGCGCGTACTGCGGCGGCTCGGCGAAGTAGGTCTTGACGACGCCGCTCTCCTGGCCCTCGAACTCGAAGACGCCAACCCCTTTGCTGGCGCCGTCGGTCGAAGTCCTGATGTTCTTGGGGACCTCCGGCACCGCGTCGGGGTCGTTGAGCGCGAGGCGTCGGTTGTTGTCGGTCGGGTTCGCTCCGAGCAGCATCTTCGCGCCGAGGTTGCCCCGCAGCTCGGTGGGGATACCGGTCACGGTGCTCGCGACCTGGGTGGCACAGACGAGCGAGACGCCGACGAAGCGCAGCTCTCGCGCGATCTTGCCGATGTTGTTGAGGATCGTCGCCTTGATGAGGTTGCGCAACGCGATCTCGGTGACTAGCGGATTGTCCTTCGAGACACCCTTGGGCATCGCCTCAGGGTTGAGTAGGCTCGTGAGCTCGTCGACGACCAGCAGAAGTGGGCGAACCTTCTCCTTAACCGGCAACTGTGTCCACTTCTGGACGTTATGGGACTTGACGAGGTGTTTGCGTCGCATACCCTCCTCGTAGACCATCGCGATGACGCAGCATGCGGACGTGAGGTCGTCGCCCCAGCCGGAGGTGCGCACGTAGGGCTGGAAGTCGACGTAATCGACGCCGCCCTTCACGCCGTCCGAGATAGCGATCTCCCAGCCATTCGACAACGCGCCCGATAGCAGGGCCATGAGGGAAAAACCTTTGCCCGATCCGGTTGTGCCACTGATCAAACTGTGTGGCGATGTCGAGAAATCGACGAGGAGCTCGTGGCCGGACTCGTCTCCGACCTTGGCCAGCGTGACCCCGAGTGGCACACGCGCCCACGCGTTATCGGCGAGCACGAGCGTGCCGTTGCCGCCATGAAACGGATAGGCGATGGCGGGTGGGAACGTCGGCGGGTCGGCGGGAATGATCGAGGCCCGCAACGTCTGGGCATTCGCCTCGACGTACCAGCCCTCGCGCCCCACGACCGCCGTCGCGACCTCGTCCAGTTTGGCGTCGTGCTTGGAAGGCACGTAGGTGCGCGGCAGCACGAGGTCGTAGCCGCCGTCGGGGCGAGGCGTAATCCCGACGTCCCACGGCTTCACCCCCAGCGCCACCGAGACCGCATCACGGGCCCGGCGAGTGGTCGCGTCCATGAGCGCGAGCGTGGCCCGCTTCAGGTGCGGGTCGAACGTGACCATCGCGTACTCTGGATACTCATCCGCCATTTTCGCGGCGACCTTCTCGCCGTCGGACGCTTTGGTGTCCTTGGGCAGGCGCACTTCACGCACCGACGCGCGTTCGGTGGTGGCACTGACCGAGGTGATGGCGACGTGACGTGACGCGGTGGCGACCCCGGCCTCGGGGTCGATGAAGTCGATGTCGAATCCGTCGCCGTGGCGCTCGGCGATCAGCGCTTCAAGCGCCTTGAGGTGCACCTGTGGATCGAACCCCGGTGGGAGTTTGAAGGTGATTTTTTCAGTGGACATGATCTCTCTATGTACCGAGACCAGATTCAGTCGTTACTTTGGACACCAAGTTCTCCTTAAGCGAACGGATCATCGTCGTCCGCGAGACGCGGGGCGGGTCTGGGCTTGTTGACGGGCGGCGCGAATGGGTCATCGTCATCGTTAGAGATGGCATCATCCTGAGCGTCATCAAAGTTATCGTCAGACTCAGGCACCGCAGGCGTGCTCCAGTCGATGTTCCATGGGGCCGGTTGCTCGACGGTTGTGTCGTCTGCGGTCCCGTCGACGGTCTCAATGTCGGCTCCGTCGCCAACAACGTCCTCGCTGACGGTCATTAGGTCTTCGAGGGAGAATGACATCTCGCCGAGGTCGATCACTTCGTCGTCGTCAATGGGTATGTCGACTGGTCCAACGACCAGTCCCGTCGATTCGACACCGCGTGACAGGAACGGCGTGATGTCGAGGCGCTGATCGGGGGAGAGCGGTTCGAGTCGCGTGGCGAGTTCTTCTCCGAAACGCGACGCTGGGGCGAACCAGCCCTGGATGAGGACACCGGCTGACTTAGCCGACGACTCCCAGATGCCACGCCCCTTGGGGATGATGTCGCCGAGGTCGGGCGCCTGGTCAAACGCGCGTAAGGCTGACATACGGTCACCCTGGGACGTTGGCCCGACGAGGAGACGTGACAGGTTGGCCTTGAGGTCGGGGGCTTGGTCGAGCGTGCTGGCTATCAGTTTTTGCGTACCGATGCCGAGCGAGACACCGGCGCTGCGGGCTTCACGAGCGATCTTGCCGGTGTACATCTGGATGGTTGACCGATCGTCGAATTCACGCACCTGCTCCAGTCGTCCAGATTCAAGATCCGGGTCTTCAAACGGTCTGGATGGTGGCCGTGATGTGAAGATCAGCGAGGTGAACTCGTCCATGAAGATGAACATCGGTGCCGGGCGCACCTCTACGGGCAGTTCGTAGATGGTCGCGGCGCCGTACTTCGAATTCAAGTTCTTACGACGCACGACGTCCTCGTAGACCGCCTTCAGGGTGGCCGCAGCGTCGTGGATGGTGAGGGCCATCGCGCGGGCGTAGGGCTCGAGGAATTTGAAGTCGGCGGCGCCCTTCATGGGATCGATGACGAAGACCTCGAAACCCTTGATCGCCGCGCCGTAGAGTAGCGCCTGGCCCGAGACCGACTTGCCCTGACCTTGGGCGCCGATGATCGCTAAGTGGCCCTCGACTCGCGACACAAACTCGACCGGCTCGCCGTCGACACCGGTAGCGAAGGCGAATCCGGACGACTGGTCCGCCGCGTCGAAGTCGAAGGGCACCATCTGCGGCAGTGGGTTCTCGACGCTGGCCTGGATGGTGATGTAGGCCGGACCGTTCTCGGAGTCGATCACGTTGAGGTACGCGTTGCGCGTCCCGGCTCGCAGTGTCGGCAGTGCCATCTTGATCCGGGTCTTGTCGACACCGGGCGGCAGTTCGAACTCGAGCACCTGGACCGCTTGGTTGCTCGGTAGGTGGCTGGTGGCGACGAGGGTCGGGACTGAGCCGACCGAACCGACGACGTGGGCGTCGAGGAAGGCCTGTTCCCAGTCGAGTGAGGCCACCAAGTCGGCGTCGTCGGGCGTGGCCAGCGACTCGGCGTCGGGCGCCACGCCGAAGTAGATCACACAGCCGTCGGGCGCGTCACTCACGCGCACCCACGGGGTGGCGAGGTTGTCGGCGATCTTGCCGGCGGCGGCGCGGACGTTGCCGGTCGTGACTCCGCCGTAGAGACGAAGTTGCACCTCCCACGCGTGCTCGGGTGCCGAGGGGCGCGTCAGGCAGCGTGTGGCGACGATCTCGGGGTGAGCCAGCTTTCGCTCGGAGAACGCGCTGTTGACGATGGCGGCGAGTATCCACTGGTCCGCCTGCGACGATGGCGCGAGGTCTTTTGGAGTACCGGGCACCGGGTCGAAGGACCAGATGACGTAGATCGCCTGGGCGAGGCGGTCGCCGGGGCGTCCACCGTGGTTGATGTCCGGGTAGCCGGTGACCGCGACGAGGCTGGGGCTGGAGGTACGCCCGAGTCCGAGCGCCGACTTCAGCTTGCCCTCCACGCCGGGATATTTGTATTCGAGAGGGTCGTTGCCGAGGTTGAGTTTGAAGGCCATGCGGTGAACGACCGAGCCGTTGGCGAGTGCCTTCTCGGCGTGCGTCGAGATCTGGGGGACTGGGAGGTTCGCGCCAGACTTGACCGACGACTTCCAGACCTGCTGCCAGAGATCCTCGGTCCTCACCTTGAGCAGCGCCTTCTCGGTGGCGGGGTCGGTGATGGATTCACTGGCGATGTCGCCGACGTAGATAGTCCCGCCGTCGCGGTGATCGATGAGTACCGGTGAGCACAGGGCGGTCGCGAGTTCGCTGAGCGCGGTGTCACGAAAGACCTGGGAGCCAATAGTGACGTCGCTGTACGTCCACGTGGTGCGCCAGAGTTGACGCACGTCGCTGTCCTCAGTGTCGTCGATAGCACCGCCGGTGGGGCGCAGGTCTCTCACGTCGATTGGTCCCGATGCGCCGTCCTCGGCTGTGAGCGCCGCGGCGAGGGTGGAGGTGGTTGGCGAGGACTCCTTCACGCGGCGCCAGAACTCGGACATAGCGGGGACGATGACGTGGAGTCGTTGACGGATGGGCACTCCGGGGGCAGCGGCGGTGTCGTTGTCCCGCCTGTCGGTGGCGGTCGCCGAGACGATCTCGTCGGGTAGTGGCTCACAGGGCACGCCGCGACCGTGACTGACCCACGCGAGGCCTGACTGAATCCAGAGCGCGGCTAGTTCGGCGGTGGCGTCGGGTGACGAGACGTCGTAGGGGACGGTCCAGGTGACGGCACGAAAGCGGATCGCACTTCGCGATTCGGGCACTGGACCCATCGGTCCTTCGTCGGGCGACGACAGCAGCGCCACTCGCTCGCCGGCTCGCTCGGGTAGCAAACGAGGCTCGGACTTGATGAACTCGACCGCACCGAGGTTCGCGAACGCGTCGAAGGTGTCGATGACGACCGCGCCGTCGGCGAGTACCTCGTGGTCGACGAGAGTCGGGGGTGGATCGAACTTCAAGCCAGTCCAGCGGGTCTTCCACCGGGTGTGCGTGTTGGTGAGCTCGATGAACTGGGCGGTGGCGACCTTGCTCCAGGCCGCCAGGAACCCGAGCCATGCGCCGACGAGCGCGAAGGCGAGCAGAACGGTCGAGGGACTTGGCAGCACGAGACCGGGGTGGGTGGTCTTGGTTGCCGAGAGCGTCGTGGCGCCGAAGTGTGATCCGAAGCGGGCGTTGAGTACCAACAGTGCGAAGGCGACGGCGCTGGCGAGCAATGCTCCAGCGAGTGTGGCGAGCGGAGCAGTGAAACGGTGGCTGGCGATGTAGCCACGCCAGGTGTCGAAGCAGACGCCGGGGTTGTCAGAGCCTTTGGCGCGACGTAGCGCGCCGGTCAGTGCCACTACGAGCACGAAGGCGAAGACCGCGTCGATTATGTGACCAGAAGACGCCGCGAGGTGGGGGTTGCCGATCACTGGCACCAGGTAGGCCAGTCCCGCCGTAGCGAGGCCGGAGAGCCACGCGGCGCGAACCGGTAGTCCAGGCAGTAGGTCGCTGACCGGAAGCAGCAGTGACGTCCGCAACGACGCGGCGGCCCGGTAGCGCGACATCTTGCGCTCCTCGGCACCGTTCGCGGCGGCGGGGTAGCCATACGAGTCCTTCTTGCCGGTGAGGATGGGAGGCTGCATCAGCCACCCGGCGACGATGAACGAGAGCCAGATCGCGGGTATGCCGGGGTAGCCGAGCCACATCGCGAGCACCATGACGAACGGTCCCGCCGCGAGCACGAACGGGGTGATGTCTTGGGGCGCGTTGTTGTTTTTCCTAGTGGCCATCCGGCGGACCCCACTCGAACGTCGAACCAGGTGCGAACGCGAGACCGCGCTGAGCCGTCGCGTTCGCGAAGTCCGACGCGATTGCCAAGGCGTCGGACTCTTCTTCGGGAGATGTCTCGTACGAGTGCGGATCGTCCACGTCGTGGAGCATGGTGATCTCCATTTTGTTGTCGTCGACGAACTCGATGAAGAAGGGGATTTTGGAGAGTCCTGAGTCCTTCAGCAACGAGACGATCTCCTTGCTCGCGTGCGACGTGCGCCAGGACGTCCTTAGTCGATCAAAAGGTGACATGCTTTGCCCTGATCTCTCGCCGGGTTATCTTCTGGTTCTTCCGCTGCGCGAAGTCGCGTCGTACGAAACGAAGTTTGCGCTCCGGAACGTTGGGCTGGATGAGCGGGTCGTTAGAAATCGTCAGACGCATAGTTCTCTTTTATTGGCAGAGATGTGTTTGGACGGAAGACTGGCGCTGACTCCGCCAACGGTTCGGGAAGGAACTCGGGCTCGGGCGGGGTGTCCGCGGTTGTGGTTGCGAACGGAGCCGGACGTGCGGGAGTTGGCGTCTGTTGGTTCTGTTGGCGCAGTGCGATCACCAAGGGGACCAGAGCCGCCACCAGTTCTTGGTTGGCGGGCTTGGTGCCGGCGTAGTAGTGGAGGTGGGCCGCGAAGCCAGCGCTCGTGACGGCTTTGGCTCCGACCGGTCGAAAGAGACCGAGCACCATCTGCTTCTTGGTGTTCGAGGGCCAGACGATGAGGACGGGGCGTTTCATTACGAAGCGCACGCCGGTGTTGGATAACACTTTGGTGATTGCGGTCGTGGCCATCGCCATGGTGCGTTTGTCGGCGTGCTCACAGCGCGTGAATCCACGACGAGTCTTGCCGGCGAATGACCAGTAGATGCCCGGAGCCCAGGTCTTCGAGTCGAGGATGCGGACATCCTTGCCCGAAATAATGACGTGGTCGATATTGGCCGTGATCCCGGCCATCGGCAGCACCAGGTCGTGCAGCACCGTGGGGCCGCCGGGCACGCAAAGGTTCACTAAGGCGCGCGCCGTTTTGATTTCTCCGTCCTTGCCGGCTGACACTTGCCCGGCACCAAACTTGCTACCAAGGTTGTTGAGACTTCCGCCGGGGGTGCCGATGACGTTCGGGTAGGCGGTGACGGAATGGACGCGCCGGAATGAGCTCATGACTCTCTATGTACCGAGCCTGAAATCAGTCGATGGTTAGCGAGATCCCTTCGTCGCTAGGCGCGTAATTTCCGTTAAATCACTGCCTTTTGGGAGCGAGCCTGGTCCGTCTCCGCCTTGATCGCCAGCACCCGGTCGAAGCCAGCCATCCTGATAAGCAGAGCGTCATAGTCTGCCCCTGGCCCGGTGCGACACCACCACGGCACGCCTAGAACATCGTTCAGATTGCGAGACGTTTCCTCGACCACGTACGGGTCGACGTCGAACGGCGCGCTATACGGATCGAGAAGATCTATGTCTACCCAGTCATCTTCTGCGGCTGAATATCTCTTGGCACGGAGAGGAATGAAGTCGCGCGTTACAAGACCAGGTCCTGGGAAGAAGTCCACCCATCGGGCGATCACCATGCGCTTTTCGACCTCGGCCAAGATGCGCGACCTTGAAGAATGACTGGACTTCTTGATCGCCTGTCTCAGTCGACGTCCAACCTCAAGCTCGTGGTCGCTGCCCGGTTGGGGGGCGATGATAAACAGGAATACCACCGACCTAGACACGTCGCGGGCTAGTAATTCGGCGAGCTGGTCGATCTTCGTGACGGTGGCTGTCGTCACGGTAGCGGTCATCTCGATGGCGATCTTGAGCCCGTCGTCGCGCACAAATAGTGCGTCCGACGACCTATTGGGGTTCGGACGCAGACTGGATTCAAACAACCTCGGCCACGTCGCGAGCGACTCTCCGAGAACTGAACGAAGAGGACAAATCTCGGCCGCGCGTAGCGCGAATTCAGTCGTCAACAAGTTATGTCTGTCATATTGGTGCCCGGACATCAGCGGGCCGCCGAACGTGACTCCGAGCCAGTCTTTGAACCTCAAAAACTGGCGCAGATTTATCTTGCCTGCTTGGGGGTTGGGCCGAAAGATCTCGGGCATGGTGTCGAGTGCACGACCGGCGTAATGGAACCGGCCCCGCTGTATCAACCCGGCGTCAAACAACAGTCCGATCACATCGGACGTCGGTGAAGCGAGCCCGGACCGGCCATTCATCGCCGCAAGTTGTTCTCCAGAAACGGTCCGCCAGAGGTTGATCGTCCCCAACGCGATGAGCCGAGATCGTCGTTTGTTCAGTAAGGCGATCGCCTCGTCTTGAGTCCGTGTGTGGCGGCGACCTCCGGCGCGCGACATGACGTGGATGCCGGCATCGGCCATGGCACGCTCAGAGTGGAGAGACCGCCACGCGATGACCGGCCCACCATCTTGGTTCGGCCACACCATCCCCCAATATGGGCAGACACGCTCTCCGGGTCCGAAGCCGGGCGTAATGAAGTCCTTGTTCACCAGTTCGGAGAACGAGACCGCTGACGACGACGCTGCGTTCGACACGGTCACGCGGGGTACCCCTGATCCTCGGCGAAAGCGTCGGGGTCGGTCCAGTAGGCCATTCTCACGGGGGCTGGGGGCTGGAGCCGCCCACCAGAGGTCGCGTGAAGGATTGCTTGGAACCTCTCGAGGTTGCCGATGTCGGCGCTCGTCCATTCACCACCGCCGACGGATAGACGATGTATTGCCTCGTCGATGACCTTGTGGTCGGACTGCTGGAAAAAGAGCATCGTCACGGAGCTCATGAACGAGTCGTGGACCTTGGGTGGTAGTTGACTAGGCCACTGGCAAGCGAGGAACGGTCGCACGCCGTAGGCACGACCCTGAGTACGCAACCACTCGAGCACCTCCGAGCTCGACGCGGCGAGGACGGCGATCTCGTCGGAGAAGATCGAGACGTAGCGGTCTTGTGTTTGCCAGCCCGAGCAGTTCTTCTGGATGGCGATCTTTAGCGAGTACGCGGTCATCGACGCGATGACCCTGCCCACCTCTTCGTCGAGTTGGTCGCCCGACCTCGACACGCCCGAGTTGATGACGACCGCGGCGTGGCCGTTGAGCGCATCCTTCCAACTGCCGTGGGGTCTCGATGCGTACCACCAATGCCCCACCTCCATCAGGACGTCGATCTTGTTGCGAGACGACGAGACCGCATCACGCCAGCGGTTCTGCGGCACGCCCGCGCCGAGGATCGTGCCCAACCCCGAGACGGCGGAGCCCAGCGTCGCCTTGTTCGGGGCGTCGTCGGGGAGTTCGAGATGGTGCGCCTCGAGGTTGGTGAAGAACTGCCTGGCGTCCTCGTACGCACATCGACCACCGAGCATGATGTGGGCGAGGGACATGAAGCTCACCTCGCCGTCGGTCAGGTGAGCGGTCGCGGCGGCGACTTCGGGCGGGCACGACATCGCGGCCGTCAGCACCGTGTTGAGGGTCTCGGTCGCGAGACTCTGAATCGCGGAATCCTCCCACGCGTACTTCATCGCCGAGACGAACGCACGGGCTCGCTCCGCCGGCGGCAGGGACGGGTCGGCGACGTGTATCGCGGGAGCGAGCGGGTCCGCGACGTCGATCATCACGACCCGGTCACCGAAGTTCTGGGACCAGCGCTCGTAGATGGCCGCACCTTCACCTTTCGACTCGAAGGCGATGAGTGTGTCGTTCACGCCGGGGTAGTCGCGACGACCGGACGGACGGACCCGTTCGAGCACGCTCCACGCCCAGAGATTGTGGAGCAGTGTCGTCTTGCCAGTCCCCGGTTGTCCGACCACCGCCACCCCGCCGAACATCTCTGACGCGTCCATATGGACGGCGACCCGACGAGAATCGCCGTCTGTCGAATCGGACGATTCTCCGTAGGCAATGAGGGGTCCGACGTTCTCCAGCAATGCCGTGGGGACCGAACGCGCCTCGACGGTGGCGACGCTCGAGACGTTCGCGCCGTGGGGAGAGACGACCCCCACGGTCATGGCCGGCCCGAAGAGGAACGAGGATGACGCGAGCGGATACTCACCGGGCTTGTCGATTGGTACTGACTGGCCGTTCTTCAGTTGTCGGGTTCCTCGCTTGGGCTTGGATGGCGGTCGACTGCGACGAGAGGGTGCGGGCAGGAAGCCCTGCGCGCGGGTGCGCTGGAGGGTCTTGGCGGCGGACGCGCCCTGTGGCGGAAACTTCGCGACGGTGATCGCGACGACTGTGGACAGCACTCCGGCGGCGAGGCTGAGCGGCACCTGGTGGATGTACTTGTCGGCGACGATGGCGACGAAGACCCCGATAGCCAGACTGAGCAGGACCGCGATGCGCGCATCGAGTCGCCGCGTGCTGAACGGCACCGTCTCGATGTCGAAGCCGGGGACGACCGACACGACCTGCTTCAAGATGTCCTGCACGGCCTTCTCGGTGTCGCCCCCCGCGAAGATGCTTACCGCCAGCACGCCGAGGCTGTTGGAGTAGTGCGTCGTGGACCCGCCGTCGCGCCGGTGCTCGAACCATCGACGCGTCCGGCTCACCTCCTTGTCGGTCGGCGCACGAAGGGTCATCGCGACCCACGAGCCGGGTTGCAGGATTCGTCCGAGGTGCCCCGCGATCTCGGTCACGTCTCCGCCCGACTGGGTCGCGTGCGCGCCACGGGACTTTGACGGACGGGCTATCAGGAGTGACGCGAACGGCGTGCTGGCGAAGGTCAGCGAGCCCTCGTCGATGGCGTCGACCTGAACCGCCTTGGCGCCGAGGGTGGCCGCGATAGTGGTGACGACGTGGGAGTTGATCCCCTGGCCGGGCGTGATCACGTACGAGAGCAGTTCGCGCTCGTCGCGCACGCTGAGCAGCGTGACCGACTCTCCATTGGTGGTGACGTTCTTCACCGCGTCGGCGAAACCGTTGGCGCGCAATATCGCGATGTCTAACTCGGGCGGGGCGGACGACGAGCGGATGAGTTTGAAGATCAGATCGTCGCGGGTGGACGTGCGAGCACGTGGTCGGAGAGACAGGTTCATACTCAAGACCATGCGGCAACCGGTGTCGGAGGGCGGGTTGCGAGGCCGTCGAAAAGGTCGAAAATTGTGGCCGCGTGGGGATCACCATTATTTTTGGGCAGTTTCGCAGCCATTCTTGAGCATTTGGTCGCTCGAATGGAGAAAAACGCCCCCGACTTTCCTCCCTCTATTCTGCCCCACGCCCCCGTGGCAAAACATCGTTCGGAAAGCGTCACGGCTCCGCCGCGTCGCGCAGCGCCAGCACGTCCGACGACACACAAAAGACCCGCGCAGGGGGAGAGGCAAAAGCGCGCGGGGGGTGTGTCGTCTAGGAGTGTGGTTGGTCCGGACGTTGTCGCCGGCGCTGCTGGTTGGTTGGTGTGCACGTGGTGGTGAGTTCGAGTTGTTGTCGAGTCGTCGACGTCGCGAAACTAGGCGGAGACTGGCCGGCCAGAGTTGTTGCAACGTAGCTCGACTAGGACGCCCCCGGCAAGGTGGCGAGGAACAACACGACGTGGCTAGACGGGGCCGGCCCCGACACGAGACGTAACGAAACCGTGGTGAACAGACTGGACTTGGTGCACAAGACTCGAACAGATCAGCCCCCGGCAGGGTCGTGACTGCACCAGTGGTGAATGGACTGGACCGGCCTCGCTACGACACGAGACGTTCGCGTAGCGAAACCAGGTAGTGGCTGACACGATGGCGCCGCCGACCTCGCTACGCTCGCGGCGCCATCTCGGACTACTGATGGGAAGTGGGCGACCGGTGTGACGTGAGTGGACTCAACGCAGGCGCCCCGACCTCGCTTCGCTCGTGCGCCTGCTTGGTGTGACACTCACATCGGAGGTGGTGACCAGTGTCGCTGCGCTTCGCTACGCGACGGCCTCGCCGGCGGTGGCTGACACGAAGTGCGGGACTGACACGGAGTGCGGGTGCGATACACCAGACGGGACTGGAACACACGCGGGTGTGGGGCGCAACGGGGTCGCGGCGGGACGAATCGAAACGCGGGAGCGAATCGACACTTGACGGCTGCGTGTCGGCACTGCGAGCAGAACGAAGTTCTGCGAGCTACTTATTAAGCACTCCGACGCTCGGCTCACCGCCACGGCTAGCGCCGGACCGGACAGACCTCGCGGTGAACCGCTCGGAGGACACAACGGCGGCGGGGGTGGCTACCGGCGGCGACCGCCGGAACCGTTAGGTGTGCTTAATAAGTAGCTCGCAGAACTTGGGCGTGCGCTGGGTCATCTCGTCGAACGTCATGGCGTAGCAACCGGGGTAGCCGGCGTCCTGTGCATCAGCGTTGCAACAACGTGGCCGGAATGAGTCGTATCCAGTTCGTATTGCCGACCACTCTCACGACATGCGCTGGCTCGCCACCGTTCGGAATCACCACGATGCGCCTAGCCTTGCTCAATTTGTTAGATATGGATGCGAGCGTTGGATGGTCTCGTTCCGGAGCGGGATCAAATGGTTGTGTGTTGTCGACTCTGGTGTCAGCTACCCCTGCTGTTCTCAAGGTCATCGTGCCGTGTTCATCTGGGCCGCTCGCGCTGAAAACCTTTCGGGGCACTTCACCGCCGGGCACAGGCCACGCCACGTGGAGCGTGACGTCCTGAGACGAGGACTGCTGATGTCGCATCGACTCTGCAGCAACCTCCGCCTGCTGTTCGGCGAGCGACCTGGAGTAGTCTTCGACGCAGCGGTCGCCGGAGTATACGTGGACCCAATGCGGAAGATCGTCTGCCTCGCCGACACCAACGAGCGTCCTTAGCCGAGACTCGAGCGCCGGGACGTCCCGATTGACGATGTCCAGGATGACATCCCGACCCTGGATGGCAGCTTGCAGCATTCCCGACGTCACGAAGTCGGTCACCGGCAATGAATAACCCACCAGGGCGATGCGCTGGGCCTGCTTCAACGCCTCGTAGGCGTCTTGCCACAATTGGCGAGTGAGGGGATAGGCATAGTAGGGGGACTTTGTCGCGAGCGGAGGAACAATAAATCTTTCTCGACCGGGAAGCTGGTCTCGGCGTTCCTGCTCGCTCAATCGTCGCGGCGCGCCAAACGTGCCATAGACCCCTTCTCGCGCAAGGCTGACTCCGCTCAGATCGCCCGGAACCCACCACCAATCGATTGATCCGTGGAGTTTGAGCAATTGCATGCTCTTGACTTGATAACTCGAACCATCGGAAGAACCGCCCGGTGGCGAAGGACGGTTCCGCAGGATGTCGGCCGCTAAGACCTTGCTTTCGGTCGCTCCCGTCGCAGCGAGTCGCTCCAGCGCAGGTGCGTTCGGGGAAACCGGGCGAGCTGTCTCCGGTATCAGCCAATGGGTCTCTACCCCGGTTTCCAACGCAGTGTCGTAGTTCAGCGTGACGACGGTGCTCTGACGCTGATGAAGGACGCTGAGTAGTTCGAACAGCCACGTCGGCGGGCGTTGCGTAAAGGCTGCGCTCTGGGCGTCGTCGAGAACCTGAGCGACTGCCTCGCTGAGCTGTGCGAAATGCGCATAGTTCATTCGGTTCTCCGGCTCAGTGAGATGTGGTTGCGCTTCAGCCAACAGCGACAGCGCAACTTCGAACGGGTAATTGACCGAAAATCGACGCTGCCCGGCGACCTGTCCTGGGGAGGTCTTGGCACGATCAAACGCCAGGTTTCCGAGTTCATTCGCCAGTGGTAGCTCAGCATTGATCGCGGCCGAGAAGCCAGCACCCAAAAGTAGAACGTCGGTAGCGCCATTCACCCTGCCAGGCTACGACCTGCAACCCTGTCCAGTCGCGTCGTCGCCTTCGCTCATGGACAGGGTTGCGTTCAACGCTGTGAAGCTCTTATTGCGTGCGCTGACCACGGGTTCAGCCGGATTGAAAGCAATGCGTACAAATATGACAGGAACGTCGCGACGGCGAGTTGCCTTAATTGAGTCGGCCAGCGTGGCGCGGGGAAGGCTCACTACGGCGAGGTCGCTCCGATGCTCCACACGCCAGTGGTCCATGAATTGAACTCTGCCCAACTGATCTGGAACTCCTGCCCCCACGAGACGATCATCGGTCCGTAGTCGCTGTAACCGACAACGAGCCACATATGTCCACCGCCGACGGTGTTACCCGCAAAGGCTGGCGGTAAGTTCTCTGTTGCGATCAGCACATACTGATTCGAGAGCGCGGACTCGACTGCACTCTGACCCGTCACCGGATCGTTGGCGGTGAGGTACGTCCCATCAATACCGGTGTTCGTCCAGAAGGTGAAGAATTGATTGGACGTGAGGCCGACGTCAGCGCCGCCGTTGTATTCGTCCTCGGCGGCCCAGTAGGCCGAGACGGTTGATTGGTCGCTTGGCGCCGTACCAAAGGTCGTCTCGATCCAATCAGCCACCGTCGCCATCGTGCAGTCGTCGACCGCGCCCGTTCCGGCGTTGCCGTACGTCGAGTAGGAATTCCCGGCGGCAAGATCGACCGGAGCCACGATCTCAACACCGACGGTCTGCGAGACCGTCGGTGTTGAGCTACTCGTGTAGTCCGCCGTGATCCACTGATCACCATACGTGTCCCACGTGACGTTGCAGCCAGCAACGTTAGTCGTCCCCCCGACAGCCGTCGTGCAATTCGATGCTGCGCTACTGAGGTACGTATAGTTGCCACCGTTGTCCACACCGTCGAACTCGTAGGACACGGTACCGGTCGGTACCGCGCAAGCGCCAGAGGTCCCGTCGGAGTAGGTACATGTCGCTGTGAGCGACGCCGTATAGTCGACGGCCAGCGAGCTTGATGATCCATTTTGAGCAGAGGAGGCGAGATCCATGGCGACTGTCGTGCCCGTTACGGTGACGGGCGGAGCCTGCTCGGTCAGCGTCTGCGTCGCCGATGCTGATTGTCCAACTGTATTGGTCGCAGTGAAGGTGAAGGACCACTCTCCTTGCACCGTGGTCGAAAGAACAGTCGCTTGATAGGTCCCATTGCAGTTGACCGTCGCCGGGTTGCTTCCGGTCCAGAAGGACGGCGTAGAGGCGAGAGTGCAGTTCGATGCGTTCTTCGACGAATAGGTGAGGGTTGTTGAACCGCCCGTAGACGAAATAGTATCTGTGTTGATAGTGAGCGAAGCCGTCGGAGCGGGAGCGGAAGGTTCTCCATCGACGCGCACACTGCCGAGCGGATGCCAGTAGATCTCGGTCCCTCGTCGAAGGTAGACGCGGAACGCGACGTTCTGCGCGGTCTGCGCGGAGTTCGCGCCGAGAGTCACGGACCGGCGGAAAATACCGTTCGAGCAACGTTGCCACGCCTCAGGAAGTGTCACGCGAACGCCGCTGTGGACAGCGACCCCAATCCGGCACATGTCGGCACCCCGTATTCTCACGGTGAAGGCAACTGTTCCACCTGTATCGGGTACCGATCGACTCGTCGTCTGAATCCGTAGGATGTCCGGCCGCACGACTGGCCTAGTCGACGCGCCAGCGGGCAACGCAAACGCAGCGATGGCTGCGACCGCAAACACGAGGCTGGCCGCCGCACCGACGAGCGGCAATCCCAGATTCGACCAACGATTCGACGCCACCTCCTTTAGCCTGTCATAGATTCTCGGCACGAGCCGAAGATTTGTCGGTTCCACCTTCGTTAACGCTCGGCGCGGCGGCCAAGAGATAAACGTCGTGGGCGAGATGTGTTGTGTCGATGACGCATGCGAGCCAGATGTACTCGCACTCCCACTTCATCTTCTTCTTCGAACCAAATGTCACCGTGGCGCGTCCTAGCCGCTGGCTTGCGCCACAATCTCTGGGTGGGTCTCTGCAAGACTCGGCTTAGTCATCAGACGAACAGCCCGTCGAACGTCGCCAAGACCCGCTTCGCGGCCTCGTAGATCCCAGGTAGCGAACTCTCGCGTGAGCCAGCGACGTTGAGCGCGATGTCGGCGTCTGCGCGTGCGTAGTGCTCCTGGTCGGTGTCGAACTGTTCGAGGAACTGCTCCATCCTTCGGCGAGCATCGGCGTCGTTGATGTCGATTTGTAGAAGTGGTTTGGAGTGTTTCTCGGCGAGATGGATGGTGAGCTTCGTGCCCGGCCCCATCGGACGGCTCTCGTCGAGAACGATAAGCGTCGCGTTCGAGTTGACGATGTTGGCCTCAGTGCGTGGCGCCCATTCTCGCGACGAATGCTCGCGCAACTTTGGGTAGACGGCCAGCAGGCCGGGTGGGTTGGGCATGTCCTCCGCGCGACCGTTGCGCGGCACCCAGCCGCCGTAGGGGATGTCGTGTTCGATGGCGAAGTCGAGTGCGGCGCGGTCGACGCCGGTCTGTCCGCCGGAGACGAGTTTGCGGATGCGGGCGGTCATCGGATGTTAACCAGCGAGCGGGAGTCCTGATAGCGAACTCCCACCTCTTGAGGATCTTCCGCGAAACTGGCGCAGTCTTCCTCTCCAAATCCGAACAGTCCTTGCGCCGTACACAGGAACGTGTAGATGTCTTTGGTTGGCAGAGACATCAGACCGTTCGGTCCAATCTTGTCGACGCGACGCTCGTTGTCGAAAACGCGGAGTTCGATCCCGATCTGGTTGATCTTGCCGGAGCGTAATTTTGCGCACTGGACGAGCCACCAAGGGTTCAAGTTCTCGATGTTGTCCGAAGCGAACGTGCTGCATTCTCCATCACTGAGCGCAATCGTCAAGTACGCCTTCTCGGTGCCGAATGCGTCCGTGATGATTTTCGTGAAGTCTTTGATTTGGTCAGCTTCTAACATCATCGACCACCACCACAGACGGAGACCCCGTCTGCGAGGACGGGGAGCGCGAACGTCGATTGAGCCAGACGCGAATTGTGATTACTTTGCATTGTTGATTCTCTCTTTCTGGGATGACTAGCGCCATCGGTCGTTGCGTTGGATGATGGTGCAGTGCTTATGGTTGATTCGTGACCGCCGAATGTCGCCATGCCTAGTACGTGCCCCGACCGAGAAAAAGTTGTCCCGGCGTTGATGGGCGGATCTATAACCCTTTAGATTTTGCCCTCCCCTTTTGGTGAGAATGTGCACTCCGAGTGATTGCGGGTTACTGTTTCAACGTTGATCTAACTGTTGGGGTGAGGAGTTCTGTGACTCTCTGTATGGCGGCAATCTGCAGTGATGGCAACGCGGGTCCACTGGCGGTTGTTGCCGCAGATCGGATGGTTACCCTCGGAAACTTCATTGAGTTCGAGCACACTGTCCCAAAGATGGCGTTGCCTACCCCGTTTTCAGTGGCAATGATCGCTGGTGACACCCTCTTGGGGACCCGACTTGCTCGCGGAGTCGCAAATGAGTTGGTTGGTGCCGCCCCTAGTACGGATGAGATTGCCGCTCGCTTAGCCCAACGATTCGTGGAGATGCGACGCGCAGAACTCGAGCATCAGATACTGAGTCTGCGGGGCTTGGACCTTCAGATGTACTACGGGGGTCAACAGGGCTTGAATGGCAACATCACGATGATGCTCGATTCGCAGATGGCGCAATTCAATCTGGGTATCGAACTCTTAGTCGCCGGGGTTGACGGAGAGGGCGCCCACATCTTCTCGGTCGAGAACCCCGGACAACCCGAGCGTCAACACGATGTCATTGGCTACGCAGCGATTGGAAGCGGCGGCATTCACGCGATTCAGGCAATGATCGGCTTTCGGCACTCGCCAACGACTCCATTAAGGGAGACGGTATTTCAGGTGTACGCCGCAAAACGTAGAGCCGAAGTAGCTCCCGGCGTGGGGCTGGACACAGACATGGCCATAGTGTCAGCGAATGGGACGGTGTTTCTTGACCCCCCGACGCTCTCTCGACTACGAGACATGTACACTCATTACGGAGAGACTACCGAAACTGCACTAAATGCCGAACTTGAAAACCTCAATCTTGAAGAGCGACCATCAGAACGGGGGGACACAACAGGTGCCGGATAACGAAACCGTGAGGGCTTCAGATCGGGACCCGACGGAGATAGTCGAATTGGCTTTGACTGAAGCGGAGTACCTGCTAGTAGAAGCGAACGTCGTGTTGGCAACGATGTCGTACCACAGGCCACGCCCTTCGGCTGCTTGGAGAGATCTATCGCCGTTTGGGCGATAGTTGAGACACCCATCATGAGAGGTTCTTCAACGGCCGGTTCGTGCCGGGCACCATCGGATGGCTCTCGTCGAGGATGATGAGCGTCGCGTTCGAGTGCACGATGTTGGCCGCGGTTTGGCGCGACCGTTGCGCGGCACCCAGCCGCCGTAGGGGATGTCGTGTTCGATGGCGAAGTCGAGTGCGGCCCGATCGACGCCGGTCTGTCCGCCGGAGACGAGTTTGCGGATGCGGGCGGTCACTCTTTCTCCGACTCAAGTCTTGAAATGGTGTCGGTGAGTTCGGTGATGATGTCGAGCAGTTCGCGAACGTACTGTGGTGCCGCCACGATGAATTCTGCGTCGGGGTGACGCACGCCAACAACGTCGCCGCGGTAGACCCTCCGGTCCGACCGGCTCGTCGCGTCACGGCACACCTCGAAGACGGCGAGGTCCTTGGCTGGTGTCATGTACCCATCGACGTTGAAGGCCATGAAGGGGTCCTTGTTAGGTACGCCACAGTCCTCGAAGAGGAATTCCTCCACCGCTTGAGCGGCCCCATCGGGGTCGTGGCTGTCGCTGAAGTATTCTTCGATGCCGGCGACTCGTCGGTCGTTGGGTTTACGATCAACGTCCAACATCCTCAGCACGCTCTCCGTTCCAAACTTGCCCCTCCTCAATATTTCAACGTCGCCACAGTCCACGTTGCCACCCCACCACCACGGTCCTGGTGTGATGCTCGCCAAGTGTGACGCAATGGCGTCGATTCGTATCTGCTCGGTCATGGTTTTCGCTCCTTGATTTGCGTTGGTGGGCATCGCGTCAGTCGCTTTCAAGCTGTGTCTCGCGCCAGAGATTTTGGAACGCCCGAGCCTCTTCGAGGTGGCAGTGGATGTCGTCAATGGCGCGGTGAGTCTTCGCGTCGTTGGCCGCCGACACTGGAGTCCCAACCCACATGTCGTGGGCGCGACGGATCGTACCGACGTCGATCACGTAGTAGTTGAGAAGCTCCGCGAGCTTGGGCATGTGGACGCGCACGGTGGGCAGGTCGAAGTGACCGACGCCCGATCCGGCGAGCGTGAGTTTTGGTGCTGTGGGGACGTCGTGTCCCCAAATCTTCGCCGAGACGCCGAGGCTCCTGAGCCAGAGGAGCAGGTCGAACTCGACTTGAGCGATCGAACGTCCTCTGCCGATCGCGCCGAGCAGTCCGTTGGCCGTGTGCATGTCCACCAAGAACTTGTTATCGAAGAGCCGCGCCATGGCCTTATCGGAAGGCTTCACGACGGCGGTGAACTCACTGAGCGTGCGTAGGTCCTCGGTCGTGAGGATGCAACCGACCTCGATGATCTCGTCGCCGTTGGATGTGTCGAGGCCGGTCGACTCGAGGTCGAGCCAGAGCAGCATGTTGGTGGGCTCGGTCATCGAACCGCGCCGACTGTGTTGTTAATCGAGTCCATGAACTGTCCGACCTCATCGAACCATGAGGCGAGACCGTCGACGTAGCCGTTGTACTGCGCCAGTTCGAATCGGTCGCAGAGTCTACAGTCGGAGACGCAACCTTCGTGGTTCTCTTCGGCGTGGTGCAGCTCACGCGGCGAGTCGGGCCAGGTCGAAACTTGCGATGGGGTGGAGTTGCGGGACTTGGTGGTTGTGTGTGTGCTCATACCTAGTCTGTGCCCCGACCGAGAGAAAGTTGTCCCGCCTAAAAATCCTCGTCTAATGGCGACCGAGTTTCGTCGTCGGGCTCGGCGCCTTTATAGAAGTCGCTACAGCGAATCACCAGGCACTTCACGCTTTTGCCGTCGATTGTCACATTGCGGGTCGGTCTTCCGTCGTTACCTGGAACTAGTACGCTCACCAAACGACGCTCTAGATTGTGTGTGGTTCCGACGATTTTACCAACGACGCTGGGGATGAGTGCGACACATGCGACACGCTCGCTGTCGATTTTTGGATTGGTCTCCACGCCGACGCGAGATTGTCTGCCGGTTGGTACGCCAAAGCAGTAGTCGTTGCTTGCGACTGCCCCTAATACCTTCTGGAGAATCCGGTCCACCTCACTGCCAGCAGGGAGATTGGTGGACGCGTGTGCCGCCGCCGCGAGGACGATCTTATGGTGCCACTCGTACTCAATGGCTTTGATCTCGGCGTCGGTCATTTCCAGTTTGATCTCGTCTTCATAGTCAAGGTCGTTCAGTCCGTCGCGAACTGCCGTGATCAACTCACGCATCATCGACGCGCCAGCGATGAAGGTCGCAGTGACCTGTTCTATCCGTGGTGACACGGGAACGCCTTTCGGCCAATGTTCGGCGAGGACATCCTTGGCCACTTCAATGCGGGTCGCCTCGAGACGTTCTCGCGACTCTTCGAGTGACTCGACTACGAAGCCGTTCTTCTCGTTTTGTCCATTTAGTGAGAGTTCGTTTTGCCACGCGTACCTGCGGATGTGGTACGCGAGCATCGGCTGTAGTACATGAGTGCGTGAGATGTCGACGAGATACTCGTAGCCTCTCTGTCCGTCGGGGGAGTCCTCCGCCGTCATCATCGACGTGGCTGTTTTGATCTCGACCACTAGACACCTCTCGATAGTCGAGAGGGGCGCCGAGTCGGGGAGGGTCTCGCCAGCGAGGATAATGAACGGACGATTCGGGCTCGCCGCCGATTGTCGCCAGGGACTCGAAGACGTCGCCCCTTGAACCTTTCTGCCACGCGCGGCTCCGCCGCCGCCGTAGCCGACTCGGATCAGTGCGTCGGTCGCGGTGTCTTGGCTCTCCTGTTCGCGTGTCGATGAACGGTCACGGGCGTCGTCGATGATGATCGGGCAGTTGTGGATTTGGCGAGGGATGTCACTGATATACGCCGTGGTGCCCTCTATCGACGCCATTGGGTCTTCCCCGGTGCCCCATTTCGCGCCCAACATCGAAGCCATCGCGCCGGTGATGGATGATTTGCCACCGCCACCCGCGCCCGCGAAGAAGAGAACTGCGTCGGGGTGCCCCCCTGATGTGGAAAAGAGTATTCCCGAGATCCCCGCGATGATTGGGGTGGGGTCGTACAGATGGTCGCAGGCGCCGAGCAGGGCTTTTATGGACTCGGCCACTTTGTCCAACGAGTGTGGTTCGTGTCCGGGGATGTCGAGACCAGATACCGAGCCTTCGAGTCGCGCCTTGATAGTGGTGATCTTTCCGTCGTACCCGTGAGCACCGCCCGCATCGACCCAGTAGGTGGTCTTGTCTATGTCAATCCATCCGGTGTGTGTTGTGATGATGCGACGGTCGACGTTGGAGTGTTTGGCGAGGTCGCGCATGGCCTCGGCGATACGGGTCTGTCCGAACCCCTGTCCTCCACGACCGAGTGACGCGTAAAGTCCTGCGGTACCCGCGCGCGCGATCCATTTGCGCACATTGGCTAACTCGTCGTCGGGCACGTCTTTGATGATGTGGGTGGTCGATTCTGACTTGGGGCCGATTTGGAGCTCGATGTCGTGGTAGAACTTTGACTCGGCGTCGGACGAAAGGCTGTCGATTTCCTCGACGGTGGTAATTATCCGCGGTGCGGCGCGCAGCAGTGTTGAGACACGACGGACGTTGCGACTTATACCGTTCTCTTCGATGACACCCGCAATGGCGAGTGACTCGTGCTCTTTAATGACTTGACCGTTTTCACCAACCGACTCGAACACCACTTCGACGACCTCGCCGAGTTCCTCACTAATGAAGTCGAAACGTTCATCGCCGCCGGTGCTGAGCGCGCTACCTGCGCGCGGCTTGTGCAGTTTTTTGAACGGGAGCGCATCCGAGACCATTTTGGCGAGCGGTTCGGCCCGGTTCTCCGCGCGACGACCCGCGAGGTAGTCATCGAGTCCGGTGGTCTTCGAGCCCGGAACTTTGATGTATTTGACCGACTTTGACCCATTTGTGGAGAGTTGGGTGTTCAACGACTCTGCTGCTTCGAAGACCTTCCGGTTGGACGCGATGTCTGCGTCGAAAGCCACGAAGATGTCACGACCGTGGCATAGGTCGTCAAGCGCGACGACGGCAGTTCCGTCTGAACTCCAACCCCAACAGCCCTGGATGCCAACGACTATGGCGTCATCAGGCGCGTAGGTGGCCGCGAAGATGTTCTGTTTGGTGCCTTCGACAATCAGGATCTTGGACGACCGAGACACATCGGCGTCGAGTCTGCTCTGCATTGACGGGGTGATAGAGATGACTGTGCCGGAGTCTTTCGGAAAGATGTACTTGGGGCCGTTATTGGCCGGTGTGTTGGGACGGAACTGAGGGACGGGCTCGCCGCCGCCGAGGGGGTGGTGCCAGAAGAGCACCCCCGGCAGGTTCGCCGAGAGGTACCGCAACGATTCGGGGAGTTGCTCGACAGAGTCAACTGAGACGCAGCCTGTCTCGATGGCGGTCTTGACGATGGAGGGGTCGGCGGCGAACTGGCTCGTGATGTGACTCTGGTGGATAGGGGCTGGGACTATCTCGGACATGGTGCTCCTTCGTTGGTATCTCTCTATGTACCGAGGTCCAAATCAGTCGCCATTTTGGGGAGAATTGTTGTTTTACCTGATGGGTGGAGGTAAACGCAGTTTGTGTGGGCGTGCTCAAGTTACAATTGGTATTTCTTTGGCAACCTAAAAAATACCATCGATCAGGAAAATTACCAAAGTTGCCGGAATTACCATCTGAGAGATACCCCCTATATAGATAGAGGAAAACTTGTAAAAATTTAGAGGGCCTTATGTGGGAGGGGGTGAATGGCAATCTCCTTATATATATATAATTCTGGTAACTGGTAACTATATGTATAAGGGCCTCTATTTTCCGTACAAAATATGGGGGTTTTGAGATTACCAAGAAGTTACCTGCTTGGTAACTTTTCTCGAAAGCCCTTTGTTTTCAAGGAATCTGTTTTCCTTGTCTGGTAACTTCGATACAAACACCCCGAATCGACCCCCCACCTCCGTTTGCGCCTCGATCTCCCATCCACTAGACATTTGCGCGTGATAACCAGCAATTCCGACACTGATCGCAATCGCGAACCCTCGCTCCAACCACACCACCGTCTCGTGCCGTGCCGATAACAGTCCGCTCGAGAGCGGCTCTGCGCTGGGCCACATCTCTGGTTGAGCCACTGTTGAGCACCGTACAACGAGCTCACTTAGACAACGACTTCGGAGAGATAGCCCGAAGCGAGTCGAAATGGTTCGCCGCGTTCTGTGCCGGGGTGCTTTCAGGAATCACCACCAGCCTCCCAATCACCGACCCGTGGCGCGCGACCAAGGCCAACGGCGTGGCGAGGTGGCCCGACGGTCGCACGTTCGGACTGCGCGCAGATACTGACGACGTGATTCGTCCAATTCCCGAGATCGACATCCCCGGTATCGATCCGACAACGCTCGCCCTCGAACAGGGCATCTCGTCCTCCGCCGCTGCGCTGCTCACGATCTCCTTCAGCGGTTGGCGGGTCACGTACGCGGCGCTCATCAAAGCCCAGGTCCAACACGGACCCGACGCGACCTTCAACACGGCCACGTCAGCGATCCGATGGGCACTTCACCGGCGGCGGGCATACCGGCCCGAGGCGTTCGACGCGTATCTCGACTTTTTGGTCATGGGCTGGGCGGGGTGGGCCGACGACCTGTCCGCCGACACGGGTCTCGGCGACGCCGTTAAACAAGAGATCGAAGACCGTGCGCGCATCGAACGGGACGCGCTCGCGCAGATTGCCGAAGACTTGGAGTTTTTCACCAAACCGGACTGATGTCGCGCCACCAGACACCGCCAGCGACGGGCGCCCCGTCCTTTAGGGCGGG
>Ga0307375_10001340_pt1 | contig 27171 bp, 25 predicted proteins | sample TR1MG_FD_202531 | JGI IMG/M metagenome (GOLD analysis project Ga0307375, IMG submission 202531) | Soil microbial communities from Risofladan, Vaasa, Finland - TR-1 | ecosystem: Environmental > Terrestrial > Soil > Coastal area > Acid sulfate soil | place: Finland: Risofladan, Vaasa | collected...
GCCACGGGAACTCATGAGCATGGGAAGCATCATTATCAAATACCTTACGTCCTGGATAGAGCATTCAAGTCCAGCCAGATGAAGATCTTTGATTTCGCGGTAGGTCGCAAGGCGATGCGCTGGGCGCGCAGTCAGGGAGACTTCCTCAACACTCTCATTGAAGCTGCCATTCAAGCCATCGAAGAAACATACCAAGAGAGCATCGATCGTCAGTCAGTCCAATTGGTTCGAGACACGGACTACACTCCGCCGCCGACTTCCGCCACCCATCTTCAACCTGACCCTTCCCCTACTCCCACGCAATCCCTTCTGCCACTCCTACGGAGCAAATTGAACTCTTTTTCGGACTTTCGCCTCGTAGAGATGGCTTCCACCGGACTCACTGACGTTCAGCGCGACCTGTTGCGTGGAGCACCCATCACCTTCAAAGCCTCCCCATTCAGCTTTGTGTCTACTGAATCCGTTCCATATTTACTCGACAGCCTGAAGTTGACCATTCCTGGCTTGCACTTTGAGCAGAACGATCGCTTCATCACCATCAAGATCGCTTGCCCCTCTCCCGATCTCCGAGTCTCGTGGAACATCCCTCCCACCAACCCTGACGAAGCTCCCGATGCACTCGAAGCCTTCTTCATCACTCCCGCCTCACAAGAGTATGCCTTCTCAATCACCTTGTGCGATCGCATCCTTCATCACGAATCCTACGCTACGATCTCGGACGACTGCTTCATCATCGTGCTCAAGAAGAAGACTACCATCATTTGGCCCCGTTTTCTCTCCTCAGTTCCTTCACAATCGTGAGTACCTTGCATGCTTCTTGCCAGACAAGCCATGTGTCTCCGATTGAGGCCATTCAGAAGCACTTATTTCGGAGGACGAATGGCAAGCGTACCGGTTGTGCGGTTCTCCTCAGTCCTGCGCTGTCTTTGCTGTGTCTGGCGCTGTTCTTCATGAGCTTCTTCGTTAGCGTGGTCTCATCGGCGATGCTCCTTCGTATGCATATCCATTTCTACTGGATCAGTTGAAGTATTCTGATGAACTGTTTGCGACGACGAAAATGACTCGCAAACCCCTCCAATCAACCCTTAATCCGCTTTAGTGGAATATACAAGTGATATCTACATTCTTACCTGCGTTGGGGTGAATGGGTGCCAGAGATGGGTGGATGGATTGGATGAAAGAGGAGTTAGGATCGGAACGTGCGCCTGTCCTTCACTCCATCTTCCCAATCATCAATGGCCTTATCCCAGTTGAGTTGGCCATCCTCTTCATGGTATTCATCATTGAGATCAACATCAGAGTTCGAGGAATCGCTGCCAGAGTCAGCATCAGCGGAAGCGCCGGTCGAAGCGCTCGTGTCTCCTTTGTCAGTCAATGCGCTCTTCTTGCCAGAAATCTTTGGTTTGTGCTTGAATCCCAAGAAATCTCGAAGCTCGACCATAACGCTCTCGGTGATCATCTTTGAGGGGAAGAAGTGAGTTGAGAGCGGGAAATGCATTCCATCGCCGTACATGATGGCCAAACGCACGCGTTGCTTATAGGTTTCCATGGTAATGTCTTTGGAGCCTTCCAGGCTCGTGTTGTACTCGGTCGTTTTCAGGAAGAGTTTGCGTCGCATTGTCACAGTGTTTGTCGTTTTGTTGATCGTGAGGATCTCGGTTATGGGCCAATTTAGAATGAAGAGCACTACAGGCATTGAGCGAGGGCGATGAGAGGGTCAGCAGATGTGCAGAGTACAGCAGTCTGGGATCAAAAGGGTGTACCGGAGGGGCGTTGCCACGTGTTCTAATGAAGTGGGCTGAACCCTGCAAAAGCAGCACAATAACGTACTCACGATGATGGCATATGTGAAATAGTATGAAAAGGAGTCATCCGGCTCGAAGATGAGTGGGAAGGCGAGGAAATGCCAAAGAGCTGCCAAAAACACGAAGAACGCGGGTATGATCCAATCTCGGGCCCAATCATTGTTCCTTATGAGAAGTATATGAGGTTCTACAAGTTGTAGCCTCATTTTCTGTGGGAAGTGCTGCAGAAACAGCGTGCAAAGGCAGGAGAAGATAGCGTCAGTTGCAATGTGGTGGAGTTCGATGCTATCGGAGAGTGGACGGTTCACAATGAGCGGGTGTTGTATCAGTAGGAAATGCGTTGCGAGAAAGTCCGAGAGGCATAGAACTGGTGCCGAGAACGAGTGAAACTCCTCGTCCTTCGCGTTTGTTTTGGCTCTCTCCCAGACTGTGAGGCTTCGTCGGTCCGTAGGACTTGAAAATGCGTGTACGTACGAAGTGGAGGAGATGTTGGAGGCAGAGAGTTGAGGTGCCCAATGAGGGGAAGGCCAGACTGGCTGGGCGATCGACGCCGAGCAGGCCACGCCGGCTTCGACGAAGATTCGAATCAACAGATTCTCTCGTACCCCCCTGGCGCTATAGTTCGCTTGCCAATGGGGATTTAGTTATAATATGGATCATCTTAGGCATTCTTGGCCAGTACTGTTCGGTTTACTTCTGCTGAGTGCATTGGTGGCTGCCCAAACTGCGTCTGTGGAACTCTCCCCCACCACGGCTCCTACTACGGCTCCATCCGCTGTTGACCCGTGCTTAAGTCACGCTGCATGTTCTCAATGTGTGGCGGATACTCGTTGTCTGTGGTGTTTGTCGGCGCCGAGCCATCCTTGCCGATCAAAGTCGTACTGCCCTCTGACTGGATATTCTGACTGCTGTGTCCTTTTGAAGAGCTGTGCTACTTGTAAAGATGCTGCTACATGTGGTTTCTGCTCCGATACCAACCTTTGCATACCTGGAAACGCTACCATGCCGAGAGGAACGACGTGCAAGTCGTGGCATTACGAAACCTGCCCTGACCCCAACAAGAACCCCAACTTGCCCATCATCCTCGTCATCATGCTCACTGTAGGCTGTGGTGTTGTTCTACTATCCGTGATTCTGTTAGTGCTGTTCATCAGACGCATGGTGCGTCAAAACCGAGCTCGGAAAGACATGAAGGAGTACTACCAACCGAGCCGCGCAGTCTGTGACTTCTGCCAAGATGGACTCGCAACCGTGATTTGCAAGCAATGTAAGTTGCATCTGTGCGACCACTGCATGCAAAGCGACGACCTACACCCAGTGGGCGTGAACCACTCCTTCGATCCCATCGAACACACTGTCCAGGACGACAACCAACAGCAGCCTCTTCGACAAGAGGATGCCTACACCTCATTTGCCGGTCTTCTCTCCAAGTCCTCGAGCCACAAGTCTTACGGAAGCCACGACATCTAGCAATGTACATACGCTGAAACCAAACCGCTCAAAGTACACATTTCAACTCCTCGTTGTCTCATCTCACCCACAAACAGGTTGCGGTCGAGCAATTGGAGGCATCTCGTACTGTTAGGACAAGCTCCTTCAGAAGCGTGGGAAGAAAATAGAAAACGGCAGAAGTACTGGCAGGAGGACCCCTCACACACGATAGATGGACTGCAAACAGGTCGGAATGATGATGTGAGAATTCATTGTACAAAGTGATACACATAATGCGATTCTCCCTCGTCTCTGAGTTGAAGAAGAGCGGCATTGCTTGCATCCGGAGACCGGCTACAAGGATCCGTGCTGGTTCCGATACCGCTCCTTCCTTTCCAGGTCCACTGCCCGCTTGAGGTTCTCCACATACGCGTCCTCTTTCTTCTCTGCAGCAAGTGTCGAAGAGGCAGCATTCGCAGCCTTCTGCTGAACCGACACAATCTTCTCCTGCGCCCAGGCCAGAGCTGCATGCAACACGTCCATCTTGCCTTCCCAGACGATCCATTCCTCAAACTCTTGCACGCGAACTACCCATCCGATCTTGAAAAGCAGGTCCATTCCACCACTAGGGCCGCCCAGCGCGTCTGAAACGAGTTTCGACTTCTTCTTGATCCTCTTGTACTTCTGCTCATCAGGATGTGATTCAATGTTGGAAAGCAGCTTGACATACATGTCTAGACAATTGATGATGGCAGCGTCGGATGATTTGCACATGTCTGTGTTCACAATGGTCATCAGTTGTTTGAGGATCTCGTAGTGCCCGTCCATGCTGCGATGTGATAACGAATCAGGTGAATTTCTGCAGTGGAAGGTGAGGTCGGTGTAGAACTGGCCGAAATGGACGAGAAAGGAGGTCCTTGAGATCTAGGCGCGAGGAGGAAGTGAGGGAGATGTAGGCAGACAGACGCCCCTCTCGATCGGGTCGCTCTATCTGCCTCCCACCTCGTGGACCTCAGGATGGGAGCCGTGCCAAGAGCCAAGAGCGAGAAGACACACCCCTCTGCATTCGCCTCACTTCCAAGTTGTTCCTCGAAGGCACCGCTCCGGCCTAGGTTTGGAGATGGCTCATCAGTTCAAAGTTGTGCTCGCAGGCGATGCGTCGTCAGGAAAGAGTTCGATTGTGTACGCACCACACTCCGACCGCTCATGGCGGCTTGCGCTCTCCCTCTTCCCTTCTGACCTGTCAAACCCTTTAGTTTGCGTATCACAGAATCACTTTTCGAAAACTTGCCCCCTACAATCGGTACGTAAGGTTCCAGAACTCGTTCAGCTTCTCCCACTTCGCAGTTGAATTGACATGCGGTTTTCCTGGTACAGGCTGCGATTTCAAGCGACATGAGGTCACCTCTTCATCAGGAGAGCGTGTACACTTGGTAATGTGGGATACTGCAGGAGAGGAGAAGTATCAGTACGTGAGAAAACGATCAAGTTTGTGCGCCACCCACTTCAATTGGTCTGTCCTCCCTTCAATGATCCTCTTCTGCAGAATTCACTCGAAAGCATAACACTGACTGGCTTTCTATGTTAGATCTATCATGAGTTCCTACTATCGTGGTGCCCACGCTGTCATCTTGGTGTATGACGTCACGAATCGCAACTCCTTCAATCACGTCGAGAATGTGTGGCTAGAACAAGTTGATCTATATTGCAATCGAGGCGCTGAGCATTGCGTGTTGATGTTGTTGGGCAACAAGACGGATTTGGTGGCCGGAGAGAAGGCTGGGTCCCGCGCCGTTCCAGTGGAAGAGGGCATGGCTCTCGCGCAAAGGAAGGGAATGATCTTCGCAGAGTGTTCTCCGAAGTCTAACACAGGACTCAACGAGGCCATGCTTGCATTGGCCGACCGACTGCTGACAATGTACGCCCAGGTTGATCCTCAAGCAACTGGCGCGGTCCACCTTGCCGACTACTCTGCTGAAGCCGATACCGTCACGCAAGGATGCTCATGCTAGTGCGGCGGCGCTCCTTCAACCCCCTCCCTCCTCCCTCATACTAAGCGATGTACATAGATCACGAGCACTGTCCAACGAGTCACCATCACCACCCACGCTTCCCCTGTTGTTCCCTCTCAATGTAAACACAATGTAGCTTATCCTTCTCATCATCATTCATTCATTCATTAGGACACAAATACAGATTACAGCACTTCTGAAGGGGAAGCACGGTGTAATGGCAGCGCGTATAGATATCGACACGGACAGAACTTCAATTCAACGACTTGCTAATCGTACCATAGTTGGATTGGGATTGAAAGTGGGAAATTGGGGACAGTGCACGACGAGGCAGTTTGCGGGGCTTTGACAAGCCGCCAATGGGGACCGCAGGAAGTTCGAGCGGCGGTCTGAGGGCGAAGGCGTCAGCACACCACGGATGCTTGCGTATGTCTTTCATCGTGATTCTCTTCTTCGGATCTTTGTTCAAAATGCGATGTAGAAGGTCTTTGAGGTCCTCAGAGGGCACTTTTCCGTTGGGCATGGTTGGAGGAAGCACCAACTCCTGGTTCTGAATGCGTTCGTATATGGCCGGCACGCTCGGTCCAAGGAAGGGGCAAGTTCCATACACAAAGTAGTACAAAGTGACGCCTAGAGCCCAAATATCGGTAGGTTTGCCATGGGATTGCCCTCTCACAGATACCAGCTCGGGTGCGAGGAAGGCAGGAGCGCCGGCGGAGTGTGAGAGCCGATCGTCGTTGTCCTCGAACACATGCGACACTGAGAAGTCGCATATCTTGGCGGTCTTTCCGTCCCCTGTTAGAACGATGTTGTCGGGTTTGATGTCCCTATGGATGACATGGTTCATATGGACTGATCCAGGGGATGCCGAGTTGCGTGTGGGTCCAATGATGGAGGCGAATCGAGAGAGGAACGGGATTGAAAGGAGGTCAGTAACATTGAGAAAGTGAAGCCAGAGATGCAGGTGAATCGACGTACGGTACTCGAGGCCACATGCGATGTCTACGAAGTAGCTTCGTGCGACTTCCTCCGAGAGACAGATGGACGCCTGCTGCTTGCTTAGGATTGAGCCACCAGATAGGTATTCCATGACCAGGTATATGTAATCGTCTTCTTCATCGTTGATCACTTCAAAGAGGTATACGATGTTGGGATGTTTGAGCTTCTGCAGGATGCGAATCTCGCGTAGGACGTTCTCGTACTCGTTTCTCTGCAATCCCAGCTTCTTCTTCTTCAGCAGGACCTTGTTGTACTTCTTGATGGCCTTGGGGAGCATTCAAATACCAGGAGTGTGGGAGACGATCATCAAGTTAGAGGGCGTTTCATGCAGGTTTCGGAGGGTGTTGCGGCGAAATTGGCAGATTGCGAGTTCCCTCGCCAGAGGACGTACATAGTACTGATTGGTGTTGATATCGACAGCCAGCTTGACCTTGCCATTGGATCCAGTATCTAACGTCTGCAACACCATGTATGAATTGAGGAATTTGCGTCCTTCGGCATCGCGCCCGGTCCTCAGACGATCCGTGTACACGAAGGGATAGCGGCTTCCAAGAGGGATCGGAACCGGACTGCCCGTTTCACCGATGCGGTCATAGCCTCTGGATTCCGCAGAATTACAGCAACAGGCACCCAGTTTGCCACACAAATCGAGGAGGAGTCGGAGAAGAAACTCTGCGCAAAGGCAGCCCAAATACAGCCACAATCGAAGTGCCGAACGAAATTGCGCACGTAAGGGTTGCGACCGTAACAAAGCAGAGGAAACTATAGAAAGGTCGTCCGTCTTGAGGGCAAGGTAAGTCACTGTTGGACTGAAGACCTGGCGCCTTCGGCACCAGCCAGTCTACACCCCCACGCTTCGTTAGCGGAACTCACATCATCGCCACTTTCCACCTGACTCACTAAAACTCACGAGCGCACGGAATTTCCTTACTAAACAGGTTGCCCGAATGACATGAGTGCGCGGAACGAGCGAAAAGGGAGCCCCAGCAAGAAGGCCTCACCAAACAGCTCTATCACTCGGGGATGCCAGACCAATGCTACAAAGAGTCCTGTACATTCAATGATACATGCTTCAGTCGATAAGACGGTCCTATCCTGAGGTATGAAGTTCCTCAGGGGAGCAAACGATGTCAATCCCAAAGCTTCCCGTCCATCTCCAATGAAGCACTCATCCAGGGCCAACTTTGGGAATATCATGATGTTCAGACATCGCTGCCAATCGTTTGTTGTACTCATCGATCCTCTGACGGTAGGGCAGCGCAGCGGTGGACGACAGAGTCTCCTTCTCCGTCTTTCGGGCTTGGCGCTCGAAAGCAAGTTGTGCAGCAGTCTTGTCCGATGTGTAAGCAGATGGAATTTCACGAGCATCGGCCTCAGATTCTTGTACGCCAGCCTCTGATAGATTCATGGACAGATTCTCTGCCGCTTTCTTTTTAGGCACTTCGCTCTCTTGCTCGACGTCTCTCTTTCTCTTTCTGTAGCGCATCGGCAAAGAAATACACTATGTCAGCTCACACAGGGGAAGGAAGGTCGGAGAAGCGAAATAGGAAGGCGTACTTTCGGTTGGGAGGCATTCCTCCTTTCAGACGCAATTTGCCGCCTACAGCTCTTGGCGAACTCATAGATTCAGGCGTAGAACAGGAACGAATCGTGTTTCAGTGAGGAAGACAGAAATCAGAGAAGTGTGAGGGATGTCCACACGGAAGAAACTGCTTTGCAAGGAGGTGCGTGCAACACGTATGGCAACCCGCTCTGAAGCTATCTGAGTTAAAAAAGAGTGAGTACAGTTGACAGCGTTTCGTATTATATGGTACATATGTGTTTCAGATTTGGATGTTGAGTCTACTCCATCAATAGTTCCGTGTACACGGCACCAATTCTGGTGAAGATGTCCACAGCCGTGTCGTATGCTGCGAGCTTCTCCTCGACTGCTTCTCTCTTGTCTTTCACATCCATGAGCTTTCCAATGCGGAATAAAGCGACGCCTTGGTCGTAGAGCATGCCATATTTCTGCGCGAGTCCTAGAGACTTCTTCCAAGTCGCGAGCGCCTGTGCGTTCTTTGATGTGAGTTGTTCTACTACTCCTTGCCACAAAATGAGACGAGGTTCTGCAAAGGTGAATGTTTGAGAGAAGTTGGAGAGGTGCTTGAGGGACTTGTCGATCTTGGCCATGACGGTGACGGGAGTATCTTTGCCCTTCAATTTGAAGGTTGATCCGAGCTTCTGGTGCTCCTGCAATGAAATACAGAACACTTCAGGGACGGTCATGTAGGCAGGGAAGGTGAAGAAGCAGGTGGGATCGCTCTCATCGAGTAGTTTGACGATGGTTTCTGCGGTTCGGAACGCCAACTCGAAGTCCTTGTGCACGAGGTGTAGGAGCGCCATGAGGGAGTGGAAGTTGATTTCCGAAGCTATGTCCAGTTTATAGCCCTCAGTCTTGGAGACGAGATGCTCGATGGTGTCCAGAGCCTCGCGAGCCTTCAGCGAGTGACCCAGCGCGAGCAGGTTGCGTGCTTGTGCCGAGAATGCCAATACTTGCGATTGTGCATCTCCTCTCCTCTTGGCAGATGCCACTGCTTCTTCGGTGAGGGCTTGGGACTCCTTGATCTTGCCTTGAAGGAAGAGCGAAATGGAGAGGAAGATGGTGCTCTCTTCAAACCTGCGCGAGTTTCCAACCGTTTTGGCAATCTCAATCACCTTCTTGAAGTTCTTCTCTGCGTTTTGCCACTGTTGAACGCCAGTATAGTACATGCCTGTAGCCTGGAGGAGATTCATCAGGGGCTCGGAGTCGCTGCCGGAGAAGAAGCTTGCCATCGAGAAACCAGTCTCGAAGTAGGCCTCAGCGAGATCGTACTTCTTGTGGATGCTGCACGTAAGGATAGATCCACCATACGCCTCACAAAGCTCTCGCGAGACACCCAACTCTTCGGCACGCTTCAGCGCACTCAAATTACAATACGTCATGACTTTCAAGTTGCAGGCATAGTAGTTGACCTTTCCTAGGGTGAGGAGAACGAGGATGTGTTCACGCGCAAGCACTTGAGGGGGGACCAGCACGGCAACGGAGGAGGCGCGACCTTTCGACTTCAAAGCACTCGCGGATGGCGATGAACTGACGACAGGTGGCGTCGAAGATCCAGATCCACTGCTTTTCACGTTATCAGATGATCCAGACAGACTAGAGGTGGCAGCAAGGATTCCAGACGACGACAAAAGACTGCTCGTCGAGGCACGGACAGACTTGAACATTGAGGGGTCCATGGTCTTTGTTTGCTTGACTTTCAACTTAGAGAGCAATTCTACACCTACCTTGATGCGCACAGGCTCGTTGATGAGATCCAGAGCACTCTCGAGCACGTTTCCAGCACGCTCAAACAGGCCCAGATTGTACAGCGCCTGTCCCAATTGACGCTTCCATGACAGAACAAACCAAGTGTTTTGTGATACATATTTGGCGTTGGCGGTCGGAGGCTCAGCCGGAGCTAAAGATGCTTGTAGTTCGATAGCTTCGTTGAAGAAGGATGCCGCTTCCCTGTTGGCGTAGTTTGCAAGCGCTTGTTCTCCGCTCTTGGCGAAGAAATGAACAGCTCTGTCCAGTACGTTGGCTTTTCGGTAATGATGAGCTAGGAAGGGGAAAGTCGCTGCATCTTCGGGCAACATCGTAGCCTCGTAGAATCGCGCGATGGATTCGTGTATAGTTCTGCGCTGGGCGAACAACATGAGATCGTATATCACTTCCTGAGTCATAATCTGCTGGAACATGTAGGTGAGAGGCTCCTCGGACTTGACGGCGATGAGATCCATGCCTTCGAGGGCGTTGATGTCGCCCATCCAACTTGCTTCATCAGGATAGGACAGATTGAGGTTGGCTTGCAGTATTTGCCGTAGTAGATCCAGAGGGAAGATTCGGCCAATGACACTCGCCGCTTTGAGGATCATCTGTTGGTTTTGGGGCAGACGGTCGACCTTTCCAGTGATCAGACCACGCAGGGTATTCGGGATTCCAACGCTCGACAATTGCTTCGTCAACCTTGGCGTCGCTCTACACTCTCCATTTTGGGTGATTTCAATCTGACCAGAAGCGACCATCGCGTCAGCCAACTCGCACAGAAGAAGCGGGTTTCCAGATCCCTTATCGGTGATGATATCTCCTACGTTGTTTGGGATTAGCTTGACTCCAAGCTTTTGAGCCACAATGTCCATCGAATCATCTTTGCTAAGGGCTGTGAGCCGAATGTGCATTGCCTTGTCAAGAGCCAACAGCTTCTCAAGTTCCAGAGGCGTTTGATCGATTGGGCGAGACGAAAGCACCAGCGCCACATGCTTGAGTGATTGTGCAGCGGCAAGGATGAGTCTCCAAGAGGCAGAGTCGAGCCATTGGGCATTGTCGAGGATCACGAGATGGCAATTCGACGATTCCAATAGCTTCACCAACAGCTGCTCCAGTTTGTCCGCGCGAGGCTGGCCCGTGAGTTCCCTACTACTGTTTGTCTCTTCAATGTCAACAGACGCCACCGCCTTGAGCAGAGGAACGTACTCTAGGAGCTCGGTGGCACCTACGGCAGTCAACCGCTCGGTCATCAACGCAACCACGTGCTTGGCTCTGGAATCCTTGTCGAGACCATCCAATTCCAAAAGAGAGCCGAAGATGTCTTTCCAGGCGAAGTATGGCGTCGTGGCCTCGATGGAGAAGGTGGAGCCGAGAAGAGGTTTGACATCTCGCTGCTTCTGCGCGGACTTGAGGAAGTGGCCCAAAACGAAGGACTTTCCAACTCCAGCATCGCCCTCGACGAAAACGAATCGTGCAGGCTCATCACGTGTGAAAGGGTCATTCAACCAGGACAGTAGGGTGTTGAGCTGTTCCAGGACGTCTTGGCGGCCAACGAGTTTCGAGTTCATGGATCGGGATGTAAGGAATCGATTGGTACCCACGTTGCGCAAGAATTCTCGGCGCGTGCCGCTCGCAGCGTTGGGGTTATGGAGACCTCCAGAGGTTCGTTGAAGAGAGACACTTGGAAGGGTGAGGCTCAGGTCCCTCACATTCGTTTCGCCTGTTGGAGCGAAGATGTCAATGGGAGCCACTTTACCTTTGACAGTGATTGGGGTGAGAGTTCGGAAGTTGATGCGGGACTTGGATGCCGTGTAGGTTTCGCGATCACACAGAATGCCTCCATCCGCCTTAGACATGAGACGTGCACTCAAATTGACAATGTCTCCCACCATGGCGTACTCTCGTCGTTCTTCAGATCCAACGGCGCCACAGAAAGCCTTTCCAGTAGTAACACCAACATTCGTGGAGATGTTCAGCTCAGACACTCGCTTCTGTAACATAATTGCCGCTTGAACAGCACGGCATGGATCATCTTCATGAGATAGAGGAGGAAGTCCAAACGCAGCAATCAGAACGGAGCCCTTGTCGTCGATGATGAACTGGCGGATTGTGCCCTCGTAGAATTGGACACACTCTTGCATGGCCGTGACGCACTGCTGAAGCTTATCGATGATGTCCACGGAGTATTGCAGTCCCAAAGAGACGAAGATGACGGAAACGTTGCGAAGTTCAGCGAGGAAATGATCAGGAGAGCCCGAGTTGAGGTGACCCAGCACAGCAGGTTGGACGAAAGGGGAGATGAGACTCTTCATCTTTTTGAAGTGAGGAATCGATATAGATTGCGGCAATGGGATGGGGTCAGTGACCTTGTCCAGTCGGAAGATGAGAGGAGAGTCTTGCCCAGGCGCTTGGGCATTGATCGTGCTAAGGTCGACCTTCTTCTTCTTGGTGCCTTTCTTTGATGGCTGATCAACACTAACGTCTATGCAAGGCTTAATGAGAGTAGCGGCTTCGTAGGAGATGAACACTTCGCCAGATTTGGCCGCGGCTTCGCAGGCAGCGACCTGATCCATTGGTTCTCCAGCGATGAGGAACTCTACACGATTGGCAACACCACCAACGACGATTCCAGCGATTTCTCCAGCGCCAATACCAATGTGAAGTGTGAGAAGGCAGCCATCGGCGTCGTATTGGTGGAGATGCTCCTGCATGGCGAGCGCACATTGTGATGCCAGTAAGCAGCTGTATCCAAGACCACGGATGTCTGAGGTAGGGAAGATGGCAACCAATGCATCTCCGGCGAATTTGACGATGTCACCTCCATGGTTGAGAATGAGATTGATCATGCGGCCGAAGTACTCGTTCAGATGGGATGTGAGCACTTCCACACCTCTGGCACCTTGTTTAGCACATGACTCGCACAACGGGGTAAAACCAGAGATATCAGCGAACAGTACGCATGCAGGGAAGTGGTTGATAAAGGGAAGTTGCATCTCGGAGGGGTTGGCAACGAACTCTCTGAGTACGATGTTGGGTACGTAGGATGAGAGGGTTTTGAGTAGAATGACGCGCTTGAAACTCTTTCGCTTCTTGGTTTCAGAGACTCGACCGCCAGCAGGATTCCAAAACACAGTGTGGCATCGAGCTTGATGGCGTACGTCATCCATCATCTTCTTTGGCAGCATTCGGGACATTTGTGGAACGAGAGGGGAAGGATACTCAGTAGGAGTAAGATCGGCATCTTTGGGAGCACCTTCTTCATCAGAAAAGCGGAATAGCAGATCTTTGGAGTCGTCGAAGTTGTAGCGGAACGTGACGTGGTTGATGAATCCTTCTCTCTGCAATCCTCTACCAATGGTAACCGCCACTTCGCGGCTCACGTTCAAATGAGACATTGTCCATTGCACAATTTCGGCAGCCACCATGCAGTTCTCGTAGTTACGAAGGCGCAAACGTCGCGTTTTGGCTACCAAACCAGCGCCTTTCAGTTTGTCAGCAATGTCCTTCAACTTGCGCCTAGTGAACTCAGAATCGTGTTCTGTCTTGGACTCCAATACATCTCCACTCATCAGTTGCCCAGATTGCATAAACTCGTCTATCAGATCGATGTGAACAGTCTCCAGGGCGTGAGTGCCAGCGATAACATCGAGCTTCAGTTCATCTTCTCCAGCATCAGTAGCGCTTTCAGGTACACCATACACGACATCCATGACTCCTAAATCGCCCATAAGCGCATCCAGATCCAAAACGTTGCCTTGGGAGTCGCGAGGGACGCTGTACTCAGGATCCAGATCCGTTCGATGTTCGCACAACTTCTCGATGACTTGACGCAGAGTCCGATCGGGGTTGAAGATAGACGAGTGAATTTGGCCATTTCCGAGATGAATCGTTAACACTTGGGACTTGCTACTTGAGGTAGAGACGGAAGGATGGATCAACTTTTTCTCTGTACAGAAACACGATTGAATGTCAGTATACGCTCGTACTTGCAGGCGAAAGGAGACAAAACCGTGACAATGAGCATAGAACAGGAGGCTGGAGCTGGGCAGAGGCTGGAGTTGGGCAAGGAAGCGATAGGTCATTTCGGGTTCTCAACCGAATCGGGATTATGTCCAATCTTGACGATTTTCGAAGCTCGGCAGTCGAGAGTAGGTATGATCTTGAGTACGGAAGACAAAGGGGCCTGCCACACGCGAAAAAACTGCGACACTCCGGTGGCGCGTGGACTGTCAAATCGCCACCAAATCGCCCAGCGATTTCTCCTCCATGTCAACGCTGCATCGGAAAGTAATTGGAGAAAAGAGATCATAGATGAGGTAAACGTACGTTTTGAAGAGTTGGGGGCAGAAGATGTCGATGATGGACCAGGTCGTGAGTTTGAAGACCTCTTGGTGGATTTGCCGTTTTTGTCCGGGATTGGGGATGTACCAGAGCTTGCAGGGGGTTTGGAGCTGCTGCCTTTGCCTGCCAATGTCTTATCGGAGCTTTTCACTTCAAGGGACGAGGCAGAGTCGTGACGAGTCTTTAAAGAAGGATCTGTATCGTCGCCAGCATCTTGGCGGCGAATCTGACCAGAGCGTGAGTTGCGCTTCTTTGTGGACGAACCATCCAACTCTCCTTTGGGCGTGGAAGAGCCTTCGGCTTCGAGAGGAGGAGTAGCAGAGCGGATGGGAGAAGGGGTTCGAGTTGGCGAATTGGGAGCAGACGCGATGAAGCGCATCGTCTCTGGAACCGTCAGAGCGGGAAGAGGGGAAGCAGCTTCGGCATTCGAATCTGTTGGGTCCGACATGGTAGTTCAGACAGTGTCTGCACCAAGCCGGGCCCGTGATGACTGTCAAACCGCCTCTCAACCTCTCAGGCAACGCTCCTCCGCGCCGACCCATCACACATGTACACACATGCAGCGGCGCACACAGCTTTCTGGAACCAACACGCTTCCCCACTCCGCTCTCCATTCTCGTCCTCGTCCTCGACACTTCCTCAAACCTTGTAGAATTACCTTCTCACCATCCATCTCTCTCCCCAAAACACACATGACGTCCCGCATTTGGGGATATTGGAGATCCAACCCTCCTCCCACTTTCCCAGACCCTCCTTCCAACCCGCTCGCCTATACCTTCCACTCGGACCCGAAACTCACTTCTAAAAGCAATGAACCAACTCCTCCTCGCACATCTCCCCTTCACAAGTCGGATCACGCACGTACGCATCCGTTTTCCAAGTTGCTCAAACCAGGGGCACTCCTACTCCCAATAGCTGAAATTCCACTTCCTTTCCTTCAAATCATGTTCAAACTGACATATTCTAATTGAATCGACCCAAAATCTGACCGAAAATTCGCAAGAGCACGAACAAGTACCAAGGGGAGTTGACGAGTCGATTGCCATGGAGGAGATCGAGTTTTCGCATGGACCCGTCCATGTCGACCGAGAAGAGGTACGAATTCACACACATAGCTCTCCTTTAGCTTCGATTGATTCCTTGTTTCTGGTGAGAGGACACCACGAACGATCCGAACATCTGATTCCGTTCTCCTCACTCTTGCTGACCTCTTCACTCCTTGCAGAATCCCGAGTACAGGCTATTGGTGAAGAGATACGTACACCCGAAGTTGGTAAAAGGAGCTATTCAAAGGTGGAGAGACTCACTGTCGTGGTTGCCGGTTGACGTGCCCAAAACGCTGGAGCTCGGTCCTATCGTCGCTCGATTCATTCCCTACTACGTATTCTCGGCGAAAATTGAGTCGGTATGCTCTGGACAGTACGATATTCACGACGGACCAGGTATTGGTCCTACCCAAACAGAGCTTCGCACCGTCGACGAATTGAACGAGATTCTCGTTTGCTCAACCACAGACGTTCACCCTCTCATTGACGAACTGTTTCAGGCCAAGGCATTCCTACCTCCCCCACCTTACGGCCAAACTCCACATCAGGCTGCCATTCCTGTGCCTCCCAAACACCCATTCCACGCCATCCGTTTTAGAGACCATCTCTTCTCCCCTTCGCTCATCGAAGACGCTATCATCTCAGATGCTGACATCCCGGCCGACTTGGCCACAGAAATGATATGTGACTATCTGACGCATGTCGCTGGACCGTTTTTGGCAATACAGGACTTCAAAACGCGGTACGGGAGCGACGCCCGGGAGTTGTCCGCCTCAACCTCCATCAAATCACTCATCAGACACTTCCTGCTTCTCCCCATCTACACCACTACCTATTCATACAGAGACCATACCTACAACATCTTTGTCAGTGGTGTCAACGGCCATGTGGTTGGCCAAAGGATGACTTGGGGAACCGGACCGCTTGGCAAGGCCGTAGTGTCTGTAGGAAGCTCGCTCTCAAAGCTCGTCTCCAACAACATCTAACATCTCGAATCGAAGACCCTCTTCTCGTACTTTTATGTCCATTTGTACAAATGTATGTCACCTCAGACTTCTCAGTCTCTCACACCACTTCTGTTGCATGAACTAGTTTACTCAACCACCCTCAATCCGATTGGGAAATACGTCAGATCAAGCACTCCTTGCTATCCGAAACGAGTTCTCCACCGAGCCCCGCCTGACAGAACCGTTGGCCCGACGGCAGTTGAAAGTGGCCACTTTGAGGCTTCATCGCGTTCGAGTGCGAGCACTATCCCCATGAAAATCTTCCTACGATGTCCTGGGACTCTCAATGATTGGTGCATCTTAGAATTACAGGGTGAAGTGAGTGTTGACGGCCTTGCGGATGACTTCAATCATGACGGCCTTCAGTTTGCGGATATCTCCGAGCAGAATGTGCGCAATCCACTATCAACTGCCACCAAAGATGACCATTCGAGTATTAGATCTAACCTCGCTATTGTTGTTGAGCAGGGTAAAGCGGTTCTCAAAATTGGACAACATGAGCTTCGAGGCACTTCCGTTAAACTCGACAAGCCTCTAGCAGTCCTAAGGAGGGTTACTCTGAGTCAAAATCCTCCTAATACGGTAGGAAGTGGCCTTGGAAACCTTGAATACTGCTCTCAAACCTCATATGAAGTCGTTGGTGTTGTCAGACACAAGTTCTTGTTCAAGGACCGACCGAAGGTACTGCTGGATCCTGTGTCAGTCTGAAGTGCAATGTAATATACCCCTCCATGGAGAACAGTAACAGAATTTCGTCATTGTGGATCATGCGGGGAACTGTCAGTGACAGCAGATGCTTGGTGTGGGTTGTCTGGTGTTAGTGTCAGCTCCTGGTCTCTCCAGTTCTTCCTCTCCAGTGGTCCGGCGTGCATCAAGTCTGTTCTGGTATATGGATGCTGGTAGATACTATTCCACATATCCTGGTCAATGGAGCCAGCTTGATAAGCTATCCAGAGGTACGTCTGTCCCGGGCCACTTGCTTTCCCTTGGGGCGGCTTTCACCTCTAACTCTCACGATCTTGTTACAGAAATACTGTTTTTAGATCTATCTACTGCTAGTTGGCTGAACTTTACCATGTCTGGAGCACAAGGAAGGTTCAATTCTCGGTGTGATACGATCGTCGCCTTCCCAAACTTCTCCAAGACCCACCGCACCTACTCCTGTCAGAACTACCAACCTATGTCGAAATATCAGTACCCCAAAGAGGTATCTCTCGAGGAGCGCAGGTTGTCTACTCATTACGAGCTTCAGAAGAGTGTACCAGGCGAGGAGAGCTCCGATGAGGTCTGTGGATGGCAACGACCTTTCGAGCGTGGAATCCTCGTCCAGGTAGGTCAAAAGGGACAAAATCCCATCGATACTGATTTCATCGTCCGTTTGAGCCCCAAATCCCGAATCAAGATGTGTACAAACCTACCTGATGCCTATTCCTCTGGGCGGGTCAATGATGTACGTCTATCTCGTGTTCTCCGCTCCAATTCTACATCTTGGCCTGACTGTGACCTGTGCATGCTTCTAGGTATCGTTAGCATATCAATTGGATTCTGAGAAGATGAGCACTGAGCTGGGAATGTCGACCGCGAATGAGCTCTTCGTCCGTTTCGTCCGAACCATCCTTCCATCCCTGTCGATTGGAGCAGAATTGCACAGTCGTCATTTCGCGGCATCACCAAAGAAATCAGACTCTGCGTCAACGGGACAGAAGCCACTTGGACGAACGGTGTCTCGGGCAAGTTTGGCGGCGAGGTGGACCAACTTGGACGTCTCTGGCAAGCTTCTATCCCAACATTGGATGCCTGTACCTGTCGAAGCAACTGCATTCGCTACTCTCGGTCATCACTTTGGAACGTCTGTGGCTACCAAACTGCTCAACGAAAGGCTTGCTGTGGCGCTATCGTGGAAGCGGCGTTGGAGTAGCCCGGAACATAGGCTCGCTCTGGGGATGCGCCTCAACTTCCATTTCCAGGACATTCCAACTGTATTCAAACTCACCTTGTCTTCTCAAGTCGGAATAGCCGCGTTCATCGGAGCCCGCCTCTCAGGTTGTCTCGGCGTTGGCATCGGCGCCGCCATCGATCCTTCCGCTTCTCTAGCCAGAGCTGCTCTCTTCTTAGACATCTGACCCTTGGAACATGCAGAATGTACACTCGTGCCGGTAAATCGGCTGAGCACTGTTGTTACAATACTGCATGGCGACCCTCGAACCTGGCCAGCACACAGTTGCACAACCCCTCCTTCCACCTGCACTCTCTTCTGCGTCTCACTACATTACATTCCCTTGTCATCGACTCTACTGTTCAACAGCGCTCCATTGGTGTTCAAGTGGCCCATGTCCCTCACAGAGTTCTGGCAAGGCACCATTGCTTCCATCCGCTCCGTCGTCGAGGACGAAACCGACCTCATTTGCAATCTAGCCAACATCTCCGCAGTCCTATTTGAAGAACTCAATAAGGTCAAGGACAACAAGGTGAATTGGGTTGGATTCTACCTGGCCAAACGCCCTGATTTGCTCATTCTTGGGCCCTTCCAAGGTACGCTGCTTTCTGACCTCTTATCTTGAGATGTTGCTCTATGCTGACTCATATCCGATTGCATACTAGGCAAAGTTGCTTGTACGAGAATTCCGTATGGCAAAGGAGTCTGTGGGGCGGCCGCGTCCACGAAGCAATCGCAGGTACGCACCGTATCACCATCCTTGCCCAATCTCGCCTTCCCATCACTGACACTTCTCTACAGCTTGTGAAGAACGTGCATGAGTTCTCTGAGCACATCGCATGCGACAGTGCGTCTGAATCAGAGGTAGTAGTTCCGCTCCACGATGGCGATAAGGTGCGGAGCGTTGAATCGTCCTCATCATGCGCATCTCTTCCCTCTCTCCGACCCTCGCTAACCACTACTCCTGCTCTCACACCCCTAGGTCTTTGGCGTGCTCGATATAGATTCGATTGTGCTCTCTGGGTTCGATGAACATGACAAAGAGGGACTAGAAGCTCTCTGCAGATCAGTGGTTGAGCCTTGCTTCCACCGAGCCTCCTGATCGTGAGTCACCCAATGTAATAATCCTTGCATGGAATACAAGATATCTATTGCGTTATGTACATATTGTAGTGCTCGGTTCATTACAATCATGAAGTGTGCCATGACGGTGTCCTAGACCTGATTAGGAGGACCTTACGGCTTCACATCTCATATTCGTCCAAATTGACGGCCATGTCAGACGAAGTTGGCTTCTTGACGCCGCCGCGTTCGTCAATCACTCCTTCCTCAATGACATCCTCGTCTTCGAAGCGCGTTTGACCTGCAACAATGTTGGAAGGGGAGGATCCATCATCCAACAGCACGTCACCGAGACAATAAGAGCACCATCCATGTCGAATGAAGGAATTAGCCACCCTGTTTCGAGTCTCCAGATCGAGGCCGTACGCGATGGAGTTGACGAAGCCCACTGCGGGTGCGGTTAGCGCCTGGAGCAAGAACAGCACGAAGATGTCATCCTGACTTGCCCAATTGTAGACGCGATTGATAGTGGCGGGGATGTAGAGGACCACGAAGATGATGGGGTACGCTCGAAGCCGCGCCAATTGACGTTCGGATTTCTCCCTATCCTCCTCGCTCATATGGCCATACGCAGTGGAAGCAACGCGCCCAATCCATATGTAGCAAACCACGATCAAGATCCAAGCAAGATAGAACGGGACGAAGAAAGAGACGAAACGGAAGGCATTTCCGCCCCGCGCGGTTTTTGAAATCCAGCACCATACGGATGCAGGGCCATAAGCAAGGGTGAAGTTTGGGATGATGACGCACACTGCCACAACAGACCAAGCGACAATATGATAGTAGCGTTGGAGACTGTCCACATCCAGACGTTTGCGGACGATCACGAGCCACAAGTTCACTGCAATGATGGCTGACCAACAGAAAGAGGCCACTTGGAAGAATTGCATGAAGATTCCTTGAAAATAACAGAGATCTAGAGTGGATTCCAGGCATAGACGAGGGAAATACAACGGGGGTGGGCCGAGTCATGGTGCAGACCGTTAGTACTGTGTTTCAGCATGCACAAGGTGAAAAGGGATGTTTTGTGAACTTTATAAGTAAATGAAGAGAGTATTGCGTACTTGGACGGTCGGAATCGTGAGAAAACGTGCCAAAGGAGAGGAGCGAGGAAACGGCGTCGCCCAAGTTGCAAATGGTGAGCAGCATGATCAGCCTCTGGGGCCCGTGGTACTTCTTGTACTTTTTCATCAATCCAAGCACGAATAGGGAGCCAGCAAGGGAGAGAAATGCCATGACCATGCGAATTGTGATAATGACATGCTTTTGACTCGTGGATAGCACAATGTCGATTGGTGGTGGCACAATTTCTCCTGGAGAATTGTTGTTCATGATGTAGATGAGCTTGTCACAGAAGGGACTGCAAGTAGGACTGAAAACAGCGGCGTAGGAGGCTGCCCAACGTCCCAGCGCCGTACGAAGGCCAGGCTGGCAAGACTCTCTGGAACCATCCACAGTCCTGATCCAAGGCCGCCCTGTGAATAGTGTTCGACTTGTGCCTCTGTTGATCGGTCCGTGGCCCTATAGCTTGTTTTACACACGAACCCTCCAGTCGCCGTTGCCTGCGCCCCCCTCGATTGGCTTCCTTGTCGTGCCCAAAATGCTGCGTCCTACAGAACGCAAGAAGGTCCAGTGGTCCCCTCATCACTCTAACAAGTTTGTGGTAGGCGGTAACGACCTGCGCCTTTATGAAATCCGCTCTTCGGTACGTTACGACTGCACTAGTTCGTCTTGCACGTTCTGCTCTCAAATTCGCGTCTCTCTGACCAACCTTGCCGTCTTCGCCTTCCTAAACTGCAGGAAAACCCGCAATCATCTACTGGAGATGTCCTCAAGCACTTTTCCATCCTTCCTCCCGCAGGTACGGGTTAAACGCCTCCTTCTTCCACTTCACGATCGAATCTCGCTTCCAGCCCATTGTTACAGGGTCTAACACCTCTATTCTCACCATAATTGCCTATGATAGAGATGAAACCTCTTGAAAAGAAGGTGATTACTCTTGTTGGTGCCCATACAGAGATACAATCGCTGAAGGTATGTCTTTCTGATACCTCCGCTCTTCCCTTCTCGTCGATTCCCTAGCTGACCACAATCCGATGTGTGTAGTGTTTCGATTGGTGTTTGGATCCCCAGGAGCCGTCCCTACTGGCTGTTGGATTAGCTACAGGCAAGGTCTTGCTCGCAAACATGGATGGCGATGGTGAGAGCGTCCGCAAGGAATTTGTCCCACGTCAAGTCCGTACTTGCAATGCCATTGCATGGAACCCCCATTCTAAGAACCTTTTGGCCACTGGACTGGACAAGGTGCGATCAGATTTCTCATGTTTGATCTGGGATGTTCGCGAAGGTGTCAGTGGGCCCTCTTCGGATGATACTGCCTCTTCTGCTTCTTCTTCTTCTTCTTCTTCTTCTATTGCCCCTACTAGAGACAACTCCTTCAATCTATCGGCCATTTCGTCTACTGAGAAGATCGAGAGACCTGTTGGACAGTTTGCCAATTCTGAGGCTGTTGCTTCCGTCGCTTGGCTCCCTGGATCGCCTGGATGTCTTGCTACTGGTACTGGTGCCCGATGGCTCCGAATATACGACATGCGCGATGCGCTGAAGCCAGTGAATTCAGTAGGAGCGCATTCATCGAAAGCCATCTATGGAGTCTGCATAGATCCTCATCGTGACCATTGCGTTGCCTCGTTTTCCGAAGAGTCGGTCGTCAAAATCTGGGACACGCGTGTGTTTAAGGAACCTGTGATGCAACTGACAGCTCCTGGATCTTCTGCTAACAACAAGGTCGTTCAGATCGCATGGTGCCCAACCCGAGGTGCAGGTCTACTTGGAGTCATCTCAAAAGATGAAAGCTTTGTGCGCGTATGGAATGTCAACAGTGGTATGCTCATCCAAGATGAAGAGGTCGCAAAACTCTATCCTTCCGCTTCAGCAGCCCGTTCGAGTTCCCTTCCTCGCCTCAACATTACTCCCTCATCCATTCTGTCCCCTTCTCCCTCTCCAGCACCTGGCTTCGCCTCCTCAGGCTTACTGAGCGCCACACCGAGCGCTTCCACTCCCAAATCAGTATCTCCCGGTCCGAAGGACGCCCGCTCTCCCATGTTCGCCACCAGCGATGTTTACGACATTGGTACTGAACAGGTATCTGGATTTTCTTGGCATCCTACTCGAGGTCAAATGCTCACCGTCTCCAACAATGCTGTCATCGATATCATGAACTTGCACGAGCCCATTCCCTTGTCCTTCTCAAGTCATTCTCGACTCTGCTTCAGCTCGCAAAAGATGATCGTAGAGGGTCCAGTTCTCATGAAGCCGTTCTCAAACCCTACCTTCAGTGTCCCATTCCACGGTTCCACTGGAGCGAGTTCATCCTCTGCCCCGTCCACTTCTTCCACCACCCTGCCCAACACCTCTGGTACTGGCCCTAATGCCATCTCTTCTACCTCTGCTCCTGGATCTGCGTATCAGTCTCTCAATCAGATCCCTTCTTCTTCCGCTGTCACTGCAGCTGCGCTGATCGACCAATCGCACACGACTTCCCCTACCGCGTCTCATATCGACTCCCAATCTGAGCAGGAAGAGGCGATTCGAGGAAAGCGCGATATCTCACTCGTGATGTATGAGAGAGCTGTTTTTGGCTATGGAGTTGATGCCAAGCTGAACCGACAGCTTGTGACCGCATTCGACAATCCCGAGCTGGAATACGTTTGGAATTGGTTAAACGATATGAAGTTCAACTTGGCCAAGAAAGCCCACGAGTTCAAAGGACTATTCGCTGTTATGACTCAGTCTAAGAACCTGCAACCCTCCAAAGTTGAGGAGACGATGAGCTTCAACGACCCCACCCCTGTCTCCTCCACCATTGTCGCCCTGCGCCAAAAGTACCCGGTCTACAACTCCACTGAACGTCAGTTTTGCCTCAAAATGTGTGGCTGGGGCTTCACGTCCTCCGCTGAGTTGGCCACCGCCATCGAGAGCTCGGAACAGCGTGGCCGACTCTCTCGAGCTGTTGCACTCGCCGTGTTCCACCTGGACATTACACAAGCACTTCAAATGCTGCGAGTCAATCCGTCCTTCCTTGGAAACGATTTGAAACTCGTCTCGCTGGCTCTGACAGGCTTCGCAGACTCCGCGTCCTCGCACTGGAAATCCGCGATCGAGCCACTTCGAAGTCAGATCAGCGACAGCTACCTCTCTGCCGTCCTTGCATTCTTGTGCTCCTCAACACCTGACTATTGGGATGTGCTGTACGACACAGACATGTTACTGAGAGACAAGCTCGCCTTTGCTTGCCGATTCTACGATGACGAGAAACTCTTCGCCTTCTTGGAGCGCACAAAGGTTCAGGTCATTGGTCAAGGTAGACTCACTGGACTACTGCTTACTGGAATCGATACGATTGGTGGCGGTGTGGACCTGATTCAGAACTACATCGACAGAACATCGGACCTTCAAACAGCGACGCTTCTGCTCTCTCACGCCTCTCCTCGTAAGATCAAGGACCCCCGAAATCGAATCGTCATTTGGACACACATCTATCGGCAAATGCTGGACCGCTGGGGACTATGGATGGAGAGGGCGAAGTTTGACGTTGCCCGTGGTGAGACCAACCCCCCCCCTCACGTCATGGCGCGATGCAATTTCTGCAATGCCACCTTGACCCTGGGGCGCGAAAATGTGCAATCTAAGACCCCTATGGCCATGGGACGCGGTATGGGTGCAGGTATGCAGGCAGCGGGCGCTACCGCCATGAGAGTTTGGCAGGACAAAAAGAAGATCTCCTCGTGCCCAGCATGCCGCAAACCTCTCCCTCGCTGTGCTTTGTGTCTTCTCCCAATGAACTGCATCCCACCTTCTCCTGACAACCGACAACTCAGCGAAGGGCTCAGTTGGAGCAGTGGTGTCCAAAACTTCGACGACTGGTTCTCATGGTGTCAGACTTGCAAACATGGAGGACACTCCGGACATCTCGCTGACTGGTTCAAGAGCCATTCCGTTTGCCCCGTATCAGATTGTGATTGTAAATGTACCTACTGCTGACGCTGCTGCGATCGCTTCCATCCGCGAACGCAACTTGAGATTCTGCTTCGCTTCCACCATCCCTCATGTCCGTGCAACTTCCTTGGTCCATCTAGACTCCATTGGACAATCAACCCAGGCGTGAGGATAGTATGGGGATTGCGGGGGAGCTCAAGATGTCACCTCGCAAAGAATCGCCGTCTCAAGGCTCGCCCGGTTCTCGGAACGGATCGAATACGAATCACTGTCCCTTGCCCTGGAAACAGCTCCACATCAACGAACACCCCCTTCTCTCCCATCCTTGAGTAGCGTCAGGTGTCAAAATGACAGAAAAGGAGCCTATGATGCACTGCGTGATCTGGCCGCCGCGTTGCGTAGGCGCCGTGTTTGCGTCGCATGTCTCCAAGCTCGATCGACCTGTAACCCTGCAAGATTACATAGACTTTGGATTTGAAGAGGCGCTTAAAGATTACTACAATCAAAACCGGGAAATCGTACGTACTAACGATGTATTCGAGCACGTCTGCCCTGCCCACATCCGAGTGGGCGTTGCCCTTTTGAAAGGCGATTGTTGGACTAACCTTGAAGTTTTGCTGCCAGATTCCCATGTTAAACGATAGGCCGTTTGGTTTGCTACCTCCGTTGTGCCTTGTTAGAGTCCGTGGAATGATCCAAGACATGAAGGATCCTGAATACTACCCCGTGGCGTTCACAGAGTATGACGAGGTCAGAAGGACCACTGTACGTGCTTCTCTGGGGTTTCGTCTTTGTCTAAGTTTTAGTTACTCGTCCTTCCTCCAGTGAGCAAGTCTGACGACCTCCTGTGCCGTATCTGTCTCTTAATGACCTTTCTAGACCAAGCGAACTGCAAAGTACCTGGAGGCGCTGGATCAGATTACCTATTTGAAGCAAAAGTTTGACGAGACAAGTTTGCAACAGAGAGTACCAGGCTATTTGATCCCGGTGCCGTGTGAGACGCGTTGGGCACGAGAGCGGGCTCATCCGCCTGCGAAAGTGAACGATTTCTACCGACATCTGTCGAAAAAGGTCCCCAAGTATGTAATTCGTGATGAAACTTTGCCAGATCCACCAAGGCGGGCGAAGCGTGCCCGAGAGACGTTCGAATTGCCTCCATCGGATTCGCCACTTCTGCAAGGTCGCATGATGCCGTATCAGTTGCCTTTGGAGACGCCCGCAAACGTTGCAGCTGTATCTATGAAGATGTACGATCAACTGGATAACGACGATTTGGTGACTCCGACTGCCCCGATCGAGGAAGTGGGTGAATCGATCCAGCATCGCCTCGGCCGAGATCTCAACCTCCCCGTAGCCAACAACTTCGGCACCCCCGTCTGGGCCAAGTTTTACCCTCCTCAAGAAGTCTCCCTCAACTCTCTGGTCGATTGCATTGGCATCTTGTCTGAAGCACCCTCCCTCTCCGCCAGAGGCGCTGATCTTGTTGACGACTCCAAGTTTGTAGATATCCCGGCTCCAACAGCCCCTCGCTTCCACGCCGTCCTCCTCAAGCACATCGGCGAAGCTCACCCGCTATTTGACATCTCTGACGAGGAATATGAGCTCAAAAGAGAGGACATCTTCTCCCGCCTTCCGCAACTTCGAACCTCGCTGCTGGAGTGGATGACCTGCGCTCTTGGAGGAGACAGCCTCGCTGCAGAATACCTTCTTTGCAACATGGTCGCGCGCCCCTTTTTGAGAGAATCTGAACAATCCACAATCGGACACATGCCAATCAACTTCATTGGCTGCGAGAGACTTCCAACCGATGACCTACCTCCCTCCTCCACCACCACTGCATTGCACGCTCAGACTTCGTCCATGGAGACTGACCACTCAAACAGGCACATTGGACTCCACCACTGGACTAGATCCTTCAGAGGCCGTTTGGAACACCTGCTGGAGACACTGGTACCGAAACGTCATTCCATCCCCCTCTCTCCTCTCCACCTTCAATCCCATGTCCTGGCCCCATACAGTTCTCAGGAATATGATCGCTTGGAGTCGGGTGAACTACAGTTACCGTCAGGAACTCATCTCGTGCTTGACGAGACTGAATGGGACCCTTCCCTCGTGGACGAGAGGCTGACCGCTCAAATGGAGGATCTTTCCATCTTCATCCATCGCCAATCTGTATACTATCAATTCTTTAACTACAAGCTTCCTTTCCACGCCGATTGCCCCACCGTCATCCTATCTACAGGCAGATCTGTGTTCGACACAACATGCACCATTCCGGTCCACTGCGATCTCGCAACTCCTCCGCCTCCTTCTGTCGACGTACGTCTGTTAGACGATTGGAGGATGATGCTTGGGTTCTTCAGACTGGCTGACTGGCCGGAACAGAGCCATGAAGTGTTGAAGGCAATCGAGGAGGACTTCGTAGCTATTCGAAAGATGCCAGGCAATGAGTACTTGACACACGAGCTGTTCGCTCACTGGAACATTCTGGCTAGAGCATCATCTGTTTCTCATGGAGAGAACATCTTATTGGAGGCCAGATGGGGTGAGATCAAAGCTCTGGAGAGTGATCGTCTTCGCAGATTGTGAACGCAGCAGGAGCCCTGACTTCAAAATGTACCATTTCACAGTCTCAAGATCCTGAGGCTCGTTCTCATGTTTGGTGCATTATGAGCGTGGTTGAGCGAGTATGAGTATGCTTGGATATGGATGACGTTGGACATATCACTCCACTTGCACAGATCTCCGATCCCAGTCCGTCATGGGTTTCATAATATGATACTAAAAGAGAAGTTGTTCATTCTTACAGAATATCAAGATGAATGGAGAAGATGCAAGGGAGAAAGAAGGGATTTGGTTGTGAGGAGGATTCATTCGGTTTCGTCGTCGTTATCCTTGGGGGTTTTTATTTGTATTCCTTTATTGGAGGTAGGGGTAGGGATAAAAGATAGGATAGAGTTTAATGGACGTGTCCGACAGCCTCTACATCTACGTACTGTACGGTACAACTCTGGAATATGTACTGTAAAAACCACAATAGTCGTACGCCACAATAGTCGTATGCGGCCAACTTTTCACTGAATCATACGAGTATTATGGCGTGCGACTATTGTGGTCGAGGACAGTTGAATCGCAACTTCGTA
>Ga0307375_10001341_pt1 | contig 27160 bp, 23 predicted proteins | sample TR1MG_FD_202531 | JGI IMG/M metagenome (GOLD analysis project Ga0307375, IMG submission 202531) | Soil microbial communities from Risofladan, Vaasa, Finland - TR-1 | ecosystem: Environmental > Terrestrial > Soil > Coastal area > Acid sulfate soil | place: Finland: Risofladan, Vaasa | collected...
GCGCTTCGATAAGCGCACCATGGCGTTTCCCCAGTGGTTCACGCCGCAGAACACAACCGTCGAAAACGAATTTGTTCTCGACTCCGTCAACGCGCTCAAGTTCGCCGCCACTCTCCCCGAGGTCGAGCCGAGCCAGGTTTTCCTCCTCGGCCATTCGCTCGGCGGTTCGCTTGCTCCGGCCATTGCCGAGCGAGCAGGAAACGTGCGCGGTGTCATCGTCCTCGCCGGCTCCATCCGTCCCATGGACGAGCTGATCTATCGTCAGACATCCGAAGCCATGCAGCGTGCCGGAAAAACCCAGGCTGAAATCGACAGCACCGTCGCACAGCTCAAGGCCGCGTTCGCCTCCATTCGCGGCGGAACCGCCAAGGATACCGATACACTGATGGGAGCCGTCTCCGGATACTGGCGTGATCTTCTCGCGCGTGACCTCGCCGGCGACTATCGCAAGCTCTCGGTTCCGGTGCTGGTGCTGCAAGGCGGCAAGGACATTCAGATCAATCGCGACGATTTTGATCAGATCTTGCAGGCTCTCAACGGCAAACCGAAGGGGACCGTGGAATCACACTACTTCCCTGACTTGAATCACTTTTTCATTCCCGTCGTTGGAACGCCGACGGGTGCGGAATATTTGCAACCGGGCCACGTATCGCAGGATGTCATCAAGGCAATCTCCGATTGGGTTCACGCAACGGATGCGGCAGCACCCGCTCCAGCAGCATCACCGAAATAATTCGCAATTTTCATCGAGGGTAGATCTTGGCAAATCACACAACTGCTCCTTCGCGCAAACGGAACGCCGCGCCGAAGAAATCACCGGCGCCCCGCGCGTCAAAACCAACTCGCCCGGCAACTCATCAGATCGGCACCTACACCGTGCCGCGCGGACACGTCAGCATCGGCGTACCCGCTTTCTGGACGCTACGCCAGACCAACGAAGATCTCGAAGTGGAAGCGCCCAGCGGTAACACGTCGGTGATCGTCACCGCCTTCCAGCGCACCTCTGACGCGAACTCGCTCGACGCCCGCGACTACCTCAAGCACTTCCTTGAGACGGCCCCGCGCAACGGACGCGTCACCGTCGATCCAGCGTCAAAGACGCGGGCAGCCGCGCGCTACCGCGACCCGGAGGGCGACCGCTGGGAAATCCTCTTCATCACTAACGGAAAAACTCTCCTGCTCGCCACCTGCAACACGAACGGTTCCAAGCCGTCCAAGGAAGCTCGCATCGGCGTGGAGGTACTTCGCTCCATGAAATTGAAAAAGGAATAGAACGTAAAGGGGTGGGACTTCCCACTCGAAACTGCGCACGAGTGCCCCACGTTCGCGTCCGCATCCGGGCGATAACGTGGGGACAAACTCTAAACTTCCCGCATGCGATTTCCCTACTCCGCGCCTGCTGCCATGTAAGCGCGCATCATCTTCACTTCCACTTCCTTCTCGTCGAGATCATGCAGCAGCAGGTCGCGCATGGAGAGGAACCCGATCAGTTCCGCCTCGTGGCAAACCGGCAGGTGACGGAAGCCGTGTTGCTTCATCATCACCATGCAGCGCTCCACCGAGTCCTCCGGTCCCACGATCCGCGGATCGCACGTCATCACGTCGCGCACCTGTGTCGTGTGAGGATCTCGCCTCTCCACCACCACACGCACCAGAATGTCGCGTTCGGAAAAAACTCCAATGAGGTTTGTGCCGTGCAGCACCGGGACTGCGCCTACGTTCCTGCGTCCCATCTCGTGCGCGGCGTCAAACACGGTCTGGTCGGCCTGCACCGTCCAGACTTCTCTTCCCTGCAGCAGTTCGCGAATCGTTGCCATCGTCTCCCCCAGTGTTCTCAGGGTTCACCCAGGGCCCTTGGCGGCAGACATGCCATAACCGCCACTTTGGTCGGAAGTATAGACCGGCTTTCTCCTTCCGCAACGGAAATTCCTTAATATTTCCGACAACCGGAAGAAAAACTTTCACTCGGAGAAAAAAACGAAGTAGGAGCTTTGCCAAAGCGCCGTGGGAATTGTTCCTCGCGGACGCGCCGTGAAGACCAGGTTGTAATCGTCTGTAACCGCCAGCGAGTCCAGCACGGACGTGCCCGTCGACGGTTGCACCAGCGCAAGGTATTGCAGAAATTCGAAGATATCCGAGCCTGCCGCCAGGCCGCTCGCCGCGAATCCCAGGTCGGTATTCTCGCCCGAAAAATGCCACGCCAGCGACGCCGCCAGCGCGATGCCATGTTCGTAGCGCTCGCCATTCGCCAACCCCGGCGCAGGATTGTCGAACACAATTCGCAGTTTCCGTTCGTCTTCGCGCGTGAACTCCCGCACCTTCAGCGAACCCGATTTCGCCGTCGATTTCCAGTCCACGTGACGCGCTGAGTCTTCCGGCGCGTAATCGCGAATCCGGTAGAGATCGTAGCCGCGTCCGCGCACCTGGCTCTCGAACTCACCGGTAATCATAGGCAGAATCTCGAAGAATTCGTCCGTGGGTTCCACCTGCGGGTAGACGATCACCTCGCGGCCAAGCCGCACCGTCCTTGTCTTCCGCAGAAATGAAAACGGAAACCGCGTGGAGACTCCCAGCCCCTTCTGCTGGTACTGTCCGCGCCGCTCGAATCTTAAATCGACTTCTGTCGATATATTGTGGCGTGCCGGAATGTATGGGAAATACACCCGGTCGCGAAATATGTCCACAGCCTCCTTCACCGTGCGGACGCGTGAGAGGCTGTAATCCGGCCAGCGCACCCATGGCTTCCGTTCTGGCGTTTCCTTGGGGAAGACGAATGCCGAGCGCTTCCAAGTCCACTTCACATCCACCGAGCGCCGGGCTGGAGGAGGAACCACCGTCACGGAGAATGCCGGCAGGAACCGGCGCCGATTGCGCACGGTGAGCATCGCCGCGTAATCCTGCCCGGCAAACACATGCATCGGAAGTTCGAGTTGCGCTTCCAGGCTGCGCAGCACCATTGCCGACGCAATTCCGCTGACGATGATTGCGCCGAGCATGGCGGAAACCACCAGGAACAATAGATTGTTGCCGGTATTCAAGGCGGCCACTGCGATGATCAGGCAGAACGCAAGGTAGACCGCGCCTTCTTTGGTGACTTCGTAGTTCAGCGCCTCTTTCACGCGCTCCACGGCCACGCGACGCGCCAGGTAAGGCACCGTCAGCACGCCCACCGCACCCGCCAGCAGCAGCGCCGTTGACGCAAGGATGGCCGTCGCCAGCAGGTTGCCGGCCTCTCGTGACGCCGTCGATAGCAATGCCGCGGCAAATGCCAGCGCCAACCCGACGATCGCGAGCAGGAATCGTACCCACGCCTCGCGGTCAATCGAGTTGATTGCCTTCTTCAGCCACCCGCGCATGGGGGAACTTTAGCAGAAATCCGGGGTCCTGCGGGATCACCGTTTCTCGTGGTGAAGATGCCGTGCCACCCACTTCTCGGCCTTCACAATCACTTTGGCAACCTTGGGAAAGCGTGTTTTGGCCTGGTTAAGCAGGTGATGTGCCCAGACGTATTCCGTGGAGAGAATGACCAGTCCTATGGCGAGAAACAGGATGCCCTGCAAGACAGGCAGGAACAAGCCCGCAATGCCAAGCACGATGAACGACCAGCCGACGATCAGCACTGCCACTTTTTTCACGTGCCGGTTCATCGGGCGTGCCCCATGGTCAGGCCAGGTCTCCGGCGGACATTGCTCGCTGTTGCACGGCCTCTGGCCGGGTCAGTTCGGAGTCGAGGAACCCGAGTACTTCCCGGTTAAACTCTTCCGGCGATTCCTCGTAGGGCAGGTGTCCCGAACCCTGCAGCACAGCCAGTCGCGAGTTTGGCAGGTGTTTCTGCAGCTCGACTGCGCTTGCGACCGGTACCGTCCGATCCGCGCTTCCCCACAGCAGGAGCGTGGGCATCCCGTCCATGCGCGCAAAGTGTCCGCGCAGATATTCCATGTCGCTTTGCCAGTTCGCGATAATTCCCAGCGCATAGTTGGCCGTGTTGGGTTCGGTCAGGATGCCCGCGTAGCCGTCCAGGGTTTCCCGTGTCACTCGCGACGGATCACCGTACATTCTGCGAATGCCAAGCTGCCGGAGGGTCGCCTGGAACACAAATCCATGCCGCAACAGCCATGCGCCGAATGGCCGGCTGAAAAACCGTATACGCTCGCTCCCCGCGTGGGAAAATGGATTCGCTGCCGCCACCAGCACCAGCCGCCGCAGCAGAGAAGCGCCTGCCGGCCGGTTCATCATCGCCATCCGCATTGCCAATGCGCCGCCGTGCGACGTCGCCACCATGTCCGCCGAGTACAGTCCGAGCGAGCGCATCCACGCCGTCATTCTTTCGGCTGTATCGCTCAGTGAATACGAGACGTCTCCCGGTTCCGGACGATCCGAATATCCCATCCCGAGCAGGTCCACCGCGTACACAGTGCGGTTACGCGCGAATACTTCCAGGTTGTGCCGCCATGAGAATGAGTAGCCGAGCAGACCGTGCAGGAACACCACCGGCGCATGGGTGTTTTCTTCTTGTCGACGTGGTTGCAGCCGGAGATAGCGCATCCGGTATTGCCCGAATGGCCACCACAGTTCCTCACCCGCCACAAACCTGTTCTCGCGCTCCCTGCTTATCACTCTCAACCCTGTGTCACCGGACGGTCTACGTGCCTGACCGCCGAGATATTGGAATCTGCTCTCAGAAGAAATGCGCTCCACCAATGCCTATTACACACTTCCATGCCATCCCTGTGCGTCGTTTGGACGCCTCTGCCCGTCCGTCTCTCCGGCCCGTTCCGTGCACAACGCCGTATTCTGACTCAACGTGTCTGGCCGGAATATGCCATCCCAGAGGTGAAGTCCGCTGATTGTAGCCCTACTCGGCCCCAAAGTTCAACTTACGTGCCATTGGAATCGGAAATGAATATGCATTCCGAAATATGGAATACCGCTGTTTGTGAAGGAGTTAGAAGATACAAGAAACAACAGTACCCTTCCAAAAATAGAATCATCACCATGGCAAGGGACTTTGCGTTGAAGTAAACTGATAGTCTGTCAATGACTTAGCTGGATATATGAACTTTAGCGTGGTGGCAAGCGACTTGCACAGAGAAACCATGGAGAGGCCTACGCGGAGCGCATCACGTCCGCGAGGAACTGAGCCGCGTGGTTTCATGACCAAGGATTTTCAAGTCCGTTTTGCTGCCGTCTTGCTGGCACTGCTCACCGTCACGGCAATCGTGTTCGCCTGGATTAACTTCCAGAAGGAGCGCGACTTCCAGCCGCCCACCGACGGAATCTGGTGGATCGAAAAGGACGGCCGCATTGAAGCCCAGCGCGTGGACGTCGACAGCCCCGGTGAAAAAGCAGGCATCAAGGCCGGCGATATCCTCGCGGCCATCAACGGCGTAAAGATCGTCGATACCGCGACCCGCGTGCAGCAGATGTATCGCACCGGCGTCTGGTCCAAGGCAAGCTACTCTCTCGTCCGCGGCGGCGTTCCTCTCGATGTCCCGATCATCCTCGTTCCCGTCGATTTATCTCTCCACCAGGGCCTGCGGCTGATTGCCCTTGTCTACCTCGGAATCGGCATTTATGTATTGCTCAGGCGCTGGACTGCGCCCAAGTCCACGCACTTTTATATCTTCTGTCTCGTCTCTTTTATCTTTTATTCGTTCCATTACACCGGAAAGCTCAACCAGTTCGACTGGACTATTTACTGGGCCAATGTAGTGGCGTGGCTCTTGCAGCCTGCGCTGTTTCTCCACTTCTCACTGACCTTCCCCACCGAGCGTGAAATCCTCAAGCGCCACAAATGGCTCGTCGGAATGGTCTACTTGCCCGGCGCGCTCCTGCTCGCCACCCATGCCCTCGTCCTGCGCCAGATTGTCGCCAGCGAGTTGCTGCGCTGGAACCTGGACCGTTTGCATCTTTTCTACCAGGCCACGTATTTCGTTTGGTCGGCCATCATCCTCTGGCAGAGCTACGAGCGCGCCAGCACGCCTCTGTTGCGTCAGCAGATGAAGTGGGTAACGCGTGGCACCACGCTTGCCATTGCGCCCTTCACGCTCTTTTACGTCATCCCGTATCTCACCGGCAGCACCATCGGCATGGGGATGAAGATCTCCGCGCTCTCGCTCGTCTTTCTGCCGCTGACCTTCGGTTACGCCATCTTCCGTTACCGGTTGATGGACGTGGATGTCATCTTCAAGCGCGGCATGGCTTACACCATCGCCGCGGGCGCGGTCGCCGGACTTTACTTTGCCGCCATTGGCGCCGCCGCCGAGGTCTTCCACAAGAGTTTCCCCAGCGCTGGCCCCGCCGGTCTCGTCGCTGCCATTGCGATCACCGCCGTCCTCTTCGGTCCCATCAAGAACTGGATTCAGGACCGCCTCGACAAAGTCTTCTATCGCAAGCGCTACGACTACCGCAAAACTCTTATCGAGTTCGGACGCGACCTCAACTCCGAGACCGACCTCGACAAGATGCTCGCCGCCATCGTCGACCGCATCTCCCGCACGCTGGGTGTCGACCGCATCGCGGTCTTTTTGCGCGATCCTCATTTCACTGAGAGTTTCGCCCTGGCCAAGTCCTCCGGCATCGCCCAGACCGCTGAGCTTGACCTTCGATTCCTCGGCAGTGAACGCCCCGAGTATGAAGCCGGGCATCTTTTCTTCGACAACACGCACCAGGCGATCCGCGAATCTCCCAGCGCGCAGGACACCATTCGCAAGCTCGATCTGAACTACTACATCCCGTGCACGGTCCTTAACCGCACCATCGCCATGCTTGGTGTCGGCAAGACCTCCGACGGCGACTTCCTCTCCAGCGAGGATGTCGAGCTGCTTGAAACTCTCTCCGGATACATCGGCATCGCCTTGCAGAATGCGCGTCTCTACGCCTCGCTTGAGCAGAAGGTGCAGGAGTATGAGCGCCTCAAGGAGTTCAACGAGAACATTGTCGAATCCATCAGCGTGGGCGTTTTCGCCGTCGATCTCCACGATCACATCGAGTCCTGGAACTCGCAGATGGAAGTGATGTATGCCCTGCCGCGCCAGCAGGCTCTCGGACGGCCGCTCACCGATGTCATGCCGCCCGCCTTCTGCGAGGAGTTCTACCGCGTTCGCGACGAGGCCGGCATCCACAACCTCTACAAGTTCCGGCTCGCCACCACCGCCGGAGACACTCGCGTGGCCAACATCGCCATCGCGCCCCTGGTCAGCAAGGACTTCAGCGTCATCGGACGCCTCGTCATCGTCGACGACATTACCGAGCGCATCGACCTCGAAACCCAGCTAACGCAGGCCGAGAAAATGTCGTCCATTGGACTTCTCGCCGCGGGCGTCGCCCACGAGGTCAACACTCCTCTGGCCGTCATCTCGTCTTACGCCCAGATGCTCGCCAAGCAGTTGCAGGGCGACGAGCCCCGCTCCGCCTTGCTTGAAAAGATCACCCGGCAGACTTTCCGCGCCTCTGAGATCGTCAACAACCTGCTGAATTTCTCCCGCACCAGCGGCACTGAGTTCAAGCCGGTCAATATCAACAAGATCATCCACGACACCCTTGCTCTCCTCGAACACCAGTTCAAGACCGCGCGCATCACGGTCGTCGGCGACCTCACTCCCGGACTTCCCGAGGTGCAGGGCAATGGAGGAAAGCTCCAGCAGGTCTTCCTCAACCTTTTCCTCAACGCCAAGGATGCCATGCCCAACGGCGGCACCCTGTCGGTCAAGACTTTCAACAAACATGGCGTTCACGTCCTGGTCACCGATACCGGCTCTGGAATTGCTCCCGAACACATTCAACGAATCTACGATCCGTTCTTCACCACCAAGAATCGCCCGCGTCAGGGCGGCAGTGGCGGCACCGGCCTGGGTCTTGCCGTCACCTACGGCATCATCCAGGAACATGCCGGCAAGATCCGTGTCGAAAGCCGTGCCGGAGAAGGCACCGAGTTTCATTTGGAATTTCCGATGATAAGGAAGGCAGTACATGTCTGACGTCGCAGTATTACGGCACGCCTCCAACGTGTCCGAGCCCTCCGCCAATGGCGCAGTGCTTATCGTTGACGACGAAGCAGCGATCCGTGAATCGTTGCAGACTTTGCTTGAGTTGGATGGTTACTCCGTGGAAGTCGCCGTGGACGGCGAGGACGGCCTCAATCACATGGCCGCTCGTCCCTTCGACCTCGTGTTGCTCGACTTCGCGCTTCCCGATCGTAATGGCCTGGAGATTCTCGCCGACATTCGCGAGCGCGATCCCCAGATGGCGGTCATCATGATCACCGCCTATGGCACCGTGGAAAATGCCGTGCGTGCCATGCAGGGCGGAGCCGCCAACTTCATCCAGAAGCCCTGGGACAACGAGAAACTTCTCGCCGACGTTCGCGCCATCATCTCCCGCCGCCGCGCGGAAGAGGAGAACATCCACCTCAAGCGCGCCCTCAAGCAGCGCTACAACTTTGAAAACATCGTGGGCAAGAGCGAACCCATGCTGCGCATCTTCGACCTTGTGCAGCAGGTCGCGCCTTCGCGTTCCACCATTCTTCTCCAGGGTGAAAGCGGTACCGGCAAGGAGTTGATCGCCAAGGCCATCCACATGAACTCGCCGCGCAAGGACCGGCCGTTCATCCCTGTCAACTCCGGCTCCATGCCCACCGATCTGCTTGAGTCCACCCTCTTCGGCCACGTCAAGGGAGCCTTCACCAGCGCCGTCTCCAGCAAAAAGGGACTCTTCGAAGTCGCCGATCGCGGCACCATCTTCCTCGACGAAATCGGCAATATGTCCATGGAGACCCAGGCTAAAATCCTGCGCGTCCTCCAGGACCGCAAATTCATGCACCTCGGCGGCGTGCAGGAAATTCAGGTCGATGTCCGCGTCATCGCTGCCACTAACGTCGACCTCCGCCATGCCGTCAAGGAAGGCCGTTTCCGCGAAGACCTCTTCTATCGCCTCAACGTCATCACCATTGACCTGCCGCCGCTGCGCAGCCGCAAGGAAGACATCCCCTTGCTCGCCGAGTTCTTCCTCCAGAAGTACTGCAAGGAAAATGAGCGGTCGCCTCTCGCCATGACGCCGGACGCGCTCCGCCCGCTCATGGATTACAACTGGCCCGGCAACGTACGCGAGCTTGAAAACGTCATGGAACGCGCCGTCGTCCTCTCGTCCGGTACGTCCGTCACGGCAGACCTGCTGCCCGATAACCTCACAGGCCGGAACTCGTCGCTTCCCATGGTCAACCTCGACCCCAACGCCTCCCTCTTCGACATCGTTGAGGACTGCGAGCGGCGCATCATCATCGATATGCTGGAGCGCTCCGGTTGGAACCAGACGGATGCCGCGGAACGTTTCCACATCCCGCTCTCCACACTCAATCAGAAAATCAAGCGCCTGAATATTGAGATCAACAAGAAGAAGGCGAACCGGGATTAGCTTTCCGGGGGTAGAACTTAGAAAATGAAAAGGGGAGGGATGAAAACCGAACTCTGTTTCATCCCTCCCCTTCTCGAAACTTCTTACTTTTTCACCGGCTTAAAGTTGAAATCCTGGTAGTCGAAGCTGAAGTCCGCCAGGTCCGACGTATGCACCATCTTCATCCGTTCAATCGTCCCATCCGGATTCAGGTCAAATGTGACGAACGCATCCGGAATCGTATTCTCCCGGAAGATCGCGTGGAACGTGTCGTACTGGAAGTGTTCCAGGTCCGCGATGCCGCCGCTCGTGCGCGTCAGGTTCAGCACCAGCTTGCCGTTCTGCTCGGTGATTGTCGCCAGCCCGTACCATGGATCCTTGTACTCGCCCACGTATTTTTCCAGCGGCAGTGACGGCTTCGAACTCGCATCTCGCGCATCGAACAGCTTCTTCTCCGCCGCGTTCGCCTTCTCGATTTCGTTCACCCGTTGCGCCTTGAACGCATCGATCCAGTCGGTCGGCTTTAGATTGAAGTAATAGTCGAGGATATGGTAGTAAATCGCTGAAAATGCTCCACCTTCCTCCTGATTTGTCAGAATCGCAATCCCCAGGTGTTCCGACGGCACCAGCACCACCGTCGAGACCATCCCCGTCAATCCGCCCGTGTGCGAAACAATCTTCCGTCCCTCGTAATCGCGAACTCCCCATCCCATCGCGTACCCGAGGAAGTTCGGCTTTGTCTGCTTCAGCGCCGGGAACGGATCGCGAATCGGAATATTGATATTCGGCGACCACTCTTCGTTGCTCCGCGCCGCCTTCCACAACTCTTTTCCATCCGGAAGCGTTCCCTGGTTCAGTTGCACCATCATCCACTTTGCCAGGTCATCCGCGTTCGACTTGATGCCTGCCGCCGGAGCCCACACTTCGTCTTTCGTCCAGGCAATCGGTCGCAGCTCTCCGGCCAGCCGCCATCCTCTCGAATGCGGCACCGCGAAGTTCACTCCCGGCTTGAAGCCGTCCGAGGTGATCTCCGTCGTTGTCATCCCAATCGGCCCGAAGATCCGCTCCTTGATGAACTCCGACCACGGCTTCCCCGTCACCGCCGCAACAATCTGCCCGGCCACAATGAAGCACAGATTGTTGTATTGATACTTACTCCGGAAGCTCGCGACTTCCTTTAAGTACTGCGCGGAATTCAATACTTCTGCACGGGTAAAGTCCGTGTTCGGATAGAACATCAAGTCTCCCGCGCCCAGCCCCAGCCCTGTCCGGTGCGAGATCAAATCGCGGATCGTCATCTCCCGCGTCACGTAGGGATCGGCCACCTTGAACGCCGGCAGATACTTGATCACCGGGTCGTCCCACTTGATCTTTCCTTCGTCCACCAGCATCCCCAGCGCCGCCACCGTAAACGCCTTCGTATTGGAGGCGATTCCAAACAGTGTCTTGTCGTCCACCGGCGCCGGGTCGCCCAGCTTGCGGACGCCATAGCCCTTCGCCAGAACCACCTTGCCGTCCTTCACGATCGCCACCGAGACTCCCGGCACGTCGAATGTTTTCATCGTGCGCGCGACCCACGCATCCATGTCGGGCGGTGGCGCAACCTGTGCAAAAACCGTGAAGGCAGTGGTGAACAGAATCAGCAGAACGAATATTGACCGGCAGCGCCGTAACATAATCTTTCTCCTTGGCCTCGGACTACGGGCTCCTGCGGGAGCGAATTTTGAAAGCGGATATTTGTATCATGCCGTCCGCCCATCCCGCATCACCGGCCGAAAGCGTCCGTCCGGCGCATTCTCTTCCGTCTGCAATTGCCAATGCGGGCATGCCGTCTGATATAGTTCGAGTGATTGCCGCTGCGCACTCGCATCCGCGGTATCCGCGAGCAGCGCCCAGGGGACACTACCGGACTCCGACCGCATGCCACTGTTCTCGCCAATCGAATGGGCCAAGGAAAGCGTAATGGCCGTGCAGGACTACTCCCTGCTCGCCTGGCGCTCGGTGTCGAATCTTTTTCGCCATCCCCGTTACTGGACAGACATTCTCCAGCAGGCCGACCTTATCGGCGTCGGATCGCTTCCCATCGTCGTCCTCACCGGCTTTTTCACCGGCGCCGTGCTCGCCCTCCAGAGCGCCAATTCTCTGGCACGTTTCGGCGCGCTCTCCTTCACTGGACAACTCGTTTCCCTGTCGATGGTCCGCGAACTCGGCCCGGTGCTCACCGGCCTCATGGTCGCCGGACGCAACGCCAGCGGCATGGCCAGCGAACTCGGCTCCATGAAGGTCACCGAGCAGATCGACGCCATGCGCGCGCTCGGCACCGATCCCAGCAAGAAGCTCGTCACCCCCCGCGTAGTTTCTTCCGTTGTCATGTTGTTCTTCCTCACCATCATCTCCGACCTCGTCGGACTCGCCGGCGGATCCATGGTCAGCACTCTCATGCTGCGCCTCGACCTCAACCAGTACTGGACCTCCGCCTGGCAGGCGCTTGCGTTTGAAGATGTATTCATGGGATTGATCAAGCCCCTCTTTTTCGGCTTCATCATCGCCACCATCGGCTGCCACTATGGCCTGCGCGCCAAGGGCGGAACCCAGGGCGTCGGCCGTGCGACTACCCAGGCCGTCGTCGCCGCCAGCGTGATCATCCTCGTCGTCAATTTCTTCATCACGCGCTTCCTGATGGCCTTCTTCCCGATGCAATAGCCATGACTACGAGCCTCGCCAGTCCGCAACCCGGTACGCTCCCTGAGCCACCGCAGAAGACTGTCGTCTTCGAGGATGTCAGCATCGCGTACGACAATCGCCCGGTGCTGGACGGAGTCTCTTTCACGCTTGAGCGTGGCGAAACCAAGGCGCTTTTCGGCGTCGCCGGGGCGGGCAAGACCGTCATCCTCAAGCTTGCCCTCGGACTCATCAAGCCCGACAGCGGCCGAATCTTCGTCCTTGGCACGGAAGTCTCCGCCACCCGTGAGCGCAATCTCTTCGAAGTCCGCCGCAAAATCGGAATGGTCTTCCAGGAAAGTGCGCTCTTCGATTCTCTTACCGTGGAAGGAAATGTCGGCTTCCGCCTCTTCGAGGAGCACTGTCCCATCGAAGAAATCCACGAGCGCGTCGTCGAGGCCCTGCGCTTCGTGGAGCTCGAACACACCGTCGACCTCTTCCCCGCTGAACTCTCCGGCGGCATGAGGCGGCGCGTCGCCATTGCGCGAGCCATTATCACCAAGCCCGAAGTCCTCCTCTACGATTCGCCCACCGGAGGCCTCGACCCGGTCACATCCACCACCATCATCGAGCTGCTGGTAAAGCAGCGCGACGTCTACAAAACCAGCGCCCTGCTCGTCACCCACCGGCTCCAGGACGCCTTCACCATGGCCGACCATCGCTTCGACCGCGAACTCAATCGCATGGTTCCCATCACAGGCGGCGCCGCCAGCAACCTCCACACCCGCTTCCTGGTCCTGCGCGACGCCAAAAAAATCTTCGAAGGAACCGCCGCCGAACTCGTCGCCTCGGGTGACGAGTACATCAAGGAATACCTAAGCTAACACTCGCAAGTGGATATCACGTGGGACTGTCGCGCGTGTGCCCTCGCCCGCGGTTTTTCCCTTCTGCTTGCCGCTTGTTGCTTCTGCTTGCCGCTCTCCATAAAAAACGGCGACCCTCAGGCCGCCGCTTGTTCGATCTCCTGGACTCGCGCTTACTTCCCTGCCTGCGCCATCCGCTCCGCCATTTTCTTCTGACGTTCAATCATCGCCTGCAAGCGCGCCTGCGACTCCGGCGTGCGCGTGATGAACGCCTCGCACTTCCCCAGGAACTCCGCGCTTCCGAGCTTCGACCGAAGTTCCGCCAGGTACGGTGCAAACTTCGCATACGTAAAGAACATTTCACCCGCGTTGTCGAGGAACAGCCCTTCGTGCACCGCTCCGTGCAGCGCCAGCGAAGCGGCCATCTCCCAGTATCCGACCACTTGCCGGAAGTACGCATTTTCCGCAGTCCCATACGCGTATGCGAGCTTCATCACGTCGTCCGCAGACTTCGGCATGAAGCTTGCCATGAAGGCCCTTGCCTGGCGCATCACAGATTCGCGACGAAGGTCATAGAGTTTGAGGATCAGCTTTGCATCCGCTGGTGTTGCATTCATTTGGTCCATCTTCGACTCCAGAAAGAGATACCCGCCGTTGTTGCGGCGGGTAGTTAGCAGTTAGATGTTCTCGTGAACTATCGTGACTCTCATTTTTCTCGCACTTGAATCTGCGTCGGGTGCCCCACGTTCGCGCCCATCTGTTGAGCGATAACGTGGGGACTCGCAAAGCTTCCTTACGACGCTACTTCCGCCGGCGGTGCAATCTGTTTGGAGAAATCGCATGTCTTCTCCTCAACCGCCACCTTCTTCTTACTTTTGCCTTTGCCTTTGGCCTTGCTCGCGCTGCTCCGGTTATTCGGACACACCAGGAACGTTCCGTCCTTCGTGGTCTTCTCCGTCAGGTATTCGCTTCCGCACTCCGGACACGTTTCCGCCACCGGCTTATACGCCGACGTGAATTCGCACTCCGGATACCGCGAGCATCCGTAGAAGTTATTGCCGCGCCGTGCCTTCTTTTCGACGATCTCTCCCGTCTTGCAATCCGGGCACTTCACGCCGATAAAGTTCTGCTTAACCCACTTGCACTCCGGGTATCCCGAGCACGACGTGAACTCGCCGTAGCGTCCATGTCTTAGCACCAGCATGCGTCCGCACTGCGGACACTTTTCGTCCAGCGGAACATCCGGCACTTTTTTCTGCTGGTCCAGCCGCCGCGTCGTCTTGCACTCCGGGTATCCCGTGCAGGCCATGAACTGCCCGAACCGTCCGCGCTTCAGCACCATCGGACGCCCGCAGTTCTCGCAGTACTCTTCTTCCTGCTCTGACGGCATCTCGGCGTTGTCCAGGTCCGTCAGGTTGATTGGATTTTCCTTCGTGAAGGTGCACGAGTTCGGGTCTTTCTTGTCGTAGGTGGAGCACGCGAAGAACGACCCGTGCTTGCCCCACTTCAACACCAGCGGAGCCCCGCACTTTTCGCACTTCTCGTCCGTGGGCTTCTCCATACGCTTGATGTTTTCCATGTGCTTCCCGGCGTATGCGAGGTCCTTCTCGAACTTGTCGTAGAACTCTCGGAGAGCCTCGGTCCACTTCTTCTGTCCACCTTCGATCTCGTCGAGTTCCTCTTCCATGCGTGCCGTGAACTGCATGTCGAAAACGTCTTTCAGGTTCTCGACCAGCAGATCCGTCACCACCATTCCAATCTCTGTCGGGAAGAACTTGCCGCCGCGTCCCGGCGTCTTCTGCACATATCCCCTGTCCTGGATCGTGCTGATAATCGCCGCGTAGGTCGACGGACGCCCGATGCCGCGCTCTTCCAGTTCCTTCACCAGCGACGCTTCGTTGAAGCGCGGTGGAGGCTCCGTGAAGTGCTGTTCCGGCTTCAGTTCCTTCAGCGTCAGCTTCTGGCCTTCCACCAGCGCCGGCAGTTTGTGCTTCAGCGCCTCGTCTTCTTCGTCCTTCGCGTCCTTCGCTTCCTCGTAGACTTTCAGGAAGCCGTCGAACTTCAGCACCGATCCCGTCACACGGAACTGGTACTTGTCCGCGCCGTTCCGCGCGTCGATGTCGATGGTCGTCTGGTCGAACACCGCCGGCATCATCTGCGACGCCACGAAGCGCTGCCAGATCAGCTTGTAGACCTTGTATTCGTCGTCGTGCAGATATTGCTTCACCGAGTCCGGCGTTTTCAGCGCCGACGTTGGACGGATCGCTTCGTGCGCATCCTGCGCATTCTGCTGTTTCGATTTGTAGACGTTCGCCTGCTCCGGCAAATACTCCTTACCGAACTCGTTCGGGATCATCTCGCGAACTTCCGCCAGTGCCTCGTTCGAAACGCGCACCGAGTCGGTACGCATGTAGGTAATCAGGCCGACCGTTCCTTCTTCGCCCAGCTCCACGCCTTCATAGAGTCGCTGCGCCACCATCATCGCGCGCTTCACGCTCATGCCCAGCTTGCGTGAGGCGTCCTGCTGGAACTTGCTCGTCGTAAATGGAGCCACCGCGTTGCGTCGCCGCTCGCGTTTCTCCACCGAGCGGACGGTCCACTCCGCGCTTTCCACCGCCGACGTAATCTGCTTGGTCTCTTCCTCGGTCGCCGGTTCAATCTTCTCGCCGTTCTTGCCCAGGAATCGCGCGTCGAATGCCGGGGGCTTCGGCCCGTGCAGATGCGCGTCGATCGTCCAGTATTCACGCTTTTCGAACTTCTGGATTTCGCGTTCGCGGTCGACGATCAGCCGCAGCGCCACGGTCTGCACGCGTCCCGCCGAGAGTCCTCGCCGCACCTTGTCCCACAGCAGCGGCGACACCTGGAAGCCGACGATCCGGTCCAGCACGCGCCGTGTCTGCTGCGCGTCCACCAGGTTCCAGTCGATTTCGCGCGGATGCTTGAAAGCCTCCTGCACGGCCTTCTTCGTGATTTCGTTAAAGGTGACGCGGTAAATCTGGCGCTCGCCCTTCTTCTTGCCCTTGCCGGTGTCGCCCAGTTCCTGCGCCAGATGCGCGGCAATGGCTTCGCCTTCGCGGTCAGGATCAGGCGCCAGGTAGACGGCATCCGCTTCCTTCGCCATCTTCTTCAGCTTGGCGACGACCTTTTCCTTGCCGGGAATTACCACGTATTCGGTTTCGAACTCGTTCTCGAGATCGACGCCGAGACCTTTCTTAGGCAGGTCTTTTATGTGGCCCAACGAGGCTTCCACCTCGTAGCCTTTTCCGAGATATTTTTGAATCGTCTTGGCCTTTGCCGGCGACTCAACGATGACTAAACCTTTCGACAATGTACCCTCTTGTTCCCTTTATTCTGCAATTGAAGCTAGCACGATTGCCCTAAAATGCCAAAACCAGCTCCTGAGCTACTAGCTACTAAGCTTCTGAGCTAACGACGGATTTGCCTGCTTTTTCTGCCTTCCGGCCAACCGTACATGAGAATGCAGTTAGCATTCGTCCAACCTCACGAAGTCGCATTCCTGCCGATTGGTAGGCATCATCTGTCATGTAGCCCAAATCCCGAGCGAGCAGAAGGTGATACTCCAGTTCGCTGGCTGACCCAGTCGAAATCGAAAGAAATCTTCCTAGCTCACCGTCTCCCCGCCTCCCGCACCCCTCTGCGATATTTGCTCCGATGGATCCTGCCGCTCTGCGAATCTGTGAAGTCAGCCCGTAACGCTCTTCACTCGGGAATCGCGTCGTTACGCGGTACAGTTCCAAAGTGAGTTGATGCGCCTTTTGCCACACTTCGAGCTTCTTGAAGTCACCCATGTCCGTCCTTTACTTGGTTTCGCTTTAGTAGCTCAGCAGCTTAGTAGCTCAGCAGCTTTCCTCTCAAAAGCTTCTTACATAATTCTTCCCCGCCAGCTGCCGTATCCTCCCTGCCATCTCCAGTTCAAACAACGCGGCAAATATCTCCGACGATGACAGTTGCCCCTCCAATTTCTCCACCAGCGTATCGATGTGGACCGACTCATCCGCCCGTATTAACGCAAAGATCTTACGTTCGTGTGGTTTCAAATCCGTTACAGGCTGATCGAATAAGGATGCGGTCGTGGACTCCTGCGTTGCAACGCCGTGTTCCGCCTCCACCCGCAGACGTATGTCTGTTGGCAGCTCTTCCCACACGTCTTCCCAAGTCGCCACCAGCTTTGCGCCCTGCTTGATCAGCGTGTTCGGCCCCCACGCCAGTTTGTTCGTCACGTTTCCCGGAACCGCGTACACCTCGCGTCCCTGCTCCAGCGCGCATCGTGCCGTGATGCGTGTGCCGCTGTACTCGCCGGCCTCCACCACCAGGACGCCGTATGCCAGTCCGCTGATGATTCGATTGCGAATCGGAAAATTATGTGGCGCCGGGCTTGTTCCCATCGGAAACTCGCTCACCAGCGCACCGCCATTGGCAAGTATCTGTTCTGCCAGCTTGGCGTTCTCGCGTGGATAGATCACATCCACTCCGGTGCCGAAAACCGCCACCGTCTGGCCCTTTACATTGACCGTTCCGCGATGCGCGGCTGAGTCCACCCCCCGGGCCATCCCACTGAATATGATGAGCCCACGGGCCGCAAGGTCGCAGGCCAGCCGTTCCGCCATGCCCAATCCATAGGGGGTCGGGTGCCGTGTCCCGATCACCGCAACCCCTGTTTTTCCAACTACTTCCAGTGATCCCTTCACGTAAAGGACCATGGGCGGATCATAAATTTCCAGCAGTTGCCGCGGATACTCTTCCGATGCCGGACTTAGCAGTTGCACTCCCGCCGCCGTGCACTTTTCCACCTCCGCTTCGGCCAGCTCCAGCGACTTCCCCAGAGCAATCGACTGCGCCGCAGCGGCCGGCAATCCCGCCGCTTCCAGTTCCGTCAGCGAAGCGCGAAAGATGTGCTCCGTGTCGTCAAAGTGCTGCAATAACTTCTTCGCCCTTGAAGGTCCAAGCGACGGCGTTTGTGACAACGCCATCCACTCGCGCGTTCCTTCGGACACACTCTTCAGCAAGGTGGTTTCCATAACAGTCCCAAAAGCACGCGACGATACGCGACCGCTACACCCCTGTCAAGGAACTGTGCACCCAGGGGCCGTACGCCGGTAATCTCAACGCCTTCCCCACGGGCATCAACCGCTTGTTCTTGTTACAATCCCCTGTTCCGCTTCTTCCTGCCGGACATTACTTATGCGCCCTCTTCGGATTTCTGCTATCTCGTTTCTCAACACTGCTCCGCTCATGTGGGACTTCGAACATCAACCCTCCGCGGAGATCGCCGAAAACTTCACCATCGAATACACCGTCCCATCCAGTTGCGCCCAGGCTCTTCGCGAAGGCTCGGCCGACATCGGCATCATTCCCGTCATCACCACGGCCACCATTCCCGATCTCGTCGCCATCCCCGGCATCGCCATCGCTGCCCTTGGCCCGGTCGCATCCATCTCGCTCATCAGCAAGGTGCCCATCGAGCAGATTCACTCCGTCGCCATGGACACCTCTTCGCGCACTTCCGTGGGGCTTACCACCGTCCTCCTCGACAAATTCTTCTCGGGTCTCCGCGAGTCCGTTCCCATGGCGCCGCAACTCGGTCCCATGCTTGAACGTTGCGAAGCTGCCCTGCTCATCGGCGACTCAGCCCTCACCGCCAACACCAGGCATTACTACGTCTACGATCTCGCCGAAGTCTGGCGCGAAAAAACTGGCCTCCCCTTTGTCTTCGCCGTCTGGGCCGTTCGCCGCCAGGCGCTTGCAGAGATGAAGCCCGGCCTTCCGCTGGCACAAATCTTCCAACGCTCGCGCGATCACGGCCTTGAGCCCGCCAACATGGCGACCATCTGCCGTGACTGGACAACAAAGATCGACATGAGCGAGTCGCGCATCCAGCATTACCTGCGTCACAACATCCATTACTTCCTCGACGACGAATGCCGCCGCGGCCTCTCGCTCTACTTTCGTTACGCCGCCGAGTGTGCCGTCATCCCGCGCGCCACTGAACTCGAATTTCTCTAGCACCTATCGGTGTATTCAGGCAAAAAGCACTTTTGAGCCCGCTACAAGCGCGCCGGACTTCGTTACCATTGCCTTGCTTTCAGCGAATAGCTGGTGGCTAACAGCTTCAATGAATCAAGGAGATTTCTGTATGTCACTCAGAAAGGCCCTGCTCGCAAGTCTGCTTTCCCTGGCGATGTTCTCGATTCCCGCGATGGCCATGCCCGTAGGTCACGCTAGCGGCGCCGCCAAAACCGCCACTACCAAAAAGCACGCGAAAAAGACGATGAAGAAAAACATGAAGAAGGGCAAGAAAGCCAAGAAGCAGACTAAGAAATAATGAGCGGTTGCGCATCGGGGCAGCCTGCGGGCTGCCCCTTCTGTTTTGTACCCAGTCGGGTGCTCCGTGCAAACCGCTTCTGTTTGAGTTTGGTGGAGCAGGGCAGCTACTTTTGCTTTTGCTTGCCGCTTCCTCTCGTGCTCTTGTTTTTCCTTGCTACCTCCCGCCTGCCGCCTGTAGCTTTTCCAGTTGTTTTTCCAACAGCTAATAGCTCCTGGCTAACAGCTATTCCCAAGGAGGCTCCATGTCATTCAAGAAGGCTCTACTCGCATCGTTCCTCACAGTCGCTCTGTTTTCCATCCCCGCCGCCATCGCTGCTCCCGCGCCTCACTCAGGCAGCGCAAAGAAATCCGCGGTCGCAAACGAGGACAAGCTCGACATCAACACCGCCTCCAGGGACCAGCTTATGAAGCTCCCCGGCATCACCGACCCTTATGCGGCAAGGATCATCGCCGGCCGTCCTTATCGCATGAAGACCGATCTCGTCCGTCGCGAAGTTCTCCCCAAGTCCGTCTACGAGGGCATTCGTGAACTGATCATCGCCCACCGGGTGAAGAAGAATAAGTAGCGCTTCCGATTTCGCACCGGGGGCGGCCTTCGGGCTGCCCTTTCGTGTTTTCTCTCCCGGGGGTTGGCCATGTGCCACCGTTCCCCGTAGAATGTCATCACGTGGATTTGTGACGATGAGCCTGACTAAAGAACAAGCGCTAGATATGTTCCGTTCCGACGATCTTGTCGGGATCGGTATGGAAGCCGACGCCATTCGCCGCCAGAAACATCCCGACGGCGTCGTCAGCTACATCATTGACCGGAACATTAATTACACCAACTTCTGCACCGAGTACTGCACCTTCTGCGCCTTCTACCGGCCGCTCAAGGGCAAACTCGCCTCTGAGGGTTACATCCTCGACTTCGACACCATCTACGAAAAGATCCAGGAGACTGTCGAACTTGGCGGCACCGGCGTGCTCATGCAGGGCGGTCTCCATCCCGACCTCAAGATCGATTACTTCGAGAAAATGATGTCGGGCATCAAGCAGCGCTTTCCGCAGATTCACCTGCACTGCTTCTCCGCCTCTGAAATCCTTGCCATCGCCGAGTACAGCGAACTCTCGCTGGAAGACACCATCCGTCGCCTGCGCGATGCGGGTCTCGACTCCATCCCCGGCGGCGGCGCGGAAATTCTCGACGATGAAGTTCGCTTCAAGATTGCGCGCCTCAAGTGCCGCACCGAGGAGTGGCTCGCCGTCCATCGCACCGCCCACAAACTCGGCATGCGCACCACCGCCACCATGATGTTCGGCGTCGGAGAAACCTTCGAGCACCGCATCAACCACCTCCAGCACGTTTACGACTTGCAGGAGGAAACCGGCGGCTTCACGGCGTTTATCCCTTGGACTTTCCAACCGCAGAACACCGCTCTCGGCGGACGCGGCTGGGACGAAGCCACCGCCGTCGAATACCTCAAGACGCTCGCCATCTCGCGCATCTTCCTCACCAACTTCCTCAACGTGCAATCCAGTTGGGTCACCCAGGGCCTCAAGGTCTGCCAGATGGGCCTGCGCTTCGGCGGCAACGATGTTGGTTCGGTGATGATCGAGGAGAACGTCGTCAAATCAGCGGGTGTTACCAATTGCACTACGGAAGAGGAACTCCGCCGCATGATCCGCGACGCCGGCTTCCGCCCCGTCCAGCGCGATACGCTGTACCGCACTTACTTCTTGAATTAGCAGGACGAAGCTTTTAGCTCTTAGCCATGAGCCGTTGGCTAAGAGCCAGGAGCTAATGGCGTGTACCCCATGCAAGCCGCCTTTGCTTGAGTGGGGTAGTCGCTTTTGCCTTTGCTTTTGCTTTTGCCTTTGCTTTTGTTCTTGTTCTTGCCTTTGCCTTTGCTTTTGTTCTTGCTCAGTAGCTCAGCAGCTTAGCAGCTCAGTAGCTTTCCTCACTTCCCAAACACCACCTTCGACTCTTCCCGTATTGCCCGCAGGTCCGCATCGTTTTCCGCAAGCATGTACCACACCAGCAGGTAGTGTTTATGACGCATCACAAATGCCGCGTTCGACAACCTGCGTACCAGCGGATCTTTTTCTTTCTCGAACGAGATCACCCCACGCAGTTCAATGAATGTACGTCCATTGATATCTCCCACGTCCGCTTTCCGGATTCCCGGCATTTGCGACAGCCCTGCAAACAGGTTGGCAAACTCCACAGCTCCTACTGCATCTTTCCGATCACTCGGAAACGGCAGTTCCGGCAGGCACGCCGTATCGAACGCCTCGACGATCACCATAGGATGCAGCAAGCTCACCATCGTCTTGCGCGGATCGTTCACCCTTACCAGCACCTTTGAGCATGCGTTCCAGAACTGATGCATCCTCAGATCGCCCGGCGTGCGATCCTCTCCCCGTAGCAACAGGTTGTCCAGTTTATCGTTGCCGTTCTTGTCGATCTTCCATCCCCCCGGAAGCTCGTACGCAAATCCAATTTCGTTATTCTTGTAGATATTCCCTTCGAGCGTTCCTCCATCGATCTTCGCGCTCGGAGGGTCGGCCAGCTTCGCGTCCACCAGGTCCGTGGGCAGCGCCGGACCGTAGTAGGGACGCGCCCCGTTTCCCGCCATCTCTCCCGCCAGCGACGGTTCAAAGAATTCGATCTTCTCGATCGCCTTCGTCAGCACTTTCACGTAGTCGTCATCCAGCGACCGCACTCGGATAATCACGACGTATCCCTTCATCGCCGTAAAGTACGCGTTCTCCATGTATGGGTTCTGGAACGACGATGCCACCGCAATCTCGTAGAACTTGTGACCGCCCATCATCCGCACCTTCGGACCCCACACTGCTCGCTCCTGCTTCTTGCGCAGCAGTTCCGCCACCTCGTGCGCCGCCGTCTTGCCGTCCACGTCCGCGGACTTGTGCGCCGTAATCGTCAGGTCCGTCGGCCGCCCAATATTCAGCATTTCCACCGACAGCAACCTGTAATTGCCGCTCTCCTCCAGCGCCGCGCCCAGCGGAATCACCTTCGACGTTGGTGGAATATTGATGGCAAACCCAAAGAATGCATTCGTATAGCGCGCCTGTGACAGGTATCCGCTCTCTGGATACGCGCCCCCCGCACCGGCACACACTCCCGCCCGCGCGCACAGCGCCAGTGTCACCAGCCAAAGGATTGCTCTCAATCTCGCCACGGCGTTCCAGTTTACTCGCATCACCCTTGTGGTGGGTGTACTTGCCTCATTCCTTGCAGCGATGTTTCCCGCCGTCAGGTACAATCGCTACGCTGGCGTCTGCCGGTCGGGAATATATTCGGATGTCCCCCTTATTTGCGAACCTTGCATCATTTTTTGCTTTCCTTCAGCCGCATCAGAACGCCTTGGTGCAGTTCATCAGGAAGCAGACCAACCCCACTTTTAAGGGGCTATACCAGGTCAACGCATTCGATCTCTGTCTTCTCATTCCTTACTTCGTAGTCCTCGTCGTTCTCGCCGGTTACGGATTCCATCGTTATCAGCTCGTGTGGATGTACTACCGCAACAAGAAGAACAAGACGACCACTCCCAAGTCACATTTCGTCGAACTGCCTGTCGTCACCATTCAGTTGCCCATTTTCAACGAGCAGTTCGTCATTGATCGCCTCGTCGACTCCATCTGCAAGCTTGAATATCCCCGGGAAAAGCTCGACATCCAGGTGCTTGACGACTCTACTGACGAAACCATCGAAGTTGCCCGCGCCGTCGTCGAGCGTTATGCCGCCATGGGCCATCCCATCACCTATATCCATCGCACTGACCGCCACGGCTTCAAGGCCGGAGCTCTCGACCACGGACTCAAGGTGGCCCGCGGTGAATTCGTCGCTATTTTCGATGCCGATTTCACGCCTCCGGCTGACTGGCTCATGAAAGTTATTCACCATTTCGCCGAGCCTGATATCGGCATGGTGCAGACGCGCTGGACGCACCTCAATCGCAACTACTCGTTCCTCACCCAGGTCGAGGCCATCCTTCTCGACGGACACTTCATCCTCGAGCATGGCGGCCGTTCGCGCTCCGGAGTCTTCTTCAATTTCAATGGAACCGCCGGAATGTGGCGCATCAAGGCCATTGAAGATGCCGGCGGATGGCAGCACGACACTCTCACCGAAGACACCGATCTCAGCTACCGTTGCCAGTTGAAGGGCTGGAAATTTCTCTACCTTCAGGACGTCGAGTGTCCCGCCGAGTTGCCCATCGAGATGACCGCCTTCAAGACCCAGCAGGTCCGCTGGGCCAAGGGACTCATCCAGTGCGCCGTCAAGGACCTGCCGCGTATTTTCCGATCGAAGGACATCGACCTCCGCGAGAAGATCGAAGCCTGGTACCATCTCACGGCTAATATCAGTTATCCCCTGATGATCGTGCTCTCCGTGCTCCTGCTTCCGGCCATGATCATCCGCTTCTACCAGGGCTGGTTCCAGATGCTCTACATCGACGTGCCCTTGTTCCTGGCCTCTACGTTTTCCATTTCGAGTTTCTATCTCGTCTCGCAGAAGGAACTCTATCCCGGCAAGTGGTACAAGAGCATCCTTTACCTGCCGTGCCTCATGGCGCTTGGCATTGGATTGACAATTACGAATTCAAAGGGCGTCATTGAAGCGCTCATCGGACACCAGACGGCCTTCGCGCGCACCCCGAAATACAGCGTTCAGCAGAAGGGCGAGCGCTCCAAGGCGGCAAGAAAATATCGCAAGCGGCTTGGCATCATTCCCTGGATCGAGCTCGCCGTCGGTTCCTACTTCGCACTCACTGTCTGGTACGCCATCGTGAATGAGAACTACATTACGATTCCGTTTCTCATTCTTTTTGTTTACGGCTACTGGTACACCGGCCTCATGTCGCTCCTCCAGGGACGCTTCGATTCCCTGCTGCGTGCACGTCGCGACGAAGGTGCCGAGGAACACATCAAACCCTTCCCCGTCGGGGTTTAATCAGGTGCTGGGCGCTAGACGGTAGGTAAATCTTTTGGTTTGCTTGAGTGCAAAAGTTTCGGGTGCCCCATTCAAGCCGTTTTTGCTTGAGTGGGATCGTTGCTTTTGTTTTTGCTGTTGCTTTTGTGGCGCGGGCGCCCTCGCCCGCGGTTGTTCGTTTTGGCTTTTGTATTTGAGGTTGTCGTCCTGAGTTGTGTTCTTACGACTCGGGATCTCTATTTGTTTTGCTTGCTGCTTGCCGCTTTTCGTCTAATTTATGAGACTTCTTCGCGCATTTATCGCTCTCATCGTCGGAACTCTCTTCACGCTGATCGTCATTGGCAACAGCCCGTACCACCCGGTCCGAGAGCTGTTCACCATCGTCGACATCAGTGCTCCGCCCGCCAAGGTATGGAATAATTTCGCGGCTTTCCAAACCTACCCGCAGTGGAATCCATTCATCACCAGCATCAGTGGAGACCCGCGTCCCGGCTCCCCTCTCAAGGTCCACATCGCGCCGCCGGGAGCCATGTCCTGGACATTTCACCCCACCGTCCTCACCTACGATCCCAACCACGAGCTCACCTGGCTTGGACGCTTCCTCATTCCCGGCCTCTTCGACGGACAGCACACTTTCTCCGTCGAACCCGACGGCACCGGTGGCACGCGCTTCATCCAGCGCGAACGCTTCACCGGCGTGCTTGTTCCTTTTATGTGGGATTCCCTGAAGATCCACACCGCGCAGGGCTTCAAGGACATGAACCAGGCCCTCAAGAAGCGCTGCGAACAACCCTGATCTCTTCGGCGGCCCCATCCTGAGCCCCGCGAAGAGTGGGCTCCGCAGCAGTTCAGCTGCTTAGTAGCTAAGTAGCTCAGCAGCTATTTCTTTATCCTCACATCCGTCGTCAAAAACTTATACGACTTCACCAGTTCCACGTACTTCGCATAATCTGCCGCGAACGTCTTGTCATCCTTTGATGACATCGCAATCATCACAATGACTTTTGGCGTATCGATATACGCTACGGCTTCCGTGCGGTCGTACGCGCTATGTTCGAACTTCTGTACCAGCGCCTTGCCGTCTTTCGTTTCGATCGGCTCTCCCGGCTTCACCTGGACGTCTTCCGCCGTCACGCGCGTCTGCTCCGCATCGGTCTTCATCAGCGCTTCGACGCTTTCCATCCCCTTGTGTTTCCCCACCGTATTCACGTACATCACGCTGCCGACATCTTTCGCCTTCGTCCACGACGATCCTTTCGGGTAGAACGCCGCATAGATTCCTTCATCGTGCATGATGCTGTTATCCAGCACCCACCCTTTTGGCGCGCAGATCGTGAACGCGTGTCCCTTGCCATAGACGATCCCGCAATTCGCGTCCTCCGTGGATTTCCCGCCTCCACTCTGTGCCCCTGCCGCGCAGCACATCATTGCCATCAACCCAACCATCGTCATCCGTCGAATTAGACCCATTTCTATTCTCCCCGTTCTGGAAAAACGTCATTCTGCTTGCCGGAGTCCGCACCGTCCATGAAATTCGTACTCACTTTGTCCTGGCCAGACCCTCTTTGCGTCCGCCGCTGCTTTTTCTATCCCCGCAACCAGCCCTCCGTTTGGTATCCTAACCATCTGTGATGATCAAGGCTCTATTCGTGCTGCTGGTCGTGTCGACCGTGGTACTGGTGGGGGTATCGATTGCCGCGTACGTCAGAATACGACGGCATATGTCTGCCCCGCCGGACCGTCAGCACGGTACGGTCGTGACAGATCACAAGGTTGATCCAAAATCACAGTTCTAGAGCTGTATCCTGCCGCGAACCGCTTCTTGCCCTGTTTCGCGGTTGCAGATTGGTGTGTTTTTTCGACACACGTTTTTGCGGGTGCGTGGCGTCTTCACCCCGCGGATTTTCGCCTGAGGATTGCCTCGGCCAGACAATGCACCCCCGGGCCATTGAGCCCGTGCTGGTGCGGAAACAGGAATTATGAGCAGCAGTGCAGAAGTGCAGGAAATCAAGATCGCGCATAGTCCCGATTCGGACGACGCATTCATGTTTTACGGCCTCGCCACCAACAAGGTCCGCGTCCCGGGTCTCAAGTTCACCCATGTCCTCTGCGACATCGAGACTCTCAACCACAAGGCCATTGACGAGGCTTTTTACGACGTCACCGCCATCTCCTTTCACGCCTACCCCTACATGCAGGACAGGTACGCGCTCATGCCCAGTGGCGGCAGCGTAGGCGAGGGCTATGGCCCCATGATCGTCGCCGTCAAGCCGTTTTCCCACGACGAGATCAAGAAGGTCCGCATCGCTATTCCCGGCACATTGACCACTGCCTATCTTGCTCTCAAGCTCTTCGCGCCCGGAATCGAAACCGAGGTCGTTCCCTTCGACCAGATCATTCCGCAGGTGCTGGAAGGCAAGTTCGAAGCCGGCCTCATCATCCATGAAGGCCAGCTCACTTACGCCAAATCCGGCCTCAACAAGGTCGTCGATCTCGGCAAGTGGTGGCGCGACATGACCGGTCTCCCGTTGCCCCTCGGCGGCAACGCCATCAAGCGCGAACTCGGTCCTGAAGTCATGGCCAAGGTCTGCAGGGCCCTGCGTGACAGCATTCAGCACGCCCTCGATCATCGCGAGCAGGCGTTGCAATATGCCATGCAATTCGCCCGCGACCTGGACACCCACCTCGCCGACCAGTTCGTCGGCATGTACGTCAACGAGCGCACTCTCGACTACGGTGACGATGGCCGTCGCGCCGTCGAAAAGCTCCTCGACATGGGTTATCGCGCCGGTGTCATTCCGCACCCCGCCAAGGTCGAGTGGGTCAACGACTCCCTCGCAACTCGCGAGTAGCGCTTCCATCAAATCAGCCTGATCGAGTTATTCGGGTGCCCCATCGATAAGAACGAAGGCGTTGTCAAGGCGAGTTTTTCCTGAGCGGTGCGCGAGCACCGCTTTGTTCG
>Ga0307375_10001342_pt1 | contig 27138 bp, 34 predicted proteins | sample TR1MG_FD_202531 | JGI IMG/M metagenome (GOLD analysis project Ga0307375, IMG submission 202531) | Soil microbial communities from Risofladan, Vaasa, Finland - TR-1 | ecosystem: Environmental > Terrestrial > Soil > Coastal area > Acid sulfate soil | place: Finland: Risofladan, Vaasa | collected...
CGGCCGTGGGGCGCGAACGTCTATTGACCGACGCCGCCGACTGTTTCGTTTATGGTTATGACAACTCGCGCAAGCATCGTCTCCCGGATGCAGTGGTTTTTGTCCTTACCGAGGCCGAGGTGCAAGCGATCGTACGGGCCTGCCGGCAGTACAAAACGCCCCTTGTTGCGCGTGGGCGCGGCACCGGAACCGCGGGTGCGGCGGTGCCTTTACGGGGCGGTGTCGTCTTAGCGCTTGAGCGCATGAAACGCATTATTGCGGTAGACCCGGCCAATCGATTGATGCGTGTCGAGCCGGGCGCCACCAACCAGGAGGTCCAGCAAGCCGCATTGGCTCATGGGTTTTTTTGGCCTCCGGACCCGACCAGCGCGGCCTACTGCAGCGTAGGTGGCAATCTCGCAGTAAACTCCGCAGGTCCCCGCGCCGTTAAATATGGCACCGTACGCGAAAATACACTCGGCCTACACGCCGTAACAGGGGCGGGGGACATCATTCGGGTCGGTGTGAGCACGACCAAGGGGGCCGTGGGCTACGATTTGACCCGGCTTCTTATTGGCTCGGAAGGAACGCTTGCCATCATTACGCAGGCGACCCTTAAACTCACGCCACTGCCCTCCGCAAAGCGCACTTTGCGAGCCGTCTATGACACCATGCACCATGCGGCCGAAGCAGTGTCTAGAATCATGGCGCAGCCCATCACCCCCTGCGCGCTTGAATTTCTTGATGGCTCGGCTATACGTATGGTACGAGCTTACAGTCAGACGCTACCGGAAAACGCAGGGGCGCTGTTGCTTATAGAGGCTGATGGTCCCGAGGCCGCCATGGATGAAGCCGTCGCGGCCTTGACACACGCGGCGAAAGGCCCAGGGCTTACGGACCTCACGACCGCAAAGACGGCTGAAGAGGCCCTGGCTTTATGGGCGGTACGCAAGGCGTTATCGCCCGCACTGCGCACGCTTGCGCCAAACAAATTGAACGAGGATGTCGTGGTTCCCGTATCCCGGATCCCAGAGCTTATCGCGCGATTGGACGAACTGAGTCACAAGTTTGGGATTCCCATCGTGAACTTCGGGCACGCGGGAAACGGCAATATTCACGTAAACCTTCTTTATGATTCCCAGAACGCGGAGCAGGAGGCGCGCGCGCGACCTTGTTTAAGCGAAGTTTTCGATCTCGTTTTGTCGCTTGATGGCACACTATCGGGAGAGCATGGCGTCGGATTGGAGAAACGCGATTATGTCGGGCGGGCGATCGATGCGCCTACGCTTGCGCTGATGCGGACAATCAAGGCGCAATTCGATCCGGATAATATTCTGAACCCTGATAAACTTTTTCCTGTAACTAACTCTTAAGGAGACACTATGTCCACCCGTCAATGGCTAGCCCCTTTTCTTACCCTTGCCCTGGCCTTTGGTAATGCGGCCTATGCGAGCAATATCAGTAGCGTGGGGACTATGGGCCAAGCTGGGTTTCAAAATCTCACCCAGGATCTTGGTGTGGTCTTAAGCTATAAAGACATGATGCCGGCGGCACCGCTTGGTATCACAGGTTTTGATGTGGGCGTGACCGGGACGGACACGCGATTGGCCAACGCCCAGGCCTGGCATGATGCCACGGGTTCGAACAGCAACAACTTGTTTTTGCCGAGCATCCAGGTCCAGAAGGGCTTGCCGCTCGGGTTCGACGTCGGCGTCACATATAGCGAAATACCGGGAAGCAACGTGCATGTCGTTGGCGGCGATCTGAGCTACGCCCTTATTGGCGGTGGCCTCCTGGCCCCTGCCCTTACGATCCGCGGCACTTATACGAAAATGACAGGGGTGAGCGAAATGGGCCTCAACACACGCTCAGCCGAACTGTGCCTCTCCAAGGGGTTTGTGTTCATTACCCCCTACATCGGCGTTGGCCGTGTCCGTACTGTCGGGACTCCGCTGGTGGGGGGAGGCACGCTATCTGCAGTAAGCCTTTACAGTACCAAAGAGTATGTGGGCGCCGATTTCAACCTGGGCCTTATAAATGTCGATCTTGAGGTCGACCGGATGGCAGGTTCGACATCCTATGGCGCCAATATTGGCTGGCGTCTGTAAGCGCAACGGGACCCGGGGGCTATGGGCCATCAGAAACCCATAGCCTCTTTCTTACAGGAGGGTGTCGGCAGAGCACCGCGTCTTTGGCACGAATCCCTTGGCATCCATGACGATCTCTTCCACCTGATCGGTTGCGAATCCCCATGTCCCCACCTCGTCATCCGCCGGTTGGCGGCCCTCTAAGATATGATCGAACGCCTTCCTCCCATTTGCCACCGCAACGCTCACCAAGAAGAGCAACCAGGACGATAGGGGGCAACGATCACCTGCCGGGACACTGGCCATGGTCATACATGGCGTTCGCAGAAAATCGGGATGACGGGCTTATTGCGTTTTACCACCATAGCGGGCAGCGGGAGGGCCTTTTGTGCCGGTGGATACGAGCGGCCCAGGCAACGGAGCTTATCCCGAAGATTGGTAGGCGCCCAGATCGTAGGGCCCAGTCCTTGGACGGCGCAGACCATTGAAATCATGCCGAACCGAGGGCAGACGAATCCCCGCGTTAACGGCCGGGCTGTGGGCCATAAGCGTCAAAATAGAGACATTGGCAAAATCGGGATTGGCCTCGTCCGAAGAGAGGTCGAGACCCGCCTGCTGCTGCCATTGGGGCAACCTCACCGCATAGATCCCCTTATCGCCCCACTCGAAGGTCACGCCGGCAGGATCCCAGTACATATTGTGGCCAATATACAGCGTGGCATTATCGGTCATGGCATTAGGCGCGATCGTGACCATGGGCCGCGGCGAAAAATTTTCCACAATATTGTTGCGGATATAAACATTGGTCGCTGCTTGGCCACTCTCGGATTCGTTGGAGATGTAAATTGCGGCCCGGCGATCAATCGCCGTGTTGTAGCACGAATTGTTGTAGATCTCGGCGTTATAGGAAGAGGACTCCGCAAGACAGGCGCTCTGATCGTTGGTGATGATGTTGTTTTTGACGATGCTGTTGTAGGACTCGTAGGTCATGCCCGGCAGCAGGTACTGAACACCTGTAGACTCGCCTAGCATGATGCCGCGGCTATAGATGTTGTTTAGGGTGTTGTCCTCAAAGGTGATATTGCTGGCATTACCCTTACAATACATGCCGATCGAGGCGATATTGTAGACGTTATTACGGGCGACCAGGACATTCTCGGCGCCCACGATATCAATGCCCTGGGCATTGGTGCCCAGAGCGGCATTATTGTTATGGACCTGGTTCCCCCAGACTACGACGTTGTGGGCGGCTTGGACGAGCTTTACGAGGTCGTTCACCGACCCCGAGATATCATTATCCACGAGTTTCACATCGGGGACCGAGATCTGCACCGTATATTGCTGGGCATTCACCAAGGTGAGCCCCTTCATCTCCCAATAGGTGGGGGCCCCGGTGCTGTTATAGAAGAACACATTATTCATGGTGTTACTGCCGTCAATCGTCACCTGCTGGTTCTGATAGGGCTCGATCGTAATCCAGCCATTCGCAGTCCCCGGGTGGTCGATTGTAATGCCCCCGGCATAGGTCCCGCCCATGATCGCCACCGTGCCCCCGGGACCTACGGTCTCAATGGCATGCTGGATCGTCAAAAACGGGGTCTGGGGGCTTATTCCGTTGTTGCTGTCAGACCCTGTGGTTGCCACATAGTAGGTCTGCCCGGTTCCCGCCCCTGGAGTCACTAGGGCAAGACCCATAGAGATGGAGCTGCCGGTGATGGGGGTGGTGGTAGAGAGCGGGATTGAGTAGGAGAGCGGAGCGATAGTCGGCGCCATGGTGGCCGCACTGGCTGACATAGCGCCAAACCACATGGATAAGGGAACCGCCCAAAAGGCCAGTAAAGAGAGATAGTTGAGTACTACGAGCGTAGAGGGGCGTCTTTTGTACGCCATACCGCGATCCTCTTCAGAGGTCGGCCGCAGAGCGACCGCCGGGGAAAACCTAAGGACGCCACTAACGACGATGGCGCCCATGCTCTCCTAGCCTCGGATCGCACGAAATGGTTTTCAGATACCCGAGGAGGCGCGGGGGATAGATGGAAGGAGCCGACCCATTGGGGCGACAAACGGCCTACATAGGGATTACCCTAGATTCGGCAGTTGGATCGCGATTGTCTCGGTAACGGCGTGATTCATGACGCTTTGTACCAAAATTTGTGTGCACCCATTGGGTGAACGGTGGCGTCACTGAAATCCCTTATAAACCCGGTAGATGGGGCGTATTCCCCACGCCGACTGCCGAATGTAGGATTACTGCAATCGGCTACAAAAAAGGGTTAGACAAAATACCGTGAGAAGTCGATTTTTGGCTTTAGGAAAAAGGGCGAGCGTGGGGCGACGCCGCGATCACAGGCGAGATCTTGAGGCTATTACTTTACACGGCGCAAAGTGGGGCCCTTGCGCGTAGGCGGCGTCTCGGGGGTATTGGGGGTATTGGGCGATGGGCTCGCGGGCCCATCGTCAAGCTCGCCTTCAAAAGAGAGCCCTTTCCCGTTCTCGCGGGCATAAATCGCAAGCACCGCAAAAATAGGTACCTTGACCAAGAAAGGCTGACCACCAAAGCGTGCTTGGAAGCTCACCATCTCATCTTGCAAGGAAAAAACCCGCACCGCCCGGGGGTCAATATTGAGCGTGATGCGCCCCTCCTCGACGCGCCCCGGAGGCACTTGAACTCCCGGCTTTGCGGCATCGACAAGGAGAAAAGGACTTAAACCCGACTCAACGGCCCAATTGTACACGGCCTGGACAAGATGAGCGCGAAGGGGGGCTGCCATCAGCGCCGCATATCTCGTTCAGCCTCAGTGAGGCTTAACCGAAAAGCCTTGCGGGCAAAGAGCCGTTCGGCGTAATCGAGAATCGGCTTCGCTTGCTTGGGCAACTCGATGTCATAGTGGGGCAGACGCCATAAAAGCGGGGCTAAGGCACAATCAGCGAGCGTAAACTCTTCACCCAACAGGTAGGCCTGCTCCTTAAAAACAGGAGAAATCACGGTAAGGCCATCGCGGATAAGGGTACGCGCCCGCTGTGCGACCCTTTTATCCTCCCCTTCCAACTGGGGGAGAAGGTCGTACCAATCGCGATTAAAGCGCCACAACATCAGACGCGTACGGCCGCGATTCACCGGATCGACCGGCATAAGCGGCGGATGCGGCAACCTTTCATCAAGATACTCAACGATGATATGCGACTCGTACAAGACAAGATCCCGATCTACCATGGTAGGGACCTGATTATAAGGATTCAGGTCAGCCAATTCCCGCGGCTTCTTTTTGAGATCAACATGAATAATCTGGCATTCTACGTCCTTTTCGAGCAGAACGATGCGAGTCTTGTGACTAAAGGGGCAGGTCGTCCCGGAATAGAGAGTCATTATAGGCTTTCGGGCGGTGGGAATTGCCATTCTTATCTCCATACCCCGATACACATTGGGGTCTAAACCTACAATTATCGCCAGGAAAATGCCCAGCTCTTATGAATCATCGCGCGCCGAGCCGCCCATCAGAAGCGGGTACTTAACTTCAGGGGCACGTAAACCCTATAATTTTACCCCATAATGCTAAGCCCGCCTAGGGCAAACCGGCCAGGAGCCCTTATGCGCATCCAGCAACGTCTGATCGTCCTCGCAAGAATCTTCACCGGGGGACTGGCACTCGCCTTCATTGTCGTCCTGATCTGGCCTCAGCTCGTCAAGAGCCGCCCCACAGTCGTCATCCACGAGGCACCGCGCCAGACGGGCCATGCGAAAGGCCCTGTCTCATACGCATACGCCGTCCAGCGAGCAGCAGGCGCCGTCGTCAATATTAACACGGCAAAGGTTGTCATCCTGCGACCTCAACCCTTTCAGCGTGAACCATTTTTTGAACAATTCTCCGGTCAACAGCGCGCCCCGACCAAAAAACGCCTTGAGACCAGCCTGGGTTCCGGCGTCATTATCAGCAAAAGCGGGTTCATCCTCACGAACTATCACGTCATCAAGGGGGCCGATGCGATTCGCGTCTTCCTAAAAGATGGACGAAGCGCGCCAGCGCGTGTCGTGGGGGTGGATGCCTCCACCGATCTTGCTGTCTTGAAGATCCACCTTCCCGGGCTGACCGCCATCACCTTGGGGCACGCCTCTGATATCCGGGTCGGTGATATCGTCCTTGCCATAGGCGACCCTTTTGGCATTGGTCAGACCGTCACGATGGGTATCGTGAGCGCAACGGGGCGTGATGAATTGGGCTTAAGTTCCATCGAAAACTTTATCCAAACAGATGCAGCTATCAATCCCGGAAACTCAGGTGGCGCGCTCATCAACACGGACGGGGATCTTATTGGCATCGACACTGCGATCTACACGCACAGCGGTGGTTTTCAGGGTATCGGTTTTGCCATACCGGTCAATCTGGCACGCCACGTCTTCCGGCAAATCGTGAAACACGGGCATGTGATCGAAGGCTGGATCGGCGTAGCCGGACAAACGCTAACGCCAACACTCGCGCAAGCCCTTAAAATCCCCGATACGACCCACGGGGTACTGGTGGCCGGGGTCTACGCTCAGAGCCCCGCGGCGGTGGCCGGCCTACGGCCGGGCGACATCATCTACGCCATCAACGGGCGACCGCTTCTTAACGCCAATACCGCGTTACTGACTATAGCTGACACCAAGCCTGGGGTGACCTTGTCGATCGCCGTGCTGCGCGCGGGCCAACGCACTACGCTCCCCGTCGTGGTAGCCGCAAGGCCACCCATAAAAGCCGGGGCTGCCGGCCCATAAGCCGAAAAGGCATCCGCGCCCCCTTGCCAGCCGGAGGCCAGACAAGGCCCCGACAAAACGCCGCGTCACTTCGCCAAGTCCTAGGTTGGGCGGGCACAGGGGCGCATCTGGCCCTAACGCCCGCAGAGATGCTCGGGCCTAATTCCCCGATGTCGGCGGGCGACGGCGCGGGCGACGGCGACGGCGACGGCGAGGGGCTGCCGGGACCAAACCAGGGTCAGATGTCTCTTCACTTTGGGACTCAAGAGTGGAGGAAGCGCTCAACTCTTCGCCTCCTGCCACGACCGGCCGCTTCCTCACACGGTAGGCAACCAAAAGGCCGACTTCAAAAAGCGCCCACATCGCCATGGCCAGCAATGTTTGAGAAAAGGCATCTGGGGGAGTAATGATCGCAGCTAACACAAAAGCCCCGAGAATGACGTAACGGCGCTTGGCCGATAAGGTCTCCGGCTTCAAGACCCCCATTAACACCAACAAAACGATGGCGACCGGAACCTCGAATGCCAGCCCAAAAGCAAAAAAGAGGGTGAGCACAAAACTAAGGTAAGAATTAATATCGGTCATCACCCGCACGCCAGCAGGGGCTGCGCGGGCAAAAAAACCAAACGCCAACGGGAAAATAAAGAAGTAGGCGAAGGCCATGCCCAGATAAAACAACAGGGTGCTCGATACCAGCAAGGGGGTCACAAGGCGACGCTCTTTTTGATAGAGCCCGGGCGCCACGAATGCCCAGATCTGATACAAAATATAGGGAATAGCGATCGCAAGGGCGGTCGCAAAGGTCAGCTTCATGGGGGCCACAAAAGTCGCCGGCAAATTCGTGGCAATCATGGCACCGCTCTTCGGCAGAACCGCGGTCAACGGTCGTGCGAGAAGCGTGTAAAGCCTGTCAGAAAACGGGAACAGGGCAACGAAAAGGACGACCACAGCGATTGCAGCACGAAGGAGACGGGTCCGCAATTCGAGTAAATGGTCAATAAAACTGACTTCGGCGGTCTCAGACGCCTTCGCCGCCGCCATGAGGCTTCCTTACGTTGTCTGCACTACCACGAGCGGCGGAATGTCCGCGGCCACGACGCCTACGACGCCGGGGCGGCCGACTACCGGGTCCCCCATTACGCGTAGCCTCGTTAGAGGAACCCAGCACCGGTGGGACCTTGTCAGGGCTCTCGTCCCCAAGCGACTGCTGCCATTCCGCAGGGGCCACCGAATCTTCCAGCAGGGACTTCGTGCGCTGCCATTCCTGACTTAATTCACGCAACGGCGCCAGATGGTCCGCGCCGCCTTGAACATCCAGATCGGCCTTGACCTTGTTCATAAAACGGCGCGCACGGCCCATCCAACGGCCGGCCGACCTGGCGACATCCGGGAGATGCTTGGGGTCAAGAACAATGACCGCCACTAGGCCAATAATCAGGATTTCTGAGAAGCTAAAATCGAACATCGGATGCGAGCTTAGCTCTTACGAGTCCGTGACGAAGCCTTGGCTTTGGGGATGTCTGTCTGCGTTGCCTTGCCCTCAATCACGCGGCCTTCTTTGGCGGTCACCGACTCCGCCGCCACATCCGCGTCTGGATCAGGCTTGCCCGCCTCGTCTTTCATGGCGCTACGGAAATTCTTGATCGCACCGCCCAGATCAGCACCGATATTGCGCACCTTGCTGGTTCCAAACAACACCACGACTATGAGGAGAATAACTAAGAGATGCCAGATACTGAAGAGATCCATTACTGCCTCCTAAAAGCCGGGCAACCTACCGCCGCCTAGCACATGTATATGTAGATGAGGGATTTCTTGCCCCCCGCCTGGGCCCGTATTGATAATCGTCCGGAAGCCATCCTTGAGTCCGCTCTTACGCGCCACCTCCGGTAAAACGCCGATTGCATGAGCCATCAATCCGGCGTGTTGAGGCCCGACATCGTCAAGACTCGCTATGTGTTCTCGCAAAATAACAAGCATATGCACGGGGGCCTTCGGATACTTGTCCGCAATCACGATCAGATGATCGTCCTCGTAGACGCGCGGCACAGGAATTTCGTTTCCGATAATCTGACAAAAGACACAATTGGACATGGACTACCTCTCGTGTCGGCGCGCTTTTTCCTCAATCCCCGACTGACCAAACCGCCGCTTAAGCTCAACGAATACCTGTTCCGGGCTCAAATCCAAAAACGCCAACATCACGAGACTATGAAACCAAAGATCCGCTGTCTCGTGAATAATCTGCTCCTTATCGCCACCCTTAGCCGCGATCAGGGTCTCTGCGGCCTCTTCGCCCACCTTCTTCAGAATGGAATCCAGGCCCTTCTGGTACAAGGAGGCAACATAGGACTCCTTGGGATCGGCATTTCTGCGCGCCCTCAAAGTCGCATAGAGCTCTGCGAGAACATCTTCGGTCATTTTACTCCTAAACCAGGCGTTCCGCTGCCTGGCTTTCCGTAGATCTCTTGGGCGGCCTTCAACACCGGGTCTACCGCGGTGAATTTGTCGTCGAGCAGACGAGAGAAAAAGCAGCTCGCGCGCCCAGTATGACAGGCAATGCCGCCAATCTGCTCAACAAAAAGCAGTAAGGTGTCCCCATCGCAGTCAAGCCGTACCTCATGGAGACGCTGTATGTGCCCAGACTCTTCCCCTTTTCGCCACAATCGCTGCCGAGAGCGTGACCAGTAGATCGCCCGGCCCTCCTCGATACTGAGGCGAAGCGACTCCTGATTCATCCAAGCGAGCATCAGAACACGCCCCGTCTTGGCGTCCTGGGCGATAGCGGGCACAAGACCGTCGCTAGACCACTTCACCTGAGTGGCCCATTCAGGCCCGCTCACAAACGCACCTCGATGCCGTAAGCGGCCATATGCTGCTTGGCTTGGGCCACCGAAAATTCCCCGAAATGAAAGATACTGGCGGCCAAAACAGCATCCGCGCGCCCTTCAAGAATACCATCAACCAAATGATCCAGGGTGCCCACGCCCCCGGAAGCAATCACGGGGATAGAGACTGCGGAGGCCACCGCCCGGGTTAGGCGAATATCAAACCCATCCCGCGTTCCGTCGCGATCCATGCTGGTGAGCAAGATCTCACCGGCACCGAAATCGGCCATGCGACACGCCCACTCGACGACATCAAGCCCGGTGGCGCGTCTACCCCCATGGGTAAACACCTCCCAGTGGTCGCCTACCGCCTTCGCGTCGATAGCCACCACCAGACACTGCGCCCCGAAGTGATCGGCGGCCTCTTTAATAAAATCCGGTCGCACGACCGCGGCCGAATTGATGCTCACCTTGTCGGCGCCCGCATTCAGAAGGCGCCGTACGTCTGCGACTTCACGAACACCACCCCCTACGGTCAGGGGAATGAATACCTCGGCTGCGATCGCCTCGACAACAGACACCATGGTATCGCGACCATCGTGGCTCGCGCTGATATCCAGAAAGGTCAGCTCATCTGCGCCGCTCGCATCATAATGCCGCGCCGCCTCCACCGGGTCTCCGGCATCGCGTATTTCTTGAAAACGCACGCCCTTGACGACGCGCCCGCAATTGACATCAAGACAAGGGATGACGCGCTTGGCGAGCATTAGGCTGAAGCGCCGTTGCCCGAACGGTCCAGTTCATCCGCCAGGCTCTGCGCCTCGCGCAGTATAAGCTTTCCCTCGTACAGGGCCCGACCGGCAATCGCACCCTGGATACCGGAGTCCGCAACGGCGCACAGCTTACGGATATCGTCGAGACTGGCAATGCCTCCCGAGGCAATCACCGGAATGGAGATAGCGTTGGCAAGCCTGCGCGTATCCTCGATATTGACCCCGTGCATCATCCCATCGCGACCAATGTCGGTATAAATGACGGCCTCAACGCCATCGTCTTGATAGCGATGAACGAGGTCGACCACATCGTGCCCGGAGAGCTTGGACCAACCGTCGGTGGCCACCTTGCCCTCTTTGGCGTCAAGTCCCACCAGAATGTGGCCCGGGAATTCCGCGCACATATCTCCCACGAAATGGGGCATATTGACGGCCTTAGTCCCTAAAATGACATAGCGCACGCCCACATCGAGGTAGGCTTGAATGGTTTCTTCCGTGCGAATACCGCCGCCCACCTGAATCAAAACATCCGGGTAGTTACGCGCAATTTCGTGAATGACGTCAGCATTGACGGGCTCGCCGGCAAACGCGCCATTCAAATCGACGATATGAATCCGTTTTGCACCTTCGGCTATCCATCGACCGGCAACCTCTACCGGGTCCTCTGAAAAAACGGTCTCGTCTTCCATGCGCCCTTGGCGCAAACGCACACATCGGCCATCTTTGAGATCAATCGCTGGGATGATTAACATCAGTCGCTCCGCCCGTCCCAAACTAGAAAATTCTCGAGTAACTGCAATCCGGCGCGCTGGCTTTTCTCCGGATGAAACTGCACGGCAAAGATGTTTTCATAGGCCGCAGCCGAAGTAAAGGGAAGCCCATAGTCGGTAACGCCGACGGTCTCAGGCGCCGTCACCGCATCCGCATAATAACTGTGCACAAAGTAAAAACGGGCACCGTCGTCTATTCCTGCCCAGAGTGGATGAGGGCGCGTTTGCCGTACACGATTCCAGCCCATATGCGGCACTTTGAGCTTTGCGCCCGTCGCGTCAGATATCCCCTTAAACAACCGGACGCGGCCTTTCAACACACCAAGCCCCGCCACTCCCCCGCCCTCCTCGCTCTGCTCGTAGAGGGCCTGCAAACCAAGACAGACACCAAGAAACGGTCGCTCTCGTGCCGCCTGCAAGACTGCGTCACGCAAATCGTCGCGGCCGAGCGCCTGCATGCAACCTTTAATGGCCCCTTGACCTGGAAACACGACGCGATCTGCCGTGGCCACATCACGCGCACTAGAGGCCAGCAGAACCCGCGCCTTGGGGGCGACATGTTCCAGCGCCTTAACCACCGAACGCAGGTTTCCCATGCCGTAATCTAAAACCGCGACGGTGGTCATATGCGACTACAGGCTGCCCTTTGTTGAGGGAATTTGCATCAAAGCGCGATCGTCACGCTCAAGCGCCATACGCAACGCACGCCCGAAGGCCTTAAAGATCGTCTCCGCGACGTGGTGCGCATTGTGGCCGCTAATCACGTCCACATGAACCGTGACGAGCGCATGGTTTACAAAACCACGCAGAAACTCCTCTATGAGATCCACATCGAAATCGTTAATGCGGGCGCGCGCAAAGCTTGCGCGATAAAAAAGGCCCGGACGCCCGGACAGATCAATCACAACCCGGCTCAAGGCCTCGTCAAGAGGCACATAGGCGTGCCCATACCGCCGCAAGCCGGCCTTATCTCCCATGGCCTTATGTAAGGCCTGGCCCAAGGTAATGCCGACATCTTCCACCGTGTGATGTGCATCTATAGCCAGGTCGCCTGTAGCCTCGATATTGAGATCAAAAAGACCGTGACGCGCAATCTGATTCAACATATGCTCGAAGAACGGCAGGCCGATCTGAAGATGCGATGCTCCGCTCCCTTCAACGGTTAACGCGACGCTCACCTGGGTTTCCAGTGTATTTCTGACAACGCTCGCCGTACGCACAGGAACTCCTCAAGGTTGTGGGCCCTGTAAAGCTTATAAGGCTTGGGACAAAGCCGCAAGAAATGCCCGATTTTCGTCCGGGGTTCCAACCGTAACGCGCAGACAACCCGCCAGAGCGCCTGGGTGGTCGCTCAAATTCTTAATCAAGATGCCGCGCGCCTTCAATTCCCCGTGAATACGCCCGGCTGCCCGGGCAACGGGCGGCCGGAATAACAGGAAATTGGTTTCACTTGGCCACACTGTGACAATATTTTTAAGGGCATCGTAAAGTCGAACGCGATCTTCCCTGATGCGTTTCGCTTGTTCCTCGAATACATCCGCATAGTCGAGAGCAAACTCGATGGTCGCCGCCGTCACGCTACTGACGTTATAAGGAAGCCGCACCTTTTCCAATTCGTTCGTCCAAACCGCATCAGCAGCAAGCCAGCCAAACCGCATTCCGGCAAGCCCCTGTTTCGACAAGGTCCGAAGGACCAATAATTGCGACGTTGTCGCAAGCTTGTCTATAAAGCTGCTCTGAGCAAAAGGATAATAGGCTTCGTCAATAACAATCAGGGCGTCTTCAATCGTGAGCAACTCATCGATATCCGCACGCGGGTACAAAGTCCCGGTGGGGTTATTGGGATAAGCCAAAAAGAGCAGGGCGGGCGCATGCGCTAAAAGCGCGGCCTTCAGTGCCGCCACGTCGAGCCCGAAATCGGCCTTAAGGGGTACGCCCACAAACGGACGGCCAAGCAAGGCTGAAATTTGCTCATACATCACAAACGTGGGAACAGGCGCCACGATCGTCACATTGGCCGAGGTCGCCAAAAACAGGTTTTGCAGAATTTCATCAGATCCGTTCCCAAGAACCACGTCACATCCTGGTGAAAGGCTCGCGGCAACGGCAAGTCGGGTTTTAAGGCGCGCATAATGGTCCACCGAGGGGTAACGATTAATCGCCACCTCGCGTAGCGCATGCAGCCAGCGGTCGCGAAGTTCTATAGGCAACCGGTAGGGGCTCTCCATGGCATCCAACTTTATGGTCGGCTCACCAGGCGGCACATGGTAGGCAGTACGGGTGCGCACACGCTCCGCTATATAACGCTCAAGCTTAGCCATTCATGCGGCACTCCGCAGACCGGGCGTGGGCCGTAAGCCCTTCGCCACGCGCGAGGATCGAAGCCGTTTTTCCCAATACCGAGGCCCCATGAGGCGTACAAAAAACGAGGCTTGTCCGTTTTTGAAAGTCGTATACACCAAGCGGCGAGCTAAACCGGGCTGTACCGGAGGTCGGCAAGACATGGTTGGGTCCCGCGCAGTAATCCCCAAGGGCTTCCGCCGTGTGCCGCCCCATGAAGATCGCCCCCGCGTGCCGCACACGATCTACCCAGATATCCGCATCATCTAGCGACAGCTCAAGATGCTCAGGCGCCACTTCGTTTACAAGTTCAATGGCTTCCTCAATCGAACGAACCTCGACCAATGCGCCGTGCGTGCTTAGGGACGCGGCGATGATGTCGCGCCGCTCCATCTCCGGCAGGAGCCTGTCTATCTCGCCACGCACAGCCTGGATGAAAGCCCGATCCGGCGTAAACAAAAGCGATTGCGCGCCTTCGTCGTGCTCGGCCTGCGCAAAAAGATCGTAGGCGATCCACGAGGGATCCGTACGGCCATCGCAAACAATAGCCACTTCCGAGGGTCCTGCGATCATATCGATCGCGACCCGTCCAAAAACAAGCCGCTTGGCAGCCGCCACATAGGCATTGCCGGGCCCGACAATTTTATCGACCCCGGGAATAGTGGCCGTCCCGTAGGCGAGTGCGGCAATGGCTTGAGCGCCACCGGCCAGAAAGACGCGATCGACTTGCGCAATAAACGCCGCCGCCAATACCAGAGGCGAGGGCTCGGCCGCAGACGGCGCCATCATGATGAGCTCGGCTACGCCTGCCAAACGGGCGGGGATAGCGTTCATAAGGACCGAGGAGGGATAGGCCGCCTTGCCCCCGGGGACATAGAGGCCAACGCGATCCAAGGCCGTCACCTTCTGACCAAGACGCGATCCGAGTGCATCCTGATCAAGATAAGACGTAAGAATCTGGCGCTCATGGAAGGAGCGGATACGAGCCGCTGCGTCTTGTAGGGCATCTTGCTGCTCGCGCGGGAGGCCCTCGAACGCCGCCTTCAGACGCGATGCCGGGACTTCAAGATCGGCAACGCGCAGCGCGTGTCGCTTGTCGAGGCGCTCCGTCCACATCAATAGCGCACTATCGCCACGCAAGCGCACGTCGTCGACGATGCCGCGAGCAATCTCTTCGGCCTTCTGGGAATCCGACTCCGAGCGATCCAATAGCGCACGAAATGCGTCACGAAAACCCGTGTCCGTAGTCCGTAACATCGCGATGCCGCTCATCTTAAGCACCCCTCTGTCAGTGAGGTAATGACTGGCCTGAGAACCGGATATTTCATCTTCATAGCCGCCCTGTTGGCAACAAGCCACGCGCTGACGTCTAGTATATGCTCGACTGCCACAAGCCCGTTTGCCGCAAGCGTCTTACCGCTGCTCACAAGATCCACGATCCGGTCGGCAAGTCCTACCAGCGGGGCCAGCTCCATTGACCCATAGAGATGGATAATATCCGTTTGGATCCCTTTTGCCGCGAAATGCCGCTGCGCGATACGGACATATTTGGTGGCAATACGCAGTCGCGTCCAGTTGCGGGGATCATCGGTCTGCGCCATTCCCGCAGGCTCTGCTACCATGAGGCGGCAGCGCGCAATACCCAGATCGGCAAGCTCATACAAACCCTCGCAACCATCTTCCAAAAGAACGTCTTTACCGGCGATGCCGAGATCAGCCGCGCCGTAACGAACGTAGGTAGGGACGTCGGCTGCGCGAATCACAATAAGTCGCACATCGGGGACATTCGTGTCGATGATCAGCCGACGGGTCTTTGCGAGATCCTCGTTGGGTACGATCCCGGCACGTTCCAGAAGGGGAAGGCTCTCTTCGAGGATGCGTCCCTTCGACAAGGCAATTGTCACCATCTCAGGCCGTCTGCCGTTTTGTCCAGTCACCAAGCCGTGAACTCGGAACACGACGGATGCGCGCACCGAGTTGCGCGAGTTTTTCTTCTATGCATTCGTAGCCACGATCAATATGATAAATGCGATCGATCACGGTCTCGGAACGCGCCACAAGACCGGCCAGAACAAGGCTTGCCGAAGCGCGTAAATCCGTGGCCATCACGGGCGCCCCGTGCAAGGCCTTCACGCCACGAACGACTGCCATATTCCCTTCCATGGCAATATCCGCGCCCATTCTTTGCAACTCATGAACGTGCATGAATCGGTTCTCAAAAACGGTCTCAACTACCGTGGCCATACCGGACGCCACACAGTTCAAGACGACAAACTGAGCCTGCATATCGGTCGGGAAAGCCGGGTACGGCGCGGTCCTGATATTCACCGATCGCAGCTCCCTCCCCTCCATAGACAAACGGATCCAATCCTTACCCACCTCAAGCGCCGCACCGGCTTCGCGCAACTTGTCTAGCACCGACTCGAGCAGTGGCGGCTGTACACAGCGCACCTTGATAGAACCCCCCGTCATAGCCGCCGCAACGAGATAAGTTCCGGTTTCTATGCGATCGGGGATAATGTCATGTCGAGCCCCGTGCAGACGCTCGACGCCCTCAATCGTAATTTCGGCGCTGCCGGCCCCTTGGATGCGGGCACCCATCCGGACTAGGCAATCGGCAAGATCAATGACCTCCGGCTCACGCGCGGCGTTCTCGATAATGGTGACGCCGTCTGCCAAAGTCGCCGCCATCAACAAATTTTCGGTGCCCGTCACTGACACCGTGTCCATAAAGATACGAGCGCCCTTCAGGCGTTTCGTGCGCGCCTTGATATAACCATCTTCAACCGTAATCTCCGCACCCATGGCCTGCAAACCCTTAATATGCAGATTGACTGGGCGCGACCCGATAGCGCAGCCCCCAGGCATGGATACCTCGGCCTCGCCAAAGCGCGCCAATAGAGGCCCCAACACCAGAATCGAGGCCCGCATGGTGCGCACGAGATCGTATGGGGCGCGCAACGTATGAATACCAGAGGCATCCGCCTCTATGGTCATGCGCTCGTCGACGACCAGACGCACCCCCATGCGGCCCAGAAGCTCCATGGTTGTCGTAATGTCCTGGAGATGCGGGACGTTACCAATATACATGGGCTCACTTGTCAATAGTGACGCAACGAGCACCGGAAGGGCGGCGTTCTTGGCCCCGGAAATGCGGATCTCGCCTTGCAAGGGGATCCCGCCATTTACAATGAGCTTATCCATGGTCGAACCGCCCCTTGTTTAGATAAAAAAATAAGGCCGCCCGAACGGCGACCTTATATAGACCCTGCAATGATCGCTTCAAGCCTTTACGCCTGCCACGAGCTTTTGCAGTTCGCCCTTCTCGTAGAGCTCAGTGATGATATCGCAACCACCGATAAACTCTCCTCGGACATAAAGCTGAGGGATCGTGGGCCAATTGGAGAAACGCTTGACGCCATCGCGAATCTCTTGATCGGCCAGGACGTCGACGCCTTTAAACTCTGCCCCACAGGCCTTCAACAATTGCACGGATTTGCCAGAAAAGCCGCATTGGGGAAACTGTGGCGTCCCTTTCATATAGAGAACAATGTCGTTCTCGGTCACTTGCTGACGAATGCGATCCTCAATACTCATGATTAGCCCTCCGACATAGCAGACTTCCCGATTATTCGGGTAGTACAGTCTTCAGTGATAGCGCGTGAATTTGGTCGCGCATCCTGTCGCCAAGAGTCGCATAGACGAGTTGATGCTGCTGAATGCGATTCTTGCCAACAAATGCGGCTGAGCGCACAACGGCCTCGAAATGATGGCCATCCCCGCTCACCTCAACGCGCGCGCCCGGTAAACCGGCCTCTATGAGGCCTTTGATATCTTGTGGTGTAATCATAGCACCGATCCGTTTAACCCTTAAGGATACCCGTCTCGCGCCTGGGATGAAAGCGCTAGTTCCTGAGTCGGTACCCGCGACCAACCAAAACCAGGGCCAACAACGAGACGGCCACAAAAAACCCGGTGACCACCGCCAGACTCACAAACGGGGGTACATCCGATGTCCCAAAGAAACCGTAACGGAATCCGTCGATCATATAAAGTAAGGGGTTAGCTCGCGAAACGGTCTGCCAAAATGGCGGCAAAGCCCTGAGCGAATAGAACACGCCACTCAAAAACGATAAAGGCACCACGACAAAGTTCTGGAAGCCCGCAAGCTGATCAAACCGCTCCGCCCAAACGCCGGCAATGACGCCCAAGGCGCCCAAAGCCGCGCTCCCTAGGAGACCAAACGCAAGGAGGAAAACGGGGTGGCTTAAAGGGACAGAAACAAAAAAGATCGCGGCAAGATAGACGCCTACCGCCACACACATCGCTCTAACGACCGCGGCCCCGACAAATGCGAGAAAAAATTCGAGGCTTGACAGGGGCGAGAGCAGAATAAATATGAGATTGCCGGCGATTTTAGACTGAATGAGACTCGATGAGCTGTTGGCAAAGGCGTTTTGAATCATAGACATCATCATAAGGCCCGGGACCAGGAAGGCGGCATAAGCGACCCCCGGCAACACATCAGCGTGCCCCTTAAGGGTACTTGCGAAGACCAAGAGATACAGCAAGGCCGTCACAACAGGCGCCAAAATGGTTTGAAAGGCGACCTTATAAAACCGCAACATCTCTTTATAAAACAACGTGGAAAAACCGGTCATTTAGGCCTCTGGGTCAGCTCCAGGAAGACCTCCTCCAGGTCCGCCTGCTCGGTTGCAAGGTCTGTAATAACATGACCCGACATCCGCAAGGCCTCGAGAACCTCCGGAATCGAATCGGTCTCCTTCCGGAGAGAGAATTCAAGGTAGTTTTCAGCCTGTTTCCGCACTTTCGATAACAGTGCCGGTGGTAACACGCCAATGGGATCACGAGTTGTCACACAGAGGGTTTTGCGCAAGGCGCGCCCCAAAAGGGCGCCCTTGGTATCCAAAGCGGCAATCTGTCCATCCTGCATAATCGCAATGCGATCGCACAAGGATTCCGCCTCTTCAAGGTAGTGGGTCGTCAAAACGATGGTATGGCCTTCGGCATGGAGGCGGCGCACGAAAGCCCACAAGGATGTGCGCAACTCCACGTCCACGCCCGCAGTCGGTTCATCGAGAATAACAACCTCGGGTCTATGCACCAGGGCTTGGGCAATCAACACGCGCCGCTTCATGCCGCCCGAAAGCGCACGCATATTCGCGTCGGCCTTGTCCGTCAACATGAGCGTCGCCAACAACTCTTCCCGCCATTGCTCGTTGTCGGCGCCCTTCAGTCCAAAATAACCCGCTTGGATAGCCAGAACCTCGCGCACGGTGAAGAACGGGTCAAACACGACCTCCTGGGGCACAACCCCTAGAGCTCGGCGGGCCCGCCGATAATCGCTGACGACATCATGGCCACAGATAAGCGTGCGACCACGCCCTGCGCGGGTGAGCCCCGCGAGAATATTGATCAAGGTGGATTTGCCGGCCCCATTCGGCCCGAGTAGACCGAAAAATTCGCCCTTCTGAATCTGAAGGTCAATTCCTCGAAGCGCGTAAACCGGGCCGAAATGCTTATGCAGGCCATCCACAATAATCGCCGGTCCATCACACCCGGCTTTGGTCATGTAGGACCAAAAAGCCTGGCAAGCCCATATACACGGATCAGATCCTGAAGGCGTGTCGGAGTACGAGTAATGCGCAGTTGGTACCCACCCAGACGCGCCAGCCGATCCCATTCGATCAATAGAGCAAGGGCTACCGAGTCACTGCGATCGAGACCCTCCAGATCGACCGTCACCTGTCCTTCAATAGGCGCCAAAGGCGTACGCCATAATGCCTCCGGAGGCTGGTCTATAAAGGTAACAGCCCCCTGCAGGCGATACTGCCCAGGCCCGCTTATAACAAGCGCCGCCACTTTAAGGACTCGCGCCGTTCACACGCTTCATACTTGCGATAAGCCCGTCCAGACCATCCCTTCGAATCTTGCTTGCGTAGACGGAACGATAATTGGTCACCAAGCTTACCCCGTCTATCGTGACGTCGTAGACTTTCCAGCCGATTTTGTCGTGAATAAACATATAATCGATCGGAATATTCGCGCCACCGTTGTTCTCGATAACGAGCGTCTTGACCATTGCATGGTCGCCGCCGGCGTCTTCGTGGTATGGCAGGTAAGCAATGCGCTGGCCGGAGTAGCTCAGAAGCGCGGTTGCATACGTACGCACCAAGAGATCGGTAAACTGGGCCGTAAACGCAGTGCGCTGTGTCGGGTTTGCCGTACGCCAGTAGCGTGCGAGCACCCAGCGGGACATACGCCGAAAGTCGAAATAGGGGACAATGCGGCGATTCACCATCTCATACAAAGCGCTCTTGTTGCGCTTATACAAGCCGTGGTTATGCTCAATCAGGTGCAGGATCTGGTCCGTTTTCTGATGCACGATGATATTGGGTGGCGTTGAAGGCGCAATTTCTGCAAGCGCCCAGACCGGGACAAAGAACCCCAAAAGTGCGATAAGCGACACAGATCGCTTCATGAGTCTCATTAAATCCCTCCCCTTATCCGACCTCAACTGTGACCTGCCTTACTATAAAGTAATTGGCTGATAATTTGTTCGAGAATGATAGCGGACTGCGTAATCTGGATCTTATCACCGTTCTTCAGGTCGTGCCGACTGCCGCCCGGATCCAAACTCACGTACTGCTCCCCCAAAAGGCCGGCCGTAACGATCGCCGCACTGGAATCGCGCGGGAAGCGATATTTCTTCAGGATATTCAGGGTCACAACGGCGCGGTAGCTGACGGGATTGACAGCAATATGCGTCACTTGCCCCACACGGACCCCGGCTACCGTAACCGGCGCCTCGGGCTTCAAGCTGCCGATGTTGTTGAAATCGGCCACCACGGCGTAGCTCTCGCCGTTACCCAAAACGTGAATGTTTCCGACCTTAAGGGCCAACATCGCCAATGCGAGCAGTCCGGCCACGACAAACAGCCCCACAGTGAGCTCCATACTCTTCATTTGCATGCTCAAAGCCCTCGCAGCATGAATGCTGTCATAACGAAGTCCAGACCGAGAATCGCGAGCGATGAACTGACCACCGTCCGCGTTGTTGCACGACTCACGCCCTCGGATGTGGGCTTGGCATCGTACCCCTCAAACACGGCAATCCAACTGATAACAAACCCAAACACCACGCTTTTGATAAGACCGCCCATGATGTCGTTAGTCACACTCACGCCACTTTGCATCTGCGACCAAAAAACGCCGCCATCAAGCCCTAAGTCCCCCACCGCAACCACATAGGCCCCTATAATTCCGACCGCCGTAAAAATCATGGCGAGCAGAGGAACGGCTATCCACCCGGCCCAAAACCGCGGGGCGACTACCCGGAACAGGGGATCCACGGCCATCATCTCCATACCCGCGAGCTGCTCTGTGGCCTTCATCAGCCCGATCTCGGCTGTCAACGCCGACCCGGCCCGCCCCGCGAACAATAAGGCCGCCAACACCGGGCCCAGCTCACGCGTCAACGACAAGGCGACGAGGAGCCCCAACGACGATTGGGCATCGTACTTGACCAAGGTGTTGTACCCTTGCAAGGCCAAGATCATGCCCACAAAGGCCCCAGATACGAGGATGATAACCAAGGTGAGCACGCCCGTCATATAGAGCTGCTGCACGACGAGACGAAAGCGCCCTAAAACGCGTCCGAGACCCGGCACAACACGACCCAAAAAGAAGGTCGCGCGCCCCAAACGAGCAACACCCTCCATCACGCGTCGCCCGAGTCTGCGTATGGCATCGACAACCCACCCAATCGCCCTCATAAACCACCCACCGCTTTCAGATCAGTGAGATAATCCGCAGCCGGATAATGAAAGGCGACAGGTCCATCGGGAAGACCGGCCATGAATTGACGCACTTCGGGGACGCTGGTTTTTTGCATCTCGGCCGGGGTTCCTTCGGCAATCACGTGCCCGTCTCCTAAAAGATAGATGTAATCGGCGATAGTACAGGCCTCGGACACATCATGAGTCACAATAATAGACGTCATGCCCAAAGCGTCATTCAGATCCCGTATCAGCTTGACGATGACGCCCATAGAGATCGGATCAAGACCGGCGAAGGGCTCGTCATACATAACCATCATAGGGTCAAGCGCGATCGCGCGCGCGAGCGCTACACGTCTGGCCATACCCCCAGACAATTCCCCAGGATACAGGCTGCGCGCGCCACGCAAACCGACCAACTCAAGCTTCATCAAGACCAGATGATGGATCAAGGCCTCTGGTAGATGCGTATGTTCACGCATGGGAAACGCCACGTTTTCGTAGGCATCGAGATCGGTTAAAAGGGCATTCGATTGAAACAACATGCCCATCCGCTTTCGGAGCGCAAAAAGCGCTTTGCGTGACAGCGACCCCACAACCTCACCGGCCACCTTCACCTCGCCTGCACCCGGAAGGAGACGCCCCCCAATGAGGTTTAAAAGCGTGGTCTTACCAGTGCCGCTACCCCCTATGATGGCAGTCACGCTCCCAGGCGCAACCTTCAGATGAAGGCCCTGAAATATCGAGCGACCCTCCCGAGAAAAGGAGACGTCATGCACGACTACGAGCGGGTCACTACTCACACTGAGATCCATGGCCTGTCTTTTTCCCTTTATTGCCATTATACAATGCGGCTTCCTTTACAGTAAGCGAACTGCCGCCCGTAGTCCATGTGCAAAGCACCCAAGGTCACCTATAATGAGGCGGCCCCAACCTGGAGAAAGCACAGTGGCAACACGCAAACTCGTCATAGCGGCTTTGATTTGTCTGCTATTTGGCACAGCGAGCGCCTTTGCTGAGGATGCCCTTGTCCTGTCTGTCGGGGCCATGAACTTGACCCACGACCACCAAACCGTTGCCGGCACCGACAGTACGCTACAAGCTGGAGCCAGTGGCAGCGGAACCTATGGTATTGCCTGGGAACGGCGCCACTACAACGGAATTGCCTATGGGGCCGAATACCTGATCTACAACAACGCGATCAGCTCGGCTAATTATAGCGGCAGCGTAACCTCGCGGCTCCTTATGCTTACGCTTAAAAAATATCATCATCCCTGGGCCCAGACTTACCCCTTCGTTGGCGTGAGCGCAGGCCTTGTCGACACATCCGTGCCCGGGGTGAATGGAGGCACGGGAGCGGGTCCTGCCCTGGAAGTCAACGGCGGTGTCGAATTCGAGTGGGCGCACAGCATCGGTTTTTACACGGAGCTCCGTGGCATTTACGCCCCAAGCGGCGCCATATACGGAACCCGAGTCAACGTATCGGGGATCGGTCTTTATGCGGGCTTGAGCCTCCTTTTCTAGACGGTCAAGCCAACATACCGGCCAGCAGTTGCGCCTCCTCCACCCACTTAATCGCGGTCTGCGGTTCGTAAACACCTTCGCGCCGTTCGTAACACCTGCCCCTGGCGAATGGCGGCAGCCTTGCGCAACTCCCCTAGCGTGTCTGCAAAGCGTTGGGCCTCGCCCGCACCGAACTCACGCTCACCGCAGACTGGGCAGTGCCGTCCAGAAACGGACGCCACAACGTCACATGTCGCCGACGGTAAGAGGCGTGTCCTTGCGACCATGTTTCAGTTCTGTGCCATCATCACACTGCTAGCGAAAGCATTTTTCGGTCATATCAGAACTCCTTGAGCGGAATCACTATCGCCCCAGGACACAATGTGACTTAAAAGATGTAGACGGTTTTGCCATTAGACGGCACTATCTCCACTTATGGCTGGCAGGCCTCTACAGATGAGCTAGGGGCGTGGGGGCCTGCTATGATCAGCGGATCCGGGCCTCTTCGCTCTGCGGTCGTCGGCCACTTTCTGTATGTCCTCAATGCTAACAAAAGCACTACGCGTCTCCTCACAAAAAAACCTGCGCCGACACCCCGAAGCGGTCTGCCAATGCTTGTACTTGACGCAGATTCAGGGCACGTTTGCCGTTGAGTACTTCGCTCACTACGCCCTGGCTACCGATTTCTGGTAAGTCGACCTGTTTCAGGCCGTGTTGGTCCATAAGGAAGCGCAATACTTGCAGCGGAGACGCGCTATCCGGCACGGTATCGTGCGCCTCCCATTCCGCCACCAAGTCTCCCAAATAACCCGCCAGCCGGGCCATAGGATGCGATTCCTCGGCACCACCAGCATCTAGCACCGCATCCAATGCCTCCACGAGGGCTTCATATTCCGTTTCGGTGCGAGCTGACTGCAACAAGGGCGCCACATGGGGCCAATGCGTGAGCGCATCGTTAATCTGTGTGTTCATTTCGTCCTCCAATACCCTTTGTCATATTCGGAATGGGTTAGCACATGCCGAATGAAAACCTTGCTGGTGTTGAAGTGAATTGCCGCTATGATCCGTAGCTTATTGCCGCCGACATTAAAGACATACACGTCGCCCACTTTGTCTACGCTATTGAAGAGATTCCTCAACTCGGCGAAGTCCGCCAAGCACGCCCTTTTCATAATCCGGTACCACTGATTCAACGCCGTGCCACAGTCCGCATGCCTATTCATGGCCTCTGTAAGGCGTCGGTGCGTGATGATGTGCATGTCGTCTCGTTACTTTCCGTGCCAAGTTAAGCATATCTCATTTAGAGATGTACAATCAAGTGTTTCCTCGCTTCGCGGGGGGACCACGCGAACACTGAACACTTGTCCGCGCCACCCCCTCTTCACTTTGCGTGCAAGGCAAGGCGAGTTCCACGCGAGCCGTGCGCCAAGAAGGGGTCAAGCGGACGGTTGTGGTTTTGCAAAACCCGGAATAAAATTCCCCCACTAGGGCCGGTGCGGTCCGAAGCATGCTTATCCGGTTGCTTCCCCTAAGCGAAAGGCGGCTGCGTGAAGTGCTTGTAGCCTTCGAGAAGAGTACCGCCTTCGCGCTCGAACATCTCGCGCATGCGGGCGAGGGCGATCATCCGGGGAAAGAAGGGGGGATGCGTGATTGGCATAGGAGAGCGCTTTTTTGGCGTTAGGGGAAGCAACCGGATAAGCATGGTCCGAGGTGACGCCTGGGGAGTCTCTATCAGACGCATCGATCTCCGGATCGGGCGCAAGAGACGCAGAACCCAAGAATATCTCTTCGTGAGGAGAGAAACCCCCGATACAGCCGCGCAAGCGGTTTAGCGGTGGGAGAGTTCATTGTATGGCATCGTATCTGCCGGTATAGGGCTTCGTCATTCTGGCATACAACTACCTACAGCCCCTGGACTTACCCCCCCAAGTCGACCCATAGCCTTCTTATGATCGCTGGCAACCCCACACGAAACGAGCCACGCATGTAGACGCCGGCAGTACACGAATAACAGGATCCCCCGAAGGACGGGAAAACAATGAAACTGAGCTAGCTCTGCGCCATTTCCTAAACGCTCAAACCAGCATACTGGCCAGCAGTTGCGCCTCCTCCACCCACTTGATCGCGGTCTGCGGTTCATAAAAGAACAGGGCGCGGCCATTCGGAGCCGGGACCTGCCAAAGGTCCTGAATAGCTCGCCCCAATAAAGGGCGATCCCCCTTACCTACAAGACTCACCGCAAAAGGGCCGGTGGGTGCAAGGCCTTGAGCGGGCCGTCCACATACCCCGACACCTATGGCAGAGAGCTCCGCTATATACTCTGACGCGTGCACTCGAAAATCCACCGCAACCGGTAAGGTCTGGGCCAAAGCGGCCAGTGGCGCAATATGGGCCTTTGTGAGCCGAGACACACGCACTACACAGCCCGCAATAAGTGGTTGCGGCAAGGGTTTCGCTGACAAAAACCGATCCAAACTTCCCCCAGGAATCTCGAGAACCATGCGAAAATCAGGTGGTGCCTCCTGCTCCCAGAGCGATAAACGCTCCGTCTCGAAAGCCGCCGCGCGCATCGGCATCAGGATGGCCGGATAGCGATGGCTGTAAAAAATAAATCGCCATTCAGAAGGCAGGTCGTCTGGGTAAAACTGTGGCCGCCAGCTCTTATGCGTATAGTCGCGTGCCCCTACCAGAAGCCGGGCTGATCCATGAGATACCATACGCCTATGGTAACTGCGCCCATCCCGGTACGCCATAACGGAAACACGCTTTTCTCAGGACCGCTCGGTGCCCAGGATTGGCCGGCACGTCAATATGTCTTGTGCCCATATTAAAGACGGGCGCCATCTCTGCTTATAGCTGGCAGTCCTCTACAGGTGAGCGAGCGGCTTTGAGGTCTGCTATGACAAAACAGATCAGAGGGCTCTTCGCTCGCGGTCGTCGGCAACTTTTTGTATGCCCTCAATGCTGACCAAATCTACCGCGCAAGCCCCGGGCTTTAGGCATGGTGTGAGCGGTAGCCGGTTTGTTGTCTGATACCGAACTTGTACACTGTCTCCATGAAAGCGAAGTCACCATCGTTCGTGCTGGAACTCCCGCTTGTGGCGAACCCCCACGAAAGCCGGGTGCTGTCCGTGCGATTCGAGGCCGGACGCCAGTTGTATAACGCCGTCCTGGGAGAGGCGCTACGACGGCTGGATCGGGGGAAACAGTCCAAGGCCTGGCAGGCGGCCCGAAAGAGGCCTACGGGCCAACCAGGCTCACCTATACAGAAAGCGCGTGTCACCGCATTCTCTTCGATCGCGCAAGCCATCGGTTTCACCGATTACGACATTCAGTCCTTTGCCACGCATGGCAAGAACGCCTGCTGGATCGGCGACCATCTGGATGCGCACACGACTCAGAAAATTGGCACTCGAGCCTTCCAGGCGGCGCAGCGTTATCAGTTCCGTGCCGGTGGACGCCCGCGCTTCAAACCGAAGGGGAAGGCGCTTAAGTCCCTGGAAGGGAAGAGTAACGCGGCAGGCCTGCGTTGGCGCAACGATCATATCGAATGGAGCGGACTGTCGCTCAAGGCGATATACGATCGCAAGGACAAACACGGTGTCCAGGCGTTCGCGCTCCAAAACCCGGTCAAATACTGCCGACTCATGCGGCGTATTGTTCGCGGTAAGACACTGTGGTTCGTGCAACTGGTGATGGCTGGCACCCCGAAATGGAAAGACAAAAACCCTATTCGGGAAGGCCAAAGCAGTATCGACATCGGTCCCTCCACGATCGCCGCTGTCTCAGAAACCGACGCCTTTCTCGAAAAGTTATGTGCCCACGTGCCCGATCTCCACAAGGCCATACGCCGGATTCAGCGGGCCATGGACCGGTCTAAGAGAGGATCGAATCCGGACAACTACAACCCCGACGGTACCATCAAGAGACTCCTCCCTGGTAAACGTCGGCAATGGGTGTTTACCAGCGGCTATTTGCGGCTACGGGCCAGGCTCAAAGAGATACACCGGGTCCTGGCCGCCTACCGGCGCACGGAACACGGTCACCTCGCAAACCGCGTCATCGCCATGGGCAACACCGTCATGGCCGAGAAACTGAGTTATCAGGCCTTTCAGCGGAGGTTCGGTAAGAGCATCCGTGACCGGGCACCCGGGGAGTTCATGGGTCATTTGCGCCACAAGGCTGAAAGCGCTGGTGGCAAGGTGATCGAATTCCCCACCCGGACCACAAAGCTCTCGCAGAGTTGTCAGTGCGGGGCCGTGGTGAAAAAACCGTTGAGCAAACGCTGGCACGAATGTGCGTGCGGTGTCTCTGCCCAACGGGATTT
>Ga0307375_10001343_pt1 | contig 27130 bp, 27 predicted proteins | sample TR1MG_FD_202531 | JGI IMG/M metagenome (GOLD analysis project Ga0307375, IMG submission 202531) | Soil microbial communities from Risofladan, Vaasa, Finland - TR-1 | ecosystem: Environmental > Terrestrial > Soil > Coastal area > Acid sulfate soil | place: Finland: Risofladan, Vaasa | collected...
CAAGGCGGACACCATCGCCTCGCCATACCGTGCAAAGCGTGCTTCCAGACTCGTGCCCATGACCCACCTCTTTGCGTGTTGCTCGAAGATGGCGTGATCATGCCATAACTTTCATAACACAGTAGAAATAGGTGTGCATGCGAAAGCGCGACGACCAGGGTGCCTCGGTGGCATCGACATAAAAGCCTGCGCCTTCGCCGAACTCCCAATCGCCAAGGGCACCGTCGAAACCGGTGCCACGCGGGCTGGTGTCCGGCATCACCAAGACCAGCCCCAGCTCCGCGGCGAGCCTCTGTGCACCCGCCTTGATGGTGGCGGTTTCCTCGTTGCAGGTCAGTCCGGCCAGGAAATACAGCACCGGACAGCGCTGCCGGGCGGCATGCGGCGGCTGATATACGGCAAAGCGCATGGCACCGCCGCAGGCCTCCGACTGGTGTCGGTAGATACCTTGCACACCGCCATGCAAGCGCTGCTCGGAGATGATTTCGAACATTTCCACGATCAACCTCTGGCTTGAATCCATCGACCGCCAGCATAGCCCCCAGGCAAAACCGGCCATTCAGGCATGACTGTCACGCAGGCGCCTGCAGACTGGTAGAATATCCGCCCTGCGCGTCTCATTCCCGACGCTGCCATCTGTGTTGAGGTCTCCCCATGTCATCCCCCGTTTCCGACAACGCCCCGGTTCCGTCCGGCTTTGGCGCACTCGCGCTGCACCCTGACGTTCTTCGCGTGCTGGCCGATGTCGGCTATGAATCACCCTCGCCGATCCAGGCCGCCACCATACCGCCCCTGCTGGAAGGCCGCGACGTATTGGGCCAGGCGCAAACCGGCACCGGCAAGACCGCCGCGTTCGCGCTGCCGATCCTGTCGCGCATCACCCCGCGCGCCGGCAAGCCGCAGGCGCTGGTGCTCGCACCTACCCGCGAATTGGCCATCCAGGTGGCTGAAGCATTCCAGCGCTACGCCGCACATATCCCCGGTTTCCAGGTGCTGCCGATCTACGGCGGCCAGAGTTACGGCCCGCAGCTGCATTCGCTCAAGCGCGGCGTGCACGTGGTGGTCGGCACACCCGGCCGCGTGATCGATCACATGGACAAGCGCACGCTGGACCTGTCCGAGCTGAAATACCTGGTGCTCGACGAAGCAGATGAAATGCTGCGCATGGGCTTCATCGACGACGTCGAGAAAGTGCTGCAGGCGACCCCACCTGAACGCCAGGTCGCGCTGTTCTCGGCGACCATGCCCAGCGTGATCCGCAAGATCGCGCAGCGGCATCTGAAGGATCCGGTCGAAGTCATCATCAAGACCACCACCAGTACCGCGCCGAACATCCGCCAGCGCTACTGGTTCGTCAGCGGCATGCACAAGCTCGACGCGCTGACCCGCATTCTCGAGGCCGAACCGTTCGACGCGATGATCATCTTCGCGCGTACCAAGCAAGCCACCGAGGAACTCGCTGGCAAGCTGCAGGCGCGCGGCTTGGCCGCTGCCGCGATCAATGGCGACATCGCCCAGCCGCAGCGCGAGCGGGTGATCCAGCAGTTGAAGGATGGCAAGCTCGACATCCTCGTCGCCACCGACGTGGCCGCCCGCGGTCTGGACGTCGATCGCATCAGCCATGTGTTCAACTACGACATTCCCTACGACACCGAAAGCTATGTGCACCGCATCGGCCGCACCGGCCGCGCCGGCCGTGCCGGTGATGCGATCCTGTTCGTCAGCCCGCGCGAGCGCGGCATGCTCAACGCGATCGAGCGCGCCACCCGCCAGCCGATCGAGCAGATGCAGTTGCCGTCGGTCGACGTGGTCAATGACGTGCGCATCGGCAAGTTCAAGCAGCGCATCAGCGACATGCTGGCGCAAGGTGGCTTGGGCGAGTTCCAGAAACTGATCGAGCAGTACGAGCAGGAACACAACGTACCGGCAATCGAGATTGCCGCCGCGCTGGCGCGCATCGCCCAGGGCGACCAGCCGCTGTTGCTGGCGCCGGCACCGAAGCGTGAAAAGTTCGAGCCCGCCCCGCGCGAGCGCAATGATCGCGCGCCCCGCGAGCGTGTCAGCGTCAGCAACAGCAGCAGCAGCGATCGACGGATGCCGTCCGAACGTGACATCGCGCCTGGCCGCCCCGTCCGCGAGCAGCCGCCACGTGACCGCAGCAACAACGAGAACGGGCCGCCGCGCGATTTCGGCCCGCGCCCGGTGCGCGCGCACGCCACCGAAGAAGGCAAGCGCACCTATCGCGTCGAGGTCGGTCACGAGCATGGCGTGAAGCCGGGCAACATCGTAGGCGCGATCGCCAACGAAGCCGGCCTGGAAAGCCAGTTCATCGGCCGTCTGAGCATCCGCGACCACTACAGCCTCATCGACCTGCCCGACGGCATGCCAGCGGAAGTGTTCGAGCATCTGAAGAAAGTGTGGGTGGTGCAGCAGCAACTGCGCATCCACGAGTGGGATGGTACCGACACCGGCACCAGCGCACCGCCGTCACACAAGCCCGGCGGCTTCAAGAAGCCCGGCAGCTTCAAGCCGCGCCCCAGCGGTGGCAAGCCGCCCCGCCGGAAGTAGCCTGCCGCGTTGCGCCGCTCGATAAGCAGCGGCGCAACGACGAACCATCGGTGCTTCGTTCTTGCAGCGAACCCAGCTCGTGCCCAACCCCAGCCGTGAACAGCAGCCACCGCATGGCGCCAAACCATGCCTGAGTGGCCTGCCGCCCGCTGGCATGCGCCCACCTGCAAACCACGCGGCGCATGCGATCACCGAAGGCGCCGTAGCCCCCCGACAAGCACTCGACGACGCACTGGCCTTGGTCTCCGAGCATCCCGAATCACGGCGCCTGCATGGCTCTGCGCAACGGCAAAACGACACCGTGACCAGGTTACGGCCAGGCATCGCACGCACCAGCCACTACGACGCCCTGATCACCCCCTGTGTTTCGCCCTCCCCACAACCACCGCGCAGAAGGCTGCATCAAGAAGCCCACGGCCTCCCCGGAAAAGTGCTCGGCATGGTGACTCCGACCGCATGGCCAACGGACGAGGAGACTGCTCGCGAGCGATGCTGTTGCTTTGCCGCGTGATGGAGGATCAGGGCAACGGCATCGCCCGCGAGCCGGCTCCGGGGTGTGGGTGTACCGTTCCGCGCGGGCGACACATCGTTTCCCGCGGCGCCCGCTCAAAACTCGCGCGCTGGCCTCAAACTATGCGCTGCCACCCGACCTCACCCTCGCCACCATGACCAGCCTGCCCAGCCTCTACATTTCACACGGCTCACCGATGACCGCGCTGCGTCCGGGCCTCACTGGCGCACGGCTGGCGGAGCTGGCGGCGGCGCTGCCGCGACCACGGGCGATCGTGATGGCCAGCGCACACTGGCTCACGCGCAGCCCGCGCGTTGGCAGCGTGCCGGCACCGGCAACCATCCACGATTTCGGCGGCTTCCCCGCGGCCTTGTATCAGTTGCGTTACCCGGCACCGGGCGCGCCCGAGCTGGCCGCCGAGGTAGCCAGTCTGCTGGCGCGCGCCGGACTGAATGCCACGCTCGACCAGGTTCGCGGCCTTGATCACGGCGCCTGGGTGCCGCTGCGGCTGCTGTATCCGCAGGCGGACGTGCCGGTGACCACGCTGTCGATCCAGCCCGAGTTGGGTCCGGCGCACCACTACGCCGTCGGCCGGGCGCTTGCCTCGCTGCGCGACGACGGCGTGCTGGTGATCGGCTCCGGCAGCATCACCCACAACCTGCATGACCTGGGCGCCGGCTACAGCGATGCGCGTCAGGCACCGTATGTGAAGCCGTTCATCGACTGGATCGAGCAGAAGCTCGCCGCAGGCGACATCGACGCGCTGCTCGACTATCGCCGCCAGGCGCCGTTCGCCGAACGCGCCCACCCCACTGACGAGCACCTGCTGCCGCTGTTCGTGGCGTTGGGCGCCGCGGGCACGTACGCGCAGCGCATCGACGCAGGCATCGACATGGGCTTGCTGGCGATGGACATCTACCGGTTTGATTGAAGCGCTGCGCCTCAGGCGGATACCACCGTCAACGGGGCGCCCGCATCGATCCAGTCTTGCGCTGTCAGCGCGGGCAGCCCGTGCGCCAGGCGCGCCTTGTCGCACTGGGCGCTGACTGTACCGAACTCCCACGATGGCTGTACCTCGCGGCATACCGATGGGCGTTGCGCGTAGATGCCGCAATGCGCCGCCTCACCGACCGTGCCCTGCAATGCCACGCAGCGCGGATGGGCGGCATCGGTACCGCGCATGGCCAGTCGATGCGGATCGAGCTTTTCGGTCAGGGCCGGTGGCACGCTGCCACCGAGCGAAGCTTCAGCCTCCGACCAGTGGAAGGCGACGCGAAAGAACGCGCAGCAAGCGCCACAACGCAGACAGGGATGTTCCATCAAAGGGGGAATATCGGCGAGGCGCACCCCGTGGCGCGCAGCCCTGCGATTCTAGAGCGTGGCGGGCCTGCCGAGCAGCCGGCCGCCACCCGCCGTTCAGAGTTCACCGGCAAAAGTGTTGCACTGAGCCATGTTGCCGCTGCTGAAGCCGGTCTTGAACCACTTCACCCGCTGCGCCGACGTGCCATGGGTAAAGGTATCCGGCCGCACCCGGCCTTGCGCCTGTTGCTGCAGGGCGTCGTCACCGATGTGGCTGGCTGCGTTGAGCGCCGACTCGATGTCGCCCGGCTGCAGCCAGTGCAGCTGTTGCTGGCTGTGGCACGCCCATACGCCGGCGTAGCAATCCGCCTGCAGTTCCTGCCGCACGGACAGGCCGTCGGCACCATCCATCGGCACGCCACGACGACGCGCCGCGTCGACCTTGTCGAACACCCCGGTGAGTTTCTGCACGTGATGGCCGACTTCGTGCGCGATCACATAGGCGCGGGCGAAGTCACCGGAAGAATGCAGCTCATCCTGCAATTGCTGAAAGAACGACAGGTCCAGATAAACCTTCTGGTTCGCCGGACAGTAGAACGGGCCTACCGCGGCACTGGCACCACCACAGGCCGTATTCACGCTGCCGCGGAACAGGCGCAGTTTGGGGTCGACATAGGTCATGCCACGCGCCTGGAAATCGGCCCCCAGGTCAGCTCGGTGGAATGCAGCACGGCACTGACAAACGCCTTCTGCTCCGGATTCACCTGCGCCGGCACGCTTTGCTGGGTGGCCGGGTGCTGCTGGCCGCCCTGGTCGAACAGGGCCAGCGGGTTCTTGAAGAAGATCCAGCCCAGGATCGCCAGCACGATCAGCCCACCCAGGCTCATGCCGCGGCCTCCGCCGCCGAAACGCGGACCGCCGCCTCCGCTATCGACCTCGACGTTGCTGCTGCTGCCGCCTTTTCGCCAATCCATAGGTCCCCCGACTGTCACACGCGTCCCGTTGCCGCCAACGGACGATAACCCGTGGCCACGGGCAACACCAAGCCCGCATAGCCCGCTAAAGTGGGCCTCCCTTTGTGAGGAAAACCGCATGACTCACCTGCCTGCCCTGGTCACCCTGCTCACCGTTCTCTTGCTGTTCGGCACTACATGGGTTGTTGGCAGCGCCCGCAGCAAGTACGGCATCAAGGCTCCGGCCACCACCGGCGACCCGGCGTTCGAGCGCGCCTATCGCGTGCAGATGAATACGCTGGAGCAGACGGTGATATTTCTGCCCACGCTGTGGCTGGCCGCCCAGTTCGGCTTCAGTGGCTGGGCTGGCATCGCCGGCCTGGTCTGGCTGGTGGGGCGGGTGTGGTACGCCGCCGCCTACCTGAAGGATCCCGCCAGGCGCGGGCCGGGGTTCACGCTCGCCTCGCTGGGTTGGGTAGCCTTGCTGCTGATGGCAGGCGTCGGCGTGGCGCGCGCGATGATGCTCGGCTGATCAACGCGACCGGGTGGACTGGCCTTCTTCCAAGGCCACCCGCAGGCGGCCGATGCGGGCACCCTCCATGGCCAACACCTTCACTCGCCACCCCTCGCTGGTGAAACTCTCACCGGCGACCGGCAACCGCCCCAGCCGCTGCAACACCAGCCCGGCCAGGGTCGAAAAACTGTCGTCCTCGCCCAATCGGTGACCCAGCAATTGTTCGGCACGGCGCAGGTCGAGGCTGGCGTCGAACAGCCACGTACCGTCTTCTTCCTGCGTCGCCGAAGGGTCGCTGCCGAGCTCGTCGGGAAATTCGCCGGCTATCACCTCGAGTACATCGCTGGGCGTGACCAACCCCAGCAAGCTGCCGTATTCGTCCACCACCAGCGCCACCTGCAATGGCGCACGGCGGAATTCCTCGATCAGCCGCAGTACGCTCAGCGACTCCAGCACCATCAGCGGCTTGCGCAGCACGTTATCCAGATCAATATGGCCATGGTCGAGCAGGCTGCCGATCAGGTCACGGGTCGAGGCCACACCGATGAGCTCGTCCAGATCGGCATGGGCCAGCGGCAACCAGTCATGATTGGCGGCGGCCAGCTCGGCACGCACCACGGCTATGTCGTCACGCGGATCGATCCAGCGGATTTCCGGGCGCGGGGTCATGATCGAACGCACCGGGCGTTGGGCCAGATCGAGCACGCCCTGCACCATCGCCAGCTCGTCCTTGCCGAACACCGCCAGGCTCGATACCGCATCGTCGGCGGAAGCCGGCCTGGAGGGCTCGCCAGGTTCCTCCAGCTCACCCGCACCCAGCAAGCGCAGTACCGCCTTGGCGGTGCGGTCACGCAGGTGCCGCGCACTGCCAAGCAGGCTGCGCTGGCGGTTGCGGCGCATGGTCTGGTTGAACGCCTCGATCATGATCGAGAAGCCGATCGCGGCGTACAGATAGCCCTTGGGAATATGGAAACCAAAGCCTTCGGCCACCAGGCTGAAGCCGATCATCAACAGGAACGACAGGCACAAGATGATCACCGTCGGTCGTGCGTTGACAAAGGCGGTGAGCGGCTTGCTGGCGCTGATCATCAGCACCATCGCCACCACCACCGCGATCATCATCACCGACAGCTGCTCGACCATGCCCACAGCGGTGATCACCGAATCCAGCGAGAACACTGCATCCAGCGCCACGATCTGCGCCACCACCAGCCAGAACCGCGCCTGCGCACGTGCGCCATCGGCATGCTCATCGCCGGCTTCGAGCCGCTCGTGCAGCTCCAGCGTGGCCTTGAACAACAGGAACGCACCGCCAAGCAGCAGGATGATGTCCCGCCACGACAGCGTGAAACCCTGCCAGCTCAGAATCGGCGCGGTGAGCTTCACCAGCCAGCTCATCGCCCCCAGCAACAGCAGACGCATCAGCAAGGCAATGGCCAGGCCGCTGACGCGGGCCCGATCGCGCTGCCCGGGCGGCAGCTTGTCGGCGAGGATCGCCACGAAGACCAGGTTGTCGATGCCGAGAACGATCTCCAGCACCACCAGGGTCAGCAATCCCACCCAGGCGGTGGGGTCGGCAAGCCAGTCGAAAGCAAACATGAGTGGGTGCGAAGGCACCCCGACCCTCCTCGAAAATTCCGCCTCACTATACAACCACGCCCGCACCACCCCAGGCCGACTGGCCGTTGCACGCGCGCAGGCGCTGGCGCTAGCGTGACCGCACATTGACGATGCAGATCGCTTATCGTCAACCATGCCCGCCATCGAAGGACCTGCCTCTTGAATGCCTCCGCCGACGCTGTTGCGACACCGCCACCACTGCCGTCACGGGCGCCCGCTCTGCGTGAGGCGCTGGGCGTGCTGATGCTGTACTTCGGCTTGCAGTTGCTGATCTCGATGCTGATCGCCACGCTGCTGGGACTGGTACTGGGCATCCACTTCGGCTCTCAAGCCGGCAGCCCGTCAGCTGGCAGCGTCGCCGAGCTGGTCAAGGCGACCCTGTCCGGGCCGAATGTCGCGGCGGCGATGATGGCCGCCACCCTGATGTTCAGCGCGTTGATCACCCTGTGGCTGGTGCATCGGATGTGGCCTGGACCGTGGCGGCTGTCGGCCGCGATAGACGGCTTTGGCTTCGCCCGCTCCTCACACGCGGCGTTCTATGCCGCGGCCTTGCTGCTCGGTCTCGCCACTCCCTTCCTCGGCGGCATGCTCACCCAGTGGCTGGCGCACGGGCACCCGATCACCCAGGACCTCGCCAGCATCGGACGCGGTGCCTCGCTGACCAGTCGTCTGGCGCTGGCATTGGTCGCCGTCACGCTGGGTCCGCTGGTGGAGGAAGTGCTCTTTCGCGGTGTCTTGCTCTCGGCGCTGCTGCGCTGGCGGCGCGGCCCCGGGGTCAATCGCAGGTGCAGCCGCTCGCGGATGCTGCTGGCGGTGGCGATCAGCGCCAGTGTGTTCGGCCTGGTGCACCTGCCGGAACTGGGCTACCTCTGGTACGCCGTACCCAATCTCATCCTGCTCGGCGTGGGCGCGGCCTGGCTGCGCCTGCAATCCGGCTCGCTGTGGCCGGCGGTACTCGCGCACGGCGCCAACAACCTGCTGGCGGTGGCCGGCTGGTTTCTGGCGACGCATCCACCCGCCTGACTGTCCGCTCACACGCACCTGATGCCGACGTATCAACCGACGGCTCAGCCGCTGACATCCACCCCCGCCAGCAAGCGAGCAGTCTCGAACAACGGCAAGCCCATCACCCCCGAGTAACTGCCCTCCAGGTGCTCGATCATCACCGCGGCACCGCCCTGGATCGCATACGCGCCGGCCTTGCCGAACGGCTCGCCGCTAGCGACATAGCGGGCGATCCACGCTTCATCCAGCGCCGCGAAGCGCACCCGCGACACGCACACGTCGCCCCGCTCGCGCTGCGACGTAACCAGCCACACCGCCGAAATCACCTCGTGCGTGCGTCCCGACAGCCGCCGCAGCATGCTCGCCGCATCGCCGTCGTCGCGCGGCTTGCCGAACACCTCGCCCGCCTGCACCACCTCGGTATCCGCGCCCAGCACCACGGCATCGTCGCGATCACTCGCCGACAACGACGCCAGCCCGGCGTGCGCCTTGTCCCGCGCCACGCGCTCGACGTACGCCTGCGGTGTCTCATCGACCGCACGCTGTTCCGGCACGTTCACGTCCAGCACCGAAAAGGTGGTGCCCAGCTGTTGCAGCAGCTCACGGCGACGTGGCGACTGCGAGGCGAGATAGAGCATGGGTGGTTCCCTGGATCTGACTAGCCGCCAAGGATAGCGGCTGCTCATGGCCACGGAGATGAAGCCTCGTGCTCGCGTCGGCTTTTGGCGCCTGAAATCGCCGGCCGTGCCGCGAATGTGACCCGCTGTGGTGGCAGCAGGCAGGCCTTGTTGATGTCCACGCAACCCGCGGCCAGCACGGACACCCATCCGGGCTGACCGCACGTACACAAGCCCGGTCAGTAGCCGGCAGCCAATCCCGCAGGTACCCGACGGTCGTTGGCACCCTCGAGCAAGCCGGTGTTCGGGTCGACGAGAATGCCTTCGTCCTCACCCCAGGATTCGGTCTTGAAGCGATGCCCCATCCCCTCCAATGCGGCCTGGGCCTCGGCTGTCAGCAGACCCGGCTCGACGAACACCACGTCGGGCAGCCACTGCTCATGCAGGCGTGGCGCATCCACCGCTTGCTGCATGTTCATGCCGAACGTGACCGCATTGAGGATGCTCTCCAGCGTGGTGGAGATGATCGTGGAGCCGCCGGGGCTGCCAGTCACCATGAACAGCTTGCCGTCATGCAACATGATCGTCGGCGACATCGAACTCAAGGGCCGCTTGCCGGGTTCCACCTGGTTCGTCGCCCCCTGCACCAGGCCAAACATGTTGGGCACGCCGGGCTTGGACGTGAAGTCATCCATCTCGTTGTTGAGAAAGAAGCCCGTATCACCAGCGATCTGGCCGGTGCCGAAATCGCCGTTGATCGTGTAGGTCACCGCCACCGCGTTACCGTCCTTGTCGACCACCGAATAGTGCGTGGTATCCGTCCCCTCGGTCGGACCCAGGCTGCCACTGATCGCGGACGAACGCGTGGCCACGTCAGGCTTGATTGTGTCGCGCATCTTGGTGATGTGCTCCGGCGAGAGCAGCTCGTGGACCGGGTTGTGGACGAACGCCGGATCGCCCAGGTACGTGTTGCGGTCCGCGAAAGCGCGGCGCTCGGCTTCAATCAGGTAATGCACGCTCTTGACCGAGCCATAACCCCACTGGGCCAGTGGATACGGCGCAAGCATCTGCAGAACCTGACAAATCGTAACGCCACCCGAACTCGGTGGCGGCGCTGAAACAACGGTGTACCCGTTGTAGGCGCAGTGCACTGGCGCATCCCATGTCACCGAATAATCGGCGAAGTCCTTCATCGAAAGGATGCCTCCGTGGGCCTGACTCGCTGCGACCACCTTGCGCGCAATCTCGCCGTGGTAAAACGCTTTCCCGTGGCTCTTGTCGATCAGCTCCAGCGTACGTGCCAGCTGTGGTTGCCGCAGGCGATCGCCCGCCACGTAGGGGTGGCCATGATTGAGAAAAATCGCCGCGACATTCGGGTACTTGGCGAATGTGGCGACCTTCCCGTTCATGAGGTCGACATCGCCCTGCTGCAGCACGAATCCATCACGGGCCAGCTTGATGGCCGGAGCGATGACCGCCTGCAATGGCAGCGTGCCGTACTTCTCCAGCGCCGCGTCCATGCCCATCACGGTACCCGGCACACCCACGCCCAGGTAAGTGTCCGTGCTGCGTCCCGGCACCACGTTGCCCTTGGCATCCTGATACATGGTGACGGTCGCCTTCAACGGCGCCTTCTCCCGAAAATCCAGGAACAGGTTCTTGCCGTCCTTCAGGTGAATCACCATGAAGCCGCCACCGCCCACATTGCCGCAACACGGATGCACTACCGCCAGCGCGTAACCGACCGCGACGGCCGCATCCACGGCGTTGCCGCCTTTTTTCAGGATATCCACGCCAACCATGGTGGCCAGGTGCTGCGAACTGACCACCATCGCGTGGCGCGCGATGACCGGGCGCGCCTTGGCCAGGTCAGACCTTGTAAATGTCCCGGTATTGGCGCCAAACGCCTGCACCGTGCTGTCCTGGTGCGCAGCAGACCGTTCGGCAAACACAGCGGGCGCGGCAACCAGCAGCGCCGCCGATACCCACGCAGAAAAAACCTTTCGCATCATCACCAGAATCCTGTTGGCCGGAACAGCACAAAAGAAACGCGTCCATGCGAGAAATCATCACGCTCGGTGGGTGTCGGCACAGGTGGCACATGCCGTTCCCGTCCTCGTCGATGAATCAGCGACCTGAGTCACCTCTTGACCCTCGAAGCTTGCCGGGCTGGCGGCGTGATAGCAAGGCCAGCTCGCGGCCAGAAGCTGCCATTCGTCAGAAGCGCGCCGGAGCAAGTACGCCCATTCCATCGCTCAGCGAGCCCTGTCCTTTCGCCATTGTGTGATTGACACGAACTAAATGAACCTGACCCCGTTTCTGGCAGACCCCGTTTCTGTCGCAGCAACTGGCGACGACGCGGGGACTGAGAGGCGAGATGAAGCATGGGGACTCCGGAGCTGAGGTGCCGAAGGACAAGCGTAGTGCGGCCCATGCGGAATCCGTGCAGCACTCCACCGAAGTGACCTGCGTTACTGACCTGCGTTACAGCGCTGCTGCAGGGCCGCTCAACACCTTGATAGAATGGATCTTTCGTTCACTCGCGCAGGACGGTTTGCCATGTTTTTCAGACGAGGTCTGCAATCGCTCCTGCTGCTGTCAGCGTTCCTCTTGCCTGCAGCAATGGCGACCGCAAAGGTGCCTCCAGCTGCCGATCCGGCTGCCATGCGCAGCTTCGTCGACCACTTGCTGGCACGCATGACCTTGCAGGAGAAGGTCGGCCAGTTGAGCATCGCCGGTGCCGACCGCAAGGATCTGGATAAGCTGATTCGTGACGGCCAGCTTGGCGGCAGCAACGGCGTGCTGCCGGGACAGAATGTGCTGGCCTACACCCGGCACCTGCAGCAGTTGGCGATGCAATCGCGACTGAAGATCCCACTGTGGTTCATGGGTGACGTCAACCATGGATTCCGCACCATCTTCCCGGTGCCACTGGCGCTGTCCGCCACCTGGGACACGGCGCTGGTCGAGCGCGTGCAGCATGCCGCCGCAACGGAAGCCACCGCGGCGGGCGTGGACTGGACCTTCAGCCCGATGGTCGACATCAGCCGCGACCCACGCTGGGGTCGCGTGGTGGAGGGTGCCGGCGAAGACTCCTATCTCGGCGCAGCCATGGCGCGGGCGCAGCTCCATGGATTCCAGGGCGACGACCTTGCTGCCACCGACACCATGATGGCCACGGCCAAGCACTTCGTCGGCTACGGCACGGTAGAAGGCGGCCGAGATTACAACGCGAGCTACCTGCCGCGAGGCCTGCTGCACGATGTCTACCTGCCACCGTTTCACGCGCTGGTCGATGCCGGCATCGCCACGGTGATGCCTGCGCTGACCACGCTCAACGATATTCCCAGCACCGCCGATCCAAGGCTTCTGACTGGTCTGCTGCGGCAGCGTTGGGGATTTCGCGGGGTGATTGTCTCCGACTACGACGCGATTCCAGAGCTGCAGCAGCACGGCATCGCCGCAACACCTGCCGACGCAGCCCGGCTGGCGCTTGCCGCAGGCGTCGACATCGACCTGCACAGCGGCACCTACCTGGCCCAACTGCCCGCCTTGGTGCGCAATGGCAAGGTACCGATGCGCGAAATCGATGCTGCCGTGCGCCGCGTGCTGGAGGCAAAATATCGGCTGGGCCTGTTTCAGGATCCTTTCCGCTACGGCGAGGCGCGCCGGGCGCAACGCGTCACCCTGTCGCCGGCCCATCGGGCACTGGCGCGCCGGGCGGCTCGCGAATCGATGGTGCTGCTGAAGAACGATCGAGATACCTTGCCACTGTCACCGCAGAGCCGGATTGCGGTGATCGGGCCGCTGGCCGACGATCGTCAGGCCATGCTCGGGCAGATGAGTGCCGAAGGACAGCCGCAGGACGTGGTGCCGATTCTCGATGGCATCCGCGCGGCGGACGGCACGGCGACGGTGACTTATGCGCGCGGCGTCGATGTCAGCGGCGATGACGACGCCGGCATCGCCGCCGCCGTGCAGACCGCGAACAGCGCCGATGTCGTCGTGATGGTGCTTGGTGAAGACCAGCATCTGATCGGCGAAGGCCACAGCCGTTCGCGGCTGGGCTTGCCGGGACGCCAGCTCGACCTGGCCAAGGCTATCGTGGCAACCGGCAAACCCGTGGTGGTGGTACTGATCAACGGTCGGCCACTGGCGATTCCCTGGCTGCATGATCACGTGGCGGCGATCCTGGAGGCATGGGTGCCCGGTGATGAAGCAGGTCCGGCAGTCGCGGATCTGCTGTTCGGCAAGGCCAATCCCTCGGGCAAGCTGCCGATGACGTTTCCGCGCGACGTCGGCCAGGTGCCGCTGTATTACGCACACCTCGAAACCGGAAGACCGTGGGACCCCGGCACGCCCGTGACCAGGCACTACACCACCCACTATGTGGATGTGCCGAACACGCCGCTGTATCCGTTCGGCTACGGTCTCAGCTATACCCGCTTCAGCTACGGATCGGTGCATCTGGACCGCCGCCAGCTCGGCACCGGCGACGCCTTGCAAGCCAGCGTTCGCGTGACCAACAGCGGCCAGCGCCGCGGCAGCGACGTGGTGCAGTTGTACGTGCACGACCAAGTTGCCAGCGTCAGCCCGCCGGTGCGCCTGCTCAAGGGCTTTCAGCGCATCACCCTGGAACCGGGTGCCTCGCAGGAGGTGCACTTCACCATCAAGCCTGCCGACCTCGCGTTCTATCGCGACAACCGCGGCATGGGTGTTGAAGCAGGCGCCTATGAGGTCTACATCGGCGGCGACTCCAATGCGACACAATCGGCATCATTCGCGCTGGTCGTGGCCCCGCGCCAGTCCAAGGAATGCATCGACACAAGCAAACCAAACCCCTGCTGCCAGCGGGACGAGTATGCCCCGCAGGCCTCACAGCATCAGGCTGTACTCGCAAAACCGCCGGTCACGTTGCCAGCCCAATGATTCATACAAGGCCTGCGCCGGCACGTTGTCCAGTGCCGTCGACAACGACAGACTGGCTGCCCCCAGCATCCGCATGTGGTTCGCCGCGGCAATGAGCAATGCCGCGGCCACGCCTCGTCGACGCACCGCCGGCAGCACAAACAGGTCGTTCAACAACCAGGAGCGCACCATTTGCACCGATGAAAACAGCGGATACAACTGCGTGAAGCCCACCGCCTCGTCTCGACTCTCGTGCTCACCACGGCATGCCAGCAGGATCAGAGACTCCTGCTGGCTGAACCGTTCGACCAGAAATGCCCGACCGCGCGGAATATCCGACGACTTTCCGTAGAACTGCCGATAGCCGTCGAACAGCACGCTCAGCGCATCAAGATCATGGATTGTGGCTTGCCGGATCTGCAGGGACATGGGGGCGGGTGACCTGGTTGAGCTCAGGAGAGCGTATGCGAAACACCATCCGGATGCAGCTTCGTTCGGTATCGCCCGCAGTCAGCCAGGCGCAACGCGGCATCAGGCGCGATGGTAGGGATGCCCGGTCATGATCGTGGTGGCCCGATACAGTTGTTCGGCCAGCACCAACCTTACCAGCATGTGCGGCAAGGTCAGAGGACCCAGCGACCAGCGCTGGTCGGCGCGGGCCAGCACCTCGGCGGCGTGACCGTCCGGGCCGCCGATCAGGAACGCGAGATCGCACCCGCTCATGCGCCACCGGGCCAGCTGTTCGGCCAGCTCCTCGCTGGACCAGGTCTTGCCACGACCATCCAGCGCAATCACATGGGTGGCCTGCGGCAGGGCGGCGAGTATCGCGGCGCCCTCGTCCTGCATCGCCCGTGCATCGTCGCGACCCTTGCCGCGGATGCCGGGTTTGAGCTCGATCAGTTCCAGCGGCAGCTCGTGCGAGAGCCGCTTGCGGTATTCGGCAAAGCCCTCGGCCACCCAACCGGGCATGCGCTCGCCGACGGCGATCAGGCGCGCGCGCATGCGGAACTCAGATCAGGCGCGACCGAGGCAGCCTCGCATCGGCCGCTTCTCCCCGCGGGGGAAAGGGTCACGCTGAGGGGCTCATCCGACAGCACACCCCCCACGAGTTCAGCGGGCCTGTGCGGCGTCGACTTCGTGGCCGTGGTCACCGACCGTCCATAGCCGCTCCAGGCCGTAGAACTCGCGGATACGCGGCAGCATGACGTGGACGATGACATCGCCCAGATCCACCAGCACCCACTCGCCCTCGACTTCGCCTTCCACGCCCAACGGCATCACGCCCGCCTTCTTGGCATTCTTGGCGACTTCGTCGGCAATGGATTTGACGTGCCGCGCGGAGGTACCCGAGGCGATCACCAGCAAGTCGGCGATCGAGGTCTTGCCGCGAACGTCGATCTCGCGAACGTCCTTGGCTTTGAGTTGTTCCAGCGCGTCGATGACAGACTTGCGCAAGGTAGCCGTGGTGACGGACTTGTTGGTACGGGCAGTGCTCAAGAGGGTGGGCCTCGATGCGAAGTCGCAGCGCAAAATGGCGCGGGCGCAGTATAACCGGCCTGCCGTCAGGGGGTATTTTGGGTTGTCATGAGGGTACCTCTGGCCAGCCGGCGCTCGTACATCAGGCGCGCGACCAGCTCGGCCGCCGGTTGCGGACGCACCATGCCAGCGGCCTGACCACACCATTCAGACAGCAGATCACCGCGCCCGGCTGCCGCGGCCGCGCGTCGCAATGGCGCCGTGAGTGCGTTCAGCACCGGATAGGGCAGATTCTGCGCGGCGTGCGGCATCGCCTCCACAAATCGGTTGCGCAAGCCGCGGGCGGCCCGCCCGGAGAAGCCGTGAATGGTGGTGATCTGATGCTCCTGCGCCTGCACCAGATCCTGTTTCCACGCCGCCGCTGCCGACGATTCCGGGCAGGTGAGAAAAGCGGTACCGAGCTGGCTGGCGGCGGCGCCCAGGACTTCCGCGGCGAGCATGCCGCGGCCATCCATGATGCCGCCGGCGGCGATCACCGGGATATCGACCGCACGCACGGCAAGCGGCAGCAGGGCGAACAGGCCGATCATCGCGTCCTCCGCCTCATGCAAGAAGGTGCCGCGATGGCCGCCGGCCTCGGCACCCTGGACGCAGACCGCGTCAGCACCGGCATCAGCCCAGGCGCGCGCCTCCGTCACCGTGGTGGCGGTACCAATCACGACGATGTCGCGCTGGTGCAGCTCGTGCATCTGTGCCGGGCTGATCACACCGAAGGCAAAACTGGCCACCGCCGGACGCACTTCGCACAGGGCGGCAAACTGATCGGAGAAGCGCGGCGCCCAATGCGTCGGCAGGCTGGTGCGTGCAGCGAGCCCCTCACGCGCCATCAGCGCATCGAGTTGCTCGCGGGCCTTTGCCACCGCGGCCATGTCGACGTCGAAGTCATCGGGCAACACGAACAAATTGATCGCATAGGGCCGGTCGCCGAGAATGCGGATCTGCGCGGCTTGCTCGATGATCGCCTGCGGCTCCAGATAACCTGCGCCGAGCGAGCCCAGCCCACCGGCGTTGGATACCGCCGCCACCAGTGCCGGCGGCGTCGAGCCGGCCATCGGCGCCTGGATCAGCGGATGCTCGATACCCAGCCGCTGCGCAAAGGCCGATGCCGTCATCGCCTAGCCGCCCTGCCCGGCCACGATGTTGACCGTGATCGCGATGATGAACACGTTGAAGAAGAACGCGATCACGCTGTGCAGCAGGGCCACACGGCGCAGGTAGCGGCTGGTGATCTGCACGTCGGAGACCTGGAAGGTCATGCCGATGACGATGGCGAAGTAGGCAAAATCCCAGTAATCCGGCTCCGGCGTGTCGGGGAATTCCAGCCCCGAATGCTTCTCGCCAAAGTCACCGTAGAAGCCGTGGGCGTAATGCATGGCGAACATGATGTTGAGGAACAACCAGCTCAGGACCACGCTGAGCGCACCCACACCCAGCGCGAGCAGGCCGCCCGCCTTGGACGCATGCAGCTCGCTGCTCAACGCCACCAGCACCACCGTCGACAACACGATGCCGCTCCACAGCACCCCCCAACGGCCACTGTCCTGCGCCTTCGCCTGCATGCGCATATGTGCCAGCGAGGCCCGATTGAACATGCGTGCCAGGCTAGCCAGCAGCACCACGGCGGCGAGATCGAAGGCCAGCAGAATCGCCGTGGCTGGCCGCAGCCGCAGGGTGATCAGTGCCGTGCCGAGCACGATGAAAATCAGCAGGCTGATGAGCATGCGTGGCCGCACCTTGGCGTAACGCATCCGGCGCCAGCGGTGCTTTTTCACGCCTGCAGCCAGACTCGCTTTCTCTTCAATCATGCCCATCTCCACGGCGGCGCCCACGACGGGACCGGCAACGGCCGGATGATAGCGGGAGTGTCACACCCGCAGGTCAAGATACCCGGGGTATCGCTGCATCCACACGGCGGCATAGGAGCACACCGGGCGCACCTTCCAGCCCCGCCCGCGCGCCTCGTCGAGCGCAGCCTGCACCAGCGCCGCCGCGATCCCGCGCCCACCGACGCGGCTGGGCACGCCGGTATGGGTGATCGTCATCACCCCGCCTGACTCGGTGTAATCCAGCACGCAAGCCTCACCATCGACCGTGGCCTGGAAGCGGCGCGGCGCGTGATCGTGCTGGATATCGAAGGACATGCTGACTCCGGTGGGCGATCGAACGGCAAGCATACGATTGGCCGCGGGCAAACGCCCGTGAAGCCCACTCCGGCAGATCTTCGCGCCGCCTCCATGAAAGTACCGGCATAGTGGTCACCTCGACCACGCTGACATGAGGAGAGCCGCATGAATAGAACTGCATCCGCCCATTGGTCCGGCGGTATCCGGGATGGCCAGGGCACGATCTCGACCGAAACCGGTGTACTGCAGGAGGCGCCCTACGGCTTCAAGTCGCGCTTCGAGGACGGCCCCGGCACCAATCCGGAGGAATTGCTCGGCGCGGCGCACGCCGCCTGCTATTCGATGGCGCTGTCGCTGGGGCTGAGTCAGGCCGGACTCACCGCCGAGAGCATCGACACGCGGGCGGAGGTGAGCCTGAACAAGGATGGCGACGGCTACTCGATCACCGCGGTGCACCTCACTTGCGAGGCGCGGGTGCCCGCCGCCGATGCGGCCACCTTCGAGAAGATTGCGCAAGCAACCAAGCAGGGCTGCCCGGTATCCAAGGTGCTCAAGGCCAACATCAGCCTGGATGCCAGGCTGGGGGCTTGACCCAGAGCACCCCGGAAACCGGCTCACCCGCTGATCACCACCTCCTCCGTCAGCGGCGTCGCGTTGCTCTCCCGCCCGCGACGCTGGCGTACCGCCTGCGCCAGGCGCTGCAGCACCTGCACCGAGCTATCCCAGTCGATGCAGCCGTCGGTGATGCTCTGGCCGTAGCGCAGCGGCTGCCCGGGCTGCAATTCCTGGCGACCGCCAACCAGGTGGCTTTCGACCATGACGCCGAGGATGCGCTGCTCGCCGGCGGCGATGCGCGTGGCGATGTCGTCGATCACCCGCGGCTGGTTTTGCGGCTGCTTGCTGCTGTTGGCATGGCTGACGTCGATCATCACCTTGGCCGGCAGCCCGGCACTGCCGATCTGGGCACAAACGGCATCGACGCTGGCGGCGTCGTAATTGGGCGCCTTCCCGCCACGCAGAATGACATGGCAATCGCCATTGCCACGCGTGGTCGCCACCGCCGCCTGGCCGTCCTTGGTAACCGCCATGAAGTGATGCGGTTGTGCGGCAGCCTGCACCGCGTCCACCGCGATCTTGACGTTGCCGTCGGTGCCATTCTTGAAACCGATCGGACAGGACAAGCCCGACGCCATCTCGCGATGCACCTGGCTCTCGGTGGTACGCGCGCCGATGGCGCCCCAGGCGACCAGGTCGGCGATGTATTGCGGCGTGATCATGTCGAGAAACTCGCAACCGGCCGGCATGCCCAGCGCGTTGATGTCGCACAGCAGGCCACGCGCGGTGCGCAGGCCCTTGTCGATCTGGAAGCTGCCGTCCAGGTCGGGGTCATTGATCAGCCCCTTCCAGCCCACCGTGGTGCGCGGCTTTTCGAAATACACGCGCATCACGATCTCCAGCGCGTCGCCGAACTCGCTGCGCAGTGGCGCCAGCCGCGTGGCGTATTCGAGGGCCGCGCGCGGGTCGTGGATCGAGCACGGCCCGATCACCACCGCCAGGCGGTCGTCACTGCCGGCCAGGATGGCTTGCAGAGCCTGCCGCGATGCCTCCACGGTGGTGGCCGCCGTGTCGGTGATCGCGCAGTCGCGCATGACCTCGGCGGGCGTACTGAGGCGGGTGATGGCGCAGATGCGCAGATCGTCGGTCGGGTGCATGGCAGCTCTCCTGATGGGGGTCAGCGGCGGCCATAAAAAAACCGCCAGTGGTGTGGGCGGTTCGGTGTGGTTGTGTCGATCAGTTCAAAAAGATCGTGCCCGCGCCGCCGCCATTGGCTTCGGATAGCCATAAAACCAGAAATACAGGCGGGCGATGGATGCGGACATGGGTGACATTGATAGCACAATTGGCGCCCAATACAACCGGCAGCCGTTGCGGAACGTCTGTGGAGGATTACTTTCGAGGCATCCAGCCCGGGCTGGCCTTCACCGAACGTCCGCGCGTGGTGCTGGAGCTGCTGTGGCAGGTGCGTCCGCCGGTACCCGCGGCGGGCCTGTCGCGCGACCTTTTTCTGCACGCCAGCGCCGCCCTGCTGCCGGACTGGGCGAGTCGCCTGCTTGGCCGCACGCGGCGGCGGCAACTTCAGGCCCAACTGGCGGCGCGTGCCCTGTGGTCGATCGCCCCGGTTTTCCGCACCGCGCTGAAAGATGCCAGCCAGCTGCGCCTGCGCGCGCATGGGCATGGATCCGCGAGAACTTATCCACTGGCGCTGAGCTGCCGCCGCCATGGGCGATGAGCAACCGGAGCCGACCGCTCAAGCCGGCAGGCTGATCGCCGGATCGTCCGCCGCCGTCGCTGCCACCTGATTGCGGCCCGCACGCTTGGCCGCGTACAGAGCGTTGTCGGCCCGCTTGAATATCGCCACCGCATCCCGCTCAGCCGGCCTTGCGGTGGTCACGCCAATCGACAGGGTCAGTTGCACAGCCTTGCCATCGACCCGCAAGGCCGTCGTCTCCATCGACCGGCGAATGCGCTCAGCCAGACACAACGCGCCGCTCAAGCCGGTCTCGGGCGACAGCACCACAAACTCCTCGCCGCCCACCCGACCCAGCACGTCGCTATCGCGCAGGCTGACACGAATGCTGGCCACCATGTCCTGCAGGACCTTGTCGCCACCGGCATGCCCAAAGCGATCGTTGATCGATTTGAAATGATCCGCGTCAATCATCAACACGGCCAGCGACTGCTCCTTGCGCACGGCACGCGCCAACAGATGCTGCATCATCTCGTCAGTGGCCAGTCGGTTCTTCACCCCGGTCAGCGAATCGACCCGAGCCAGCAGGTTCAACTTGCCCTGCAGAATTTCGTTGTACAGCAGCAGAAAGCCGATGCTGGCAAACAGCGGCTGCATGCCCGAGAGCAAGATGTAGAAAAAATTGGTGGGGCTGGGCACGCTGGTGCCACCGGGCAGATGGGTGCCAAACCACAGCTGGCCGCTACGCCAGACCACCAGCACCACAGCCATCACGCAGAACAGCAGCAGTACGATGCGCGCGCGTGAGGACTGCCAGCGGAAACCGCGGGTGAGCGCCTCCACGTTCAGCAGCATGTTGAGAGAGATGGCAACCGAACCCCACAGCACCCGATAGAGATAGTTCGGCTGGACGATGCCGAACCAGGCCACGCCAAGCCAGCCAAGCACCCCGATCACCAGCACCGGCCGCCAGCGCAACGGCTCCTCCAGCAACAGGCGCAGCGCGATCACGCTCATGCCCAGCGCAACCAGGTTGAGCGCATTGCCGCCCAGAAGAACGAGGGCAGATGGCACGTAGGCACTTACCGCCAGGGAGCCCCAACCCGCCGCCTCGATCGCGAATGAAAGCGCACGAATGTGCAGGCTCTTGCGCGCCGTACCCGTGCCACCGTGGGCACCGGCCCACAACATCATGGCCAGCACCGCGGTCTGCACGGTACTGATCAGCGACAGTATCTCGATATGGACGAACATCGTGCCCTCCCTGGGCCGACCGGTTGGCAGGTTGCGCGGCAGCCATTTGTATCACTGAGGGCCACCCAGGGTTCAATATTAACGGCAACCGATGCGGGGACTGAAGAAACGCCGACGTTGACAGCCTCTCGCGTTTCGCTACTTTCGTCTGCATGAACCTCGATGGACGCAGGATGGCCACGCTCATTCCCACCCGCAACAGCTGCCTGCCACGGATGACCGGCGGTGAGAAGCGCGTCTCGGAACGCCTGGAGCAGAAGCTCGAGAACGACTACCTGCTCTGGTACGACGTGCCGGTCGGTCTGAAGCAACGCCACCCGGACTTCGTGATCTTCCATCCGCGCCGCGGCCTGCTGGTGCTGGAGGTGAAGGACTGGAAGGCCGACACCATCCGCCATGCGGACAGCACCCAGTTCACCCTGGTCACCGAGCGCGGCCTGGTGAAGGAGAACAACCCGCTGCTGCAGGCCCGCGCGTATGCGCTGGAAATCGGCGTGGTGCTCGAACGTGACCCGGCGCTGCGCCACCCGCAAGGTTCGCGCCACGCCGGCAAACTGATCATGCCGTGGGCCTGGGGCGTGGTGCTGGCCAATATCACCCGCAAGCAGTTCGACGAGGGCGCACTGGCCGACGTGCTGCCCGAACACCTGGTGATCTGCCGCGACGAACTCTACGAGACAGTCGAGGCCGAGGCATTCCAGGAGCGGCTGTGGGCGATGTTTCCGCAGGTGTTTCCGGTGGCCATGACCTTGCCGCAAATTGACCGCGTGCGCTGGCACCTGTTCCCCGAGTTGCGGGTTGAAGCCGGCAGCGGCCAGTTCGGCCTGTTCGGTCCCACCGACGCCGTCGTGCGACCGCTGGAGATCCCCGACCTGGTCAAGGTGATGGACGCGCAACAGGAGCAACTGGCGCGCTCGATCGGCGGCGAGCACCGGGTCATCCACGGCGTGGCCGGCTCCGGCAAAACCATGATCCTGGGCTTCCGCGCGATGCAGCTCGCGCGCGAGATGGGAAAACCCATCCTGGTGCTCTGCTACAACAAGACCCTGGCTGCACGGCTGGAACAACTGATCGGCGAGCGCGGCTTGAGCGAGAGAGTGCAGGTCTACAACTTCCACAAGTGGTGCCGCAAGATGCTGGTGGCCTACCACGTGGAGCTGCCCGCGCAGGGCAGCAAGCACTTCTTCGAGCAGATGGTGCAGAACGTCATCAATGGCGTGGATCGCGGGCAGATACCGCGCTTCCAGTACGGCGCCGTGCTGGTCGACGAGGGCCACGACTTCGAGCCGGACTGGTACAAGCTGATCGTGCAGATGATCGACCCGGCCACCAACTCGCTACTGGTGCTGTACGACGACGCGCAGAACATCTACGGCAACACCGAGCGGCGCAAGATCAGCTGGAAAAGCCTCGGTGTGCAGGCGCAGGGGCGCACCACCATCCTCAAGCTCAACTACCGCAACACGCTGGAAATCCTCTCGGTAGCGCGCGTGTTCGCCCAGGATCTGCTCACCTCGCGCGGCGATGACGACGACGGCGTGCCGCTGATCGCGCCGGAGAGCTCAGGTCGTCGCGGCGCCGTGCCCGAGCTGGTACGCACCGATACCGCCCGCGCCCAGCTCGACGTGCTGATCGCCCGGCTGCAGGACGAACACGCACACGGCCGCCCGTACTCCGACATGGCCGTGCTGTACCGCAACCAGTGGGAGGGCGAGAAACTGCACGAAGTTCTGCAGCGGCTCGACATACCCAGCCGGCTCGCCGACAACGCCGGCAAGCAGACCCTGTTCGTGGTCAAAGACAGCGTCAAGCTCGTCACCATGCATTCCAGCAAGGGCCTGGAGTTTCCGTTCGTGATCATCCCCGGCCTCGGCTCGCTGCCGAAGGAGGGCCAGAGCGAGGCCGAGGAGGCGCGCCTGCTCTACGTCGCGATGACCCGCGCCACCGAACACCTGTTGCTGATCCATCACGACGACTCGGTGTTCAGCAAACGCATCCGCGACTCGATCAACGAGGTGCAGGGGCAGCTGGATCACACGAACGGACGCAGCTTGGGGTAACCCGCGATGCCCCCACATCGAAGTGAACACGCCAGCTTCGACATTCGATTGCTCAGGAATCCCGCATGACCGCCTTCGACCTCACCCCGCCCAGCGATACCCAGCGCAAGGAGATCACAGCCAGCCTTTCCGCCGACGAAAAACGTGTGCTGCTGGAACACGGCACCGAGGCGGCCTTCTGCGGCGTGTTTCTGGACAACAAGAAGGACGGCGTCTACACCTGCCGTTTCTGCAGTCTGCCGCTGTTTCGCTCCAGCGCGAAGTTCGATTCCGGCACCGGCTGGCCGAGCTTTTTCCAGCCCTATGACGACGCACATATCAAGCTGATCCGCGATAGCAGCCACGGCATGATCCGCACCGAAGAAGTCTGCGCACGCTGCGGCAGCCATCTCGGCCACGTATTCCCCGACGGCCCGCCACCGACGGGCCAACGTCACTGTCTGAACTCGGCATCGCTACGGTTCATCCCAGACGAGTCCTGAGCACCGCGGATCGACTCGCCCCGCAGCCAACGTGGCGCCGCTGAACCACCAGCCCGCCGCGATGGGTGAGGTAGCGGTCAGCGCGAGCATGGCGATCACAAGGTGGCGACGCGCGACTGCCCGCGCAAAGCGGTAACACGCGCTGCCACTGCCAGCGATGACGAGCCATGCGGCCTCTCGCACCAGCCGGCCCAGTCCGTGGACTTGTCGCTTGCATTCCTCACCGAAGTTCCTTGGCTTGAGCACGACGCGTCGTCTTGCAAGTCGTACGGGGCCTTGGGCGGTCTACCTCAATACCTCAACGGGTCAGACTCCGTCCGGCGTCTCCATCGCGGCGTCGAGGCCCTCGCGCTCCCACGCGTCCCGAAGCGGCGCAAGATATTCGGCGTAATGTCGCCAGCGGCCGCAGGCATCACGGTAGAGCGGTTGCCGCACTTGCCAGTAGCTCGCCGTCTTCACCGAGTTGCCAGAGCGATGGAACGCGAGACAGCGATCGTCCCAAGGCAACCCCAGGAATGACAACGCACGCTCGAGGACAAGCCGCGGTCGCTGCACGAACGCGTCGTAGTCGAAATCGTGAATGTCACCGGGATAGAGCGCCTTCCAGTGCGCCATGAGCTTGCGGTACTGCACAAAATAGTGGGCTATATCTGGCAGCGAACTGGCGTAGGGGGCTACACGCGGATCGAGATGCTGCATGAACACCGAGAGGCCGTTATCCAACGGATTTCGTACGGAGTGCAGAATCTTCGCATCCGGGAAGATCTGCTTGATCAGGCCGATCAGCATGAAGTTGTCCGGCCGCTTGTCAGTGATGTACTTGTGCGATGAGGCTTGAGGGAACAGCTTGGCAAGCCGCTCGAGGTAATCCTCGGCAAGCATGCCTGGCTGCTCTGGCCGCATGGAGCGCATCGACGCAGGGAACGGCGCAAGCGGGCCAGCGACGAGGCGAGTCATGAGATCCAGCTCGCCGCCCGGAAACACCACCGGATGCGCAGCAAGAACCTGCTCGAGCAAGGTGGATCCGGAGCGAAACATGCCGCAGATGAACAGGGGCGCCGGCGATGCCTCAGTGGGTAGGGATTCGCTGCAGACTGGGGACTCGCAGGGTGCATCGAATGCCCCGCACAAGGCCTCGACGAATCGCTCCTGGCCAGCGCGATCGTAGCCCGGGCTGCCGCCACGACTGATGAGATTGCCCTCATCGAACGCCTCAAAAGCTTGGTCATACAAGCCAAGTCGATCGCAGGCTCGACCAAGCGCAAACCACAGGTTGACACGCGTCGGCTCCGAGACGGCCCGTCGCGCCTCGTCGCGCAGGCGACGCAGCAATGGGTCGTGCGAGTCCTGCGGCGGTCGCAAGTGCGCCGTGCGCGCCAGCGCCTCCTGGGCATGCTCACTCGCCCCTCCTGCCGATAATTCGAGGACGCGCTCGTAGCAGGCCAACGCATGGTCACGCTCGCCACGCTCCTCGTGCAGGTTGCCGAGGTTAAGGTGCGCCGGCACGTACCCAGGATCCAGCGCGAGCGCTTCCTGCAGGGCCTGCTGTGCATGTTCGTCGCGACGCAGATGATCGCTGAGCAGAACCGCGCGATTCAGGTGCACCTCCTGAGGATGAGAGATTCCGGCCAGCAAGGCGCTATCGTAGGCATGCAGTGCCTCCTCGGAGCGGCCGACCCTGGCAAGCGCATAGCCGAGGTTGTACCAGGCGTCGGCATGCCGCGGAGCCACAGCCAGCAGCGCGTGGTAGCCCCGGATCGCATCATCGTGGCGTCCCTGCCGCAACAAATCATCGGCGCGGCGTAGCAGCTCGACCGGATCCAACGACCCACCCAGATTCATTTTCCACCCATCCGGAACTGACCAACATTCCCGCCGCCCTGGCTCGCCTGGCGCCACTTGTGGCTGTACCCTCTCATGCCTCATGTCCCTCCCGTACCTGGGTGCAGCCACGCCGATGCGCCGCCGTCAAACGTTCATTCCCAGTTTTTTTATCATAGGATGGCAGTTTGGTGGGGCTATGAGGGAGGACACCATGTTATCGAAAATTGCGAGCATGCCGCTGGGAATCAGCTTGCTGCTTTCGGCGGGAATGCCAGCCGCGGCCGCGGCGCCCACGCACGCATGCGCACGCATCCTAGCGCCGACCGAGCGGCTCGCCTGCTACGACCGTGCCTTCCCACCTGCGCACGGTGCACAGACCGAGTCGGTCGAGCAGACGCGGACCTTTGGACTTCCACCGCGACAGGTGGCCGCCGAGAGAGGAGAAGATACCTCTCGCATCCGACACATTGCCAGCCACGTCGTCACGGTGGGCACCAACCGCGACGGCGAACGTGTGTTCACGCTTGAGAACGGGCAGATCTGGCGCCAAACGGAGTCCAGCGTTCTCGGGCTGGCGCGCCCCGGCGACGCGATCACGATTCGCGCAGGATCGTTCGGTTCCTTTCTGCTGATCACGCCCGGCGGCGTACCGCTGCGTGTCAAGCGCGAGCGCTAGAACTTTGCGCGGAGCGAGTTGCAAAGAGGCTTTGCTGTTCGAAGGCAAGGCCGCCGAGTAGTAGCCGAACGACTCCGACAAATGGAGGCTCTCCTATCGGGACGCCGTGCCGGAGCAAGCAGGAAAAGGCAGACGGTACGGAGGAACTGGTTCGGGCCTCCCTGATTTGCGTGCCAGGCAACCCGCATCTCTTGGCCAATCCGGCCACCACGCTGCACATGCTCGGACCGCAACCCCAGCCAGACTCGAGGCGCGTCGGGCTGTATTTGCGACAAGGACAACCCGATCGCAAACATCAAGTACGGCCCCCGCGCGGACTGCGCCGACAGAACCGACAGCGCTGCCTTTGTGCATGCGCTGGAAATGTCCCTGCCCACCCCTGGCGACCCGGGAGTCCACGCGGCAGAGCCTGTGTGCGGTATGCCGCGTGAGAATCTGGTTGGCCGCATGGAACCAGCCCTCGTTGCACTAGCCACGGCCTGCAGACAACCGACAGGCACTGGATGGGCAGCCTCCCCCGGCCACCTTCCTGCGGTGTTCCAGGCACGGCATCAAACTGACCTGCGCATGGTGCATGAGGCTGGCAGTCGAACGGTCGTCATGCCGACGACGAATCCCAGCTGGGTTGAACCTGCGCTGCGCTCCATCTTTCCTTGCCACCCACGATGCGAGCGTTGTTTCGGGACGGCTTCGCACTACCTGACAGCGCGAAGCTGCCGCGGCGGCGGACCAACTGTGCACCGCGCCATGACGACGAGTCCGCACGATCGGGTAGGGAGCCGGAATACTCCGGCCCCCTCCCACACTGTAAGAGACTTTCCGTCAATACGGCGCGCTTGATGCTCTTGCCTTGAGCTTCCGGGCAATGGCTGGCCATCATGTTGTCCTCTTTGCTGCGTCGTGTATGTCAGTGCTGCGCGGTGATGCAACGA
>Ga0307375_10001344_pt1 | contig 27128 bp, 20 predicted proteins | sample TR1MG_FD_202531 | JGI IMG/M metagenome (GOLD analysis project Ga0307375, IMG submission 202531) | Soil microbial communities from Risofladan, Vaasa, Finland - TR-1 | ecosystem: Environmental > Terrestrial > Soil > Coastal area > Acid sulfate soil | place: Finland: Risofladan, Vaasa | collected...
ACCCAATGAATAATGGAGCGATGATGCTGCGCGAAGGGGTTGTATTGCCCGACTCGGTGCCCCTGGAAACCACGACTTACTCACAGGGATGGCGCTCTGTAACCGGCGATGACAATTTCAGCCTCGACCGCAAACTGCGCGCCGCCGGCTGGGGACTCCTTTTCGTCGCTGGCGAAATCAGGTCCATCAGTGTCGGACGACACGGCGAATCCGCCGCACGGCGAACCGTTCGTGACGTTCTCTCAAAGATACAGGCCTTGAGTCTCAACTGCGCCAGCGTGGCGTCGATCACCGACCGCCGCTTCCTCGGAATTCCATACACCGTGGTCTCCGGCTACGCCTACAACCTGCAACACGGCTCTCAACTGCAGAGCCTCGCCGAACGTACACGGCGCGATGTCCCGACAGGATCGGGCCATCGGGAGGAGTAACATCGATGAATACCGATATTTTTAAACCGAAGACCACGAAATCCGGCGGAATGCGGTCGCGAATGACGCCTGCTCTCGTACCCGGCGTGCGCAAGCACATTCTGCTCGTGGATGCCGATGCAGCCAGCCAGACGCGCCGCGCTGCCATGCTCCGCGACCGTGGAGTCGAAGTCACCTGCGCCAACGATATCCATCATGCACAACTGCTCTGGCAGGCCGACTCCTACAACCTCGTCATCGTCGACGCCACAGATGTCTACGACAGCGCCATGGCCTTCCTCAAATCGATCAAGGATGAGCGCCCAACGCAGCGCGTGACATTCCTCGTCGGCAAGCCCGGGTTTCTCGCCGACTCTCCGCTCGAGGGCGAAGTGCCCGCCGGGACCGAACGAAACGTCTCCGCCATCCGGAACAACCGAACGCTTCTCATCACTGCTTCCGACCAGTTCTCTCGCGGCACGGGCATCATGAAAGCGGCCAAGCAAATCTCCACTCGCCGCTCGCTCGACAGATTGCACTCGGTCGACCGCACGGTCGCAAAGTCAATCCAGGAACTTTCGTTCGGCGAAGCCATCCGTCGCGCCGGCGGCGAGTAGTCGCGGCATTTCCATTCTTTCCGGCAGCGGACTCGGGGATGCTCCATTCACATCCTCGTTTTGCCTGAGCGGGCAGATACTTTTACTTTTGCCTTGGCCTTTGCCTTTACTTTTCCCTTCGGACCTTTAGACTTTCCGACTTTCAGACTCCCTTTACTCTGCCCGAAGAACGCATGGCGCTGCGTTCGCATGTCCACTCTCAGTCCGACGAACTGCACTCCCTCCGACTGCAATCGCATCCTTTGTTCGAACCCATGTTCGCCCGTCAGCAGAATCTTTCCTTCCGCGCCCACCACTCTCTGCCACGGAACATCGATGTGCCCGGCATGCAACGCCCACGCCACCTGTCGCGCCGCTCCCGGAAAACCCGCCGCATACGCCACGTCTCCGTACGTCGCAACCTTCCCCCTTGGAATCCTCCTCACCTGCGTCAGCATCTTCCGAAACATGCTCTCCATCAATCTCCCCCGGTTCGCTTTTGCCCTCACAAAAAGCCAACAGCTAACGGCTTCTTTCCACCATCCCCTCCGTCACCACTCCCGTCTTCTCCACAAATTCCCGCAGCTCCGTTGGAGGCACTTTCTTTCCCCTGCGATACACCACAATTTCGTCGCCACACACTTCCATCGTCCACGGGTTCTCGTTCAATGCCATGAAGTACTCTTGCATTGCCGGCTGGAAAAACTCTTTCGCCTCGACTGGCGCCACCGAATGCACCATGTATCGATGTTCAAAATCCGGGTTCTCCGAGAATTTTATTCGTTCGCTGCTGAACGCCCGCATCAACCCGTCCCCGAAGTGCGCCGGACGAACCTCGAACGCTGGCAGATTGATCCCTTGCTTGACGAACACCGCCACCGTCTGAGAGATATGTGCCTTGCCCTCCCGATACCCGTAGTCGAGCACCTGGCACTCGAATTTTCCCCAACTTCCCCGCATCGCTTCGTCGATCGATCCACTGTGTCCAAACAACGGAACGTCCGCTCCCAGGCTTTCGTCATTCGTCTCCACCTGCATGAATCCCATCTCCTGCCCCGCACGCAGCATTTCATTCTTCCGCGCCTGCGCCCGCGTATACGCAATGAACACTACGATGATCACTGCTCCGCCCACCGCTGCCATCACCACGTAGGGGCTATCGAACGTCAGCTTGAGATCTCCCGCCAGCATCCACTCCGCGATGAAGAGCAATTTCGTCATCGTCGTTCTCCTTCCTTATGAATCGCCAAGGATTCTCGCGTCTCTCCCACATCCATTCAAGCGAATTCTCCCGCTTTATCTTTTGCCTTTGTCTTCGCTCAGTAGCTCCAGCAGCTTAGTAGCTCAGCAGCTCCTGTGCTTCCAGCGACTCTTGTTACAATAAAGAATTCCCGCCTGCATCGTTTCTCACTCTCTCGCCGGCGGACGCTTAGGAAATCATGCACCGTTGGTCGCAGCTCTTTATTCCCACTCTTCGTGAAGCTCCCGCTGACGCCGAAGTCGCCAGCCACAGGTTCCTTGTCCGCGCCGGATACATCCGTCAACTCGCCGCCGGCATCTACTCCTATCTCTTTCTCGCCAACCGCTCCATCAAGCGGATCGAGCAGATTGTTCGTGAAGAGATGGATAAGATCGCGCAGGAGTTCTACCTCCCTGCCATTCATCCGCGCGAGATATGGGAAGCCAGCGGACGCTGGTCCGTCATGGGCGACAACATGTTCCGCCTCAAGGACCGCAAAGGCGCCGATCTCTGCCTCGGCATGACCGAGGAAGAGATCATGACCGAGATCGCCCGCAAGGAGCTACGAAGCTACAAGCAGCTCCCCCAAATCTGGTATCAGATCCAGTCCAAGTTCCGTGACGAGCCGCGCCCCAAGTCAGGCTTGCTCCGCGTCCGCCAATTCACCATGAAGGACGCCTACTCGTTCGACATGGACGCCGCCGGACTCGACGTCAGTTACCAGAAGCACTACGACACCTACTGCCGCATCTTCGACCGCTGCGGCCTTCGGTATGTCGCCGTCGAAGCTCACTCCGGCTCCATGGGCGGCTCGCAGTCGCACGAGTTCATGGTCTACACTGAGGCCGGTGAAGACCTCGTCGCCTCCTGTCCCTCTTGCCACTACGCCGCCAATCTTGAAAAGGCCACCTCGCGCCTCGCGCCCGTACAGGACCTCACGCCCACCGGCGACGGCCTCCCCGAGCTCATTCACACTCCCGGTAAGGGCGCCATCGCGGACATCGTTGCCTTTCTCGAAATCTCGGCCACGCAGGACATCAAGTGCGTCGCCTATATCGCCCAGAAAACCGCAGCCGACGGCAAGGTCCTGCACCAGCCCCTCATCGCTTTCCTGCGCGGCGATCACACGGTCAACGAGACCAAGCTCCTCGCCATCGTCGGCGGCAATGAACTTCGCACCATGCAGACCGAGGAACTCGAAAAGTATTTCAACGGTCCCGCCGGATTCCTCGGCCCCGTCGGCGTCAATCCTCGTCCCAAGGAAAAGCTTGGCGATTGGAGCGACCCTGCCGATTTGCGCAGCGCGTTCGTCATTCTCGACACCGCCATTGAAGGCCGCAAGAACATGATCTGCGGCGCCAACAAACTCGACTACCACTATCGTAATGTGACGCCGGGCCGCGACTTTCACTACACTGTCGCCGCTGACATTCGCAACGTGGTGGAGGGAGAAGGTTGTCCCAACTGCGGCACACCGCTCAAACTCGGCAAGGCCGTCGAGATCGGACACATCTTCAAACTTGGTTACAAGTATTCGAAATCCATGGGCGCCACCGTCCTCGACAAGGACGGCAAGGAAGTCACGCCTATCATGGGCAGCTACGGCATCGGCATTGAGCGCATCTTGACGTCGTGCATTGAGCAAAATCACGACGACAACGGATTCTGGCTCACGGCCGCCATCGCACCCTTCCAGGTCGTCGTCGTTCCCACTAACGTGGCCGACGCGAAACTCTCCGCCGCCGGACTTGAGATCGCAAATGCTCTTGAAGCCGCCGGTTGCGACGTTATACTTGATGACCGTGACGAGCGTCCCGGCGTCAAGTTCAAGGATGCGGACCTGGTCGGAATTCCGTTCCGCGTCAATGTCGGCAAGAAGCTGGTCGAAGGCAAGGTCGAGGTCGTCCGCCGTTCCACTCGCGAGACGCTCGACGTGGCCGTCGCCGACGTTCCAGCGGTAGTCGCAAAGCTCATTGCCGCCGGAGTCTAGCATGTGTGAGTAAGAACATACCGGGTGCCCCATCCTGAGCGCAGCGAAGGGTGGGAACACGCGACTCTTGAAACTCGAAACTCATGTTTCGGCTTCGCGCTTTTGCCGTGGCTTAGTAGCTCAGCAGCTTAGTAGCTGCTTCAGGACTCTCTTATGAAACAGCTTCGGTCTATCATCACGCTGTTGATCGTCGTCGCGGGTGTCTACCTCGCATACCGTCTCGTACCCATCTACTACAGCAACTTTGCCTACCAGGATTTCGTCGATAACCAGGTGCGCATCGACTGTTACACCAATCGTCCGGCGGCCGATGTTGCTGAGACCTTATTAAAGAAGGCGAACAACATGGGCATTCCACTGGACCCCAGCGACATCAAGGTGACCCGTGGCCCCGCCTCGCTTGCCGTGTCCATTAATTACACCGTCCACGTCGATCTCCCGTTCCACCCCATCGACCTGACGTTCAATCCCGCTGCCACCGAAAACCGCATGTAGCGTGGCTTTGCCATGGTTCGTGTGCCCTACCCTTGTCGCGCGCCTTTCGCGACAGGGTGGGGTCGTTGTTTTTGCCTTTGCTCTTGCTAATGGCTTGCAGCTTGCCGCTCAAAGCCGTCCTTGTGGGTGCCCCGCGTTCGCGCCCCGCTGTTGGGCGATAACGTGGGGTAGTTGCTTTTGCCTTGGCTTTAGGAGCTCAGTAGCTTAGCAGCTCAATAGCTTGCTCCCCACCGTTTTCCTCCTTACAATAATCACTACTGCTCTGGCCGATTGCAGCGGTGTACGCGCCGCCACTCGTTTCCTGTCCCTGCTATCCGTTGTCGGACTTTCGGCACGGAGCGCCGGGGCTCTCGCAAATGCAATACGGAACACAATGTCCTATGGACAGGCGGCATTTCTAAATAGTTCACGTGGCCATCAAAATAAAAATTCCGAATTCCAGGCGGACCAAGGGGTCTACGGGTGGACGCGATCCTGTCATCCGTGTCGCGGTCGCTGCCTTCATCCTCTGTTCCACAGTCTTTTTCGCGGTCTTTTCCTACTACTACGTCAGGTACGACCGCATCATCGACCGTCGCATGAGCGGCCAGATCTTCAATACCTCCGCCCAGATCTATGCCCGCCCGCAGGTCGTTCAGGTCGGCGACCACATCACCCCCGAGAACATCGCCACCCTCCTGCGCCGCGCCGGCTATGTCGAACAGGGCAAAGCCCCCGACTCCTCCATGGGCTTCTTCCAAATGTTGCCCAACGGCATTGAGATCCAGCCTGGCCCCGAATCCTTCCACGGCCCTGACGGCGCTATCATTCGCGACACCCCACAGGGAACCGTCCAGAGCATCGTCGCCGCCGGCTCCAATGGCGCCGCGCTCGAGGGCTACGCGCTCGAACCCGAACTCGTCACCGCCCTCTCCGAGGGCCAGCGCCGCACCAAGCGTCAGCTCGTAACTTTTGCTGATTTGCCAAAGGTGCTCGTCAACGCTGTCACCGCCATCGAGGATCGCCGCTTCTTCACTCACTCCGGCATCAATTACTACCGCTTTGTCGAAGCCGCGCTTTACGATCTCCGCGAAGGCCGCAAGGGACAGGGCGCTTCCACCATCACCATGCAGGTCTCCCGCGCCTTTTTCCTGTCGCCGCAGAAGACCATCCGCCGCAAGGCCATTGAGATGCTCATTGCCATCCAGCTTGAGCAGAAATTCTCCAAGGAACAGATTTTCGAGCTCTACGCCAACCAGGTGCCGATGGGCCAGCGCGGCTCCTTTGCCGTCACTGGCTTTGGCGAAGCCGCCCGCGCCTACTTCAATAAGGACGTCAAGAACCTGACTTTGCCCGAGGCTGCGCTCCTCGCCGGACTCATCCAGCGTCCCAGCTACCTTTCGCCCTATCGCCATCCTGACCGCGCGCTCGATCGCCGCAATCTCGTCATCGATGCCATGGTTGACACCGGCGCCATCTCGCGCGACGAAGCCGAGAAGGCCAAAGCCGCCCCTCTCAATCTCGCGCCGCTCAACGTTGAAGCCAGCGATGCGCCCTACTTCGTCGATCTCGTCAAGGACGCCCTCTCCAAGCAATACTCGGAGAGCGATCTCAACGAGAACGCCTATCGCATCTACACCACGCTCGACCCGCAGCTCCAGGAGGCTGCCGCCCAGGCCGTCGACATCGGCATGAAGAATGTCGATGCGCAGGTGCAACGTCAGCGCCTCCGCCGCCGCAAGGTTGGCACCGGACGCAACGCAAAGTACGAAAACGTCGAGCTTCCCGGTCCCACACCCCAGGTCGCCCTTGTCGCCATCGACCCTCACACCGGCGAAGTCCTCGCGCTTGTCGGCGGTCGCAACTACGGCTTCAGCCAGCTTGATCACGCCATCGCGCAGCGTCCTACCGGGTCCATCTTCAAGCCATTTGTCTATGCCACCGGCATCGACTCCGGCATCGATCCTGACACCCCTCCCGGACAGGCCATCACGCCCGTCAGCTATCTCACTGACGAGCCCACCGTCTTCACCTTCGACAACGGCAAGACCTACGAGCCGCACAATTACAAGAACGAGTATCACGGTCAGGTCACCGCCGCTTATGCGCTCAAGGAGTCCCTCAACAACGCCACCGTTTCCTTTGCGCAAATGGTCGGCTTGGACAAGGTTGCCGCGCTGGCTCGTGCCGCCGGCATCACTTCCGTCCAGCCCACGCCCGCCATGGCGCTCGGCTCTTATGACGCCAGTCCGCTTGAAATGGCCGGCGCCTACACCGTTTTCGCCAACCAGGGTGTGCGCCTCAGTCCCATGATGATCGAGTCCGTGCGCACCGCCCAGGGCGATGTCGTCGTCAACTTCCACAACACTGCCACGCCCGTCCTCGATCCCCGCGTCGCTTATGTCATGACGCGCATGATGCAGGGTGTCATCAATAGCGGCACCGGCTATGCAGTTCGCCAACGCGGATTCATGCTTCCCGCCGCCGGAAAAACCGGTACCTCCCACGACGGCTGGTTCGCCGGATATACCAGCAATCTTCTATGCATCGTCTGGGTCGGCTACGACGACTACAGCGATCTCAATCTTCCCGGAGCCACCACCGCCGCTCCCATCTGGGCCGAATTCATGAAGCGCGCCACTGCGCTTCCCCAGTACCACGACGCAACCGACTTCCCCCAGCCCCCGGGTGTTGTCGACGTCGAACTCGACAAAACCACCAACCTTCTCGCCACCGCCGCCTGTCCCGAAGACTATGACATGGCGTTCATCGCCGGCACCGAGCCCACCGCCACCTGCGACGGCGCTCAACAACCCCGCGGCTTCTTCCAGAAACTCTTTTCCATTGGACGGTCGCCCCAACCCCCAGCCCAACAGCCGCCCCAGCCAACACCTTCCGGCCAGTACCCGGTCCGAATCCCCGTTCCCGAGCCGCAGGCCCAGCAGCAGCCGCCGCCCGCACAACCGGTCGAGAAGAAGAGCTTTTGGGGAAAATTCTTCGGCTCGTTCAAAGGGGATGACAACAGCAAGAAAGATCAGCAAAAAGGGAACAATCCTCCCCCAAAGTAGGTCTAATATCTCATTGAGCAATCTTGAGCCGTCGCTCAACGGAGGGGTGGTCGTTCGTCCGCCGTCATCTAGCGGACATCATTTGCGAAAGTTGCGCGTCTAATCGTCAGTCCCGCCGTTGACACTTGGTTCGGTTTCCGTCTGCGACGGCTCCGTTTCAGGCCTTGGCCGCTACATGCGTCCAGGGTTCAGCAAGGGGGGTTTATGATTCGCCGCACCGCCTTGGCTTGCTTGACTGTCGTTTTCGTCTCGGCTATCGCTTTCGCGCAGCAGCCTGCGCGCTCCACCGACGCGCTCAACTCGACGCTTCAGCAGCAGCATCCCCAGACTGAAAAGGCTTCAACCGATCTTCAGGGAATTCCCGACCGCCCCATTCCCGAAGCTCTGCCGCCGCTTCCGCCGCTCACCGTTCCTCTTTCTTCGCTCACCGACGAGGAACTCGACCACCGCGCCGAGCAGTTGCGCATGCGCAAGAATTACCTCTCCGCGCTTGACTGCTATGACCTCCTTCTCAAGCGCAATCCCACTGCCGTCATCTACAACAAGACCGGAATGACTTACATCGCGCTGATGGAGCCCGGCAAGGCCGAGAAGTATCTCAAGAAGGCCATCAAGCTCAACAAGACTTTTGCGGAAGCTCACAACAATCTCGGCGTCACGTTCTACATGCGCCGCAAGTTCCGGCCCGCCGTCAAGGAATACAACAAGGCGATCAAGCTCAACCCTGAAAACGCCTCCTTCCACAGCAACCTCGGCACGGCTTACATCGAGAAAAAGGAGTACGATAAAGGGTTGGCCGAGTATCAAACGGCCTTCCAGTTGGACCCTGGTATTTTTGACCGTACATCGCAGACCGGAGTCACCGCCCGCATGTCGTCACCGGAAGACCGGGCCCGGTTCTGCTACATGATGGCCAAGCTTTACGCCACCAATGGCGATTTCAACCGTGCGCTCACCAGTTTGCGTCGCGCCATGGAAGACGGCTTTAAGGGCATCGACCAGGTCTATACCGACGCCGAGTTCGCCAAGTTGCGTCAGGATGCCCGCTTCACCGAATTGATGAAGTCGCCGCCCAAGGCCATCCCCCAATAGCCGGGTGGCCGGGTGGAGTAGTTGCTTTTGTGTAGTCCCTGCCGTTCTCGGCTAGGTGGACGTTTGCCACTTTGCGAGCGTCTGATGTTGCTTTTGCGAATGGCTTGCAGCTTGAAGCTGTTCTTTTGGCTCAGCAGCTTAGCCGCTCAGTAGCTCAGTAGCTTTTTATCAAGGACTTGTTTTGCGTCTTCGTAATCTGATTTTACTTTTTGTCTGTTGTACCATCGCCGTGGTCTCGTCTCTGGCGGTTGACCATTCTTCGCCCTGGCAGGCTTCTCAGCCCGCTCGCCCCGCGTCTTCTCTCACCGCCCAGGAACTGGAAGCCCGCGCCGACGCCTTCCGTTCGCAGAAGGAATATGCTGACGCGCTCGCCTGGTACGAGAAGGCTACCCGCAAGATTCCGAAGAACGCCCAACTCTGGAACAAGATGGGCATGTCTGCCCTCCAGTTGGGACGCTACGATCTCGCTCGCGTGTACTTTCAGAAGGCGATCAAGTTCAACCGTCATTACTCCGAAGCCGTCAACAATCTCGGCGTCACCTACTACCTCCGCAAGGATTACCGGCGCGCGATCTCTTACTACCACAAGGCCATCAAGATCCGCGACTCCGCGTCTTTCCATGCCAATCTCGGCGCAGCCTATTTCGACGAGAAGGACTTCAAACTCGCCACGTCCGAATACTTGACCGCCCTTCGGTTGGACCCTGAAGTCCTCGAACGCACCTCCGTCACAGGCATCTCCGCCAGCGTCGCCCGCCGTCAGGACATCGCCCAATACGCCTTCATGCTTGCCCGTCTCTACGCCCGCGTCGGCGACGTCGATCACTCCATCACCCAGCTCCGCCGCGCCATGGAAAACGGTTACACCGACTTCAGCGACGTCTACACCCACGCCGACTTCGCCGCCGTCCGCCAGGACCCCCGCTTCACCGCCCTCATGAACTCCAAGCCAGCCGTCATCCCCCAATAGCAAGCTGCAAATCGAACCGCACGGCATCTCATATTGGAATGCGACATTTGCTAGGCAACATCTGGCAAATCGGGAGAGGCTCTCGGAAAACAAAGAAAAACGCGTAGCAAAAATTGGCAGGATTCGGCTGGCATTCCGAGTTAATTATCAGGCATACCTCATTAGTCATTCACTTGAGGGGGAATCGAATGCGTTAACGCTGACTCCGTTCTTATACTCGCCATCTAGAAATCTCTTGAGAATCGCCAAAAACCTGCGATCCTCCTCAGACACGGAATTATCATCGGGTAATTCTTCGAAAAGTCGTTTTAGGTCGGCGACAGGGATTTTGGATTCAATGAATGGAGTCGGGTCTTCCGAAAAGTGGAAGCTAAATGGCATAAATGCTATGCCGAACGATTGGGCTAGGCGTGATCGGCTGTTTCCGATATACCGGAGCCAGAAGTTATGCTGAATCTTCCGTTCTTCCAGATCGAGACTTCCCCAGATGCCAAAAGCCTGGGGATCTGAAGTGCTTAGGTCAACCCCCTCCGCGTCTACGCTGGTCCCGTACCGTGATCTCATGCGCGCAGCAAAAGCGGGGTTCAGATCCTGTTGAGAAACGCCCAGGTCAGTATCATCCTGCCGGCCTGTGAGCCTTAGCAGAATCCAAAGCGCCATAGTGTCGTCCGCAGCTAATTGAATACATTGTGCAAGCAGATCTAGCCGCTGATCTTGGCGTGTTGCTTGAGCGACCCTCAAGACAATTCGTAGCACATGTCCAGCTTCGCCAGACCCCACAAAAATCTTGTCATATATGTACTTATCTGCAACTTTCATCGTTGCGAATACCAATCGATGCCCTATCTCAGAACTCATCGAATTCACTGAATTAGAGAGCTTCCGAAGGAAGTCGTTCCTTTTAGGAGACCCTTTTTCCATCGCATCCAACTCTGTCACAAACAGCCGTTCTAAATCTTCCGCGCTTGAGGTGGCGCTGATCCTCAAGAGAAATTGTTCTAGTTCTACAGAACTGTATATCGCCTGAGGAAGTTCGTAGCAAAAGTATGCTGGGAACATTCCAGGATAAAAAATGTGTTTCCCTTTTTCGTTTTCGTTCTCTTGCGTCCTTGGCCGGGTCATCCATGCCCCAGCCTCAATCTTCCCAAATTGGGGAAAAAGCTCTCTTAGTATTCCTCTTACCCTTTCGTATTGCTCCTCCCCACCCGCCGCTTGCTTAATGTCCTCGAGAAACTGCTTCTTGAGGCGATCCTTTTGTTGATCCGAATAAAATGCACCATGTTTGAACCAGCTATCACCTCCGGTCAGTACGAGGGAATTTCTGCTTATTACTTCATAAACTGGGGGTGCGAACAGATGCAGCAACTCTACTAACGTGAGATCCACAGGATGAACTTCACGTCTCAGGAAAGAAGCAGCCGTGCCAACGTAGTTCGCTAGCAACCCCACTCCCCTCAGGTTGTGGCAGAGAGGAGCAATATGCCTTGCCCAAACTCCGACGATCTGCTTGCGGAAATCTTCCTGCTCGGATTCAGTTGTGAACCAATCCCTGCGTTCAAGCGTGGCGACCAGCCTCTCTGTCCCAGCGTGCTGTAGCGATTCAGCGTCTACTGGAGGTACTTCAACAGGGACAGGAAAGAACTTCTCGAAGTAGAGGAAATCTTCAGTCTGCGGCTCTTGAACGCTTTTCACTATCTTGATTAGTTCTCTTCGGTCAGCCGCACAAACAAAGCTCAGGTTTGGTAAGGTGGATATTCCACGGACAATCTTTAAGAGAGTAAGCAGCTCATCTCGTTCCATGCGATCAAGCTCGTCTAGGAGGACGACAACTCGCTTCGGTAATCTCTTCAGAGCAACGTGCATACTCTTGATTTCGTCTGCCTGAGTTGCAGTCGGTAGGAACTCTAAATACCCCCTGATGAACGGAAGACTGTTGGCAAGGGCGCTTGCTAGACGTCGCGCACTCTTGCTCAATCCTGGCACGACATACACCTTGCGACATTCACCTGCAATATCTCCAAGAAGGTACGACGTAAGAGTCTCCTGAGACCCAGGAAGCCAGGTGCTAAATGAAACGACAATAGCCTTCCCGGCGAGATGTTCGCGTAGAAGGTTGAGAATCGATGTCTTGCCTGAGCCAAATTTGCCAAAAAGTGCAATGACAGGACGTTTTGCGATCATTACCTTGACTGTAATTTCGTCCACGATAGCGGCACGATTCAGTGCATCCTCTTCCCACCCCCGAATCGGATCGTCCGACTCGCATATCTCCCTGCCAATTACAGACTTTGACTCCGCTGGGACAAGTAACTCTTCTTCGGTCACAGTGCGTTCGAACTTGATACGTCCCTTGAAGTAGAACCGATATCCGATGATAAATCCGGAGACAACAACTCCGAGGTCTATGAGCAATTTCTCAACCAACGTGCCTTTATCGACAATTAAGACGCCAAATATAGATGCGAACGAGAGGAAGCAAAGCCCGCTCGTGACACCTTCGGTCCAAGACCTGAGCCCGCGAGTAATAGCCCCCGGACCATAAATCACCATGCCCAGTATGGCTACTAACCCGGCCACTGACGCATAAGGAAGATATAGTCGCCATCCCCCATAGTGGGTCGACGACAGGAAGTACCTTGCGAACAGGAAGCTCTCGAACAGACGATCACGAAACAATAATCGGACAAAGCCTGCCGCGATGGCACCGAACGCAGTCCAAAGGAGAACAGATGGATACTCTCTTTCGGCAAAGGTCACTAGCAATCGCAGCCAGTTTTCACTTACCTTCCTTTGCTGCCTGTTTAAGTCGCTCACGTAATCTCCCCAATGCACTGCGGCACAGGACAATTAACCGTATTGGCCAACCGCGCTCGCCAATCTACACCGCAACTCAGAGCAACGCGAATGAATTCTCTTTGCAACAAGGTCTTAGAGGCCGGGTGCCACATCTCCGTAACTAACTCGAGGGTGCTCCATTTCTGCCTGCGGTTGGCAGAAGTGGGTCTGTTGCGTGGGAGCGTATCGCCTATTGCTCCTCACTATTCCTTCCAGCGCGGGATCGTCGATGGGTTCTTCTGCCCATGTCAGCTAAGCGTCTTGTCTCTCCAATCGTCAATCAGAAATCAGCAATCGACAATTCCTCTGCGCTCTCTACGTTGATCCTTTTCTTCCTCCGTGTCCTATTCATGTTCATGCCATCTCTGTGGCGATCTCTTGTCTTTCCAATTCGAAAATCCGGCAATCCGAAAATTCGACAATTACGTCACTTGTCAAGATGTTCTTGGTCACACATTTCCCCCAGCTATCTCATTTCAAAGCAAATAGAGTTTCCAATTCGATGTCACCTTTTCCCCCTCCCATATGTCACACTAGATATAGAGACAAAACACACGAGCCCGCCCCGCGCGGGTTTTGCTTTTGCTTTTGCTTTTGATTTTGCTGTTGTCTTGCTTGCAGCTTGTCGCTTGCGGCTTGTAGCTGAATCTCGAATGGCTGAGTGCTGAGTGCTTGCTTTTCGCGACTCGTGTCTCGCGACTTTCTTGCTCAGCGGCTCAGTAGCTTAGTAGCTCAGCAGCTTCTAAGTGCTTTGTTTTGTAATATTTGACCTCTAACCCCTTTGTTTTGAAATTTTTAGAGGAAAAAGTTCGTAAATATTTGAAAACAAAGGGGCGAGAAAGGGGGGGAGGGGGTACCCCGCTCCAATATCTCGCTCGGGCTCTCCGCAAAATTCGCTGCTTTCCATCTTCTTGGTTTTGTCTTTTGGTTCTTCCCTTTCTACTTTTCCCTTTTCACTTTCTACTTTTCTTCAGTCCGCTGCTTCCAGTGCCGGATCGTCGATGGGTTCTTCCGTGCGCATCAGCACCCAATAGGTCACGAACGAAACGGTGAAGCCGACGAACCACGAGTAGTCGTAGAAGATGTGAAGCGGCGGAACAACCAGTCCGACGAGCGCGACTCCGGTTCCGAGGCAGAGCGCTCCGATACATCGCCAGTTGAAGCCCTTCGAATACTCGTAAATTCCGTCGCGCAGATAGAGATCGCGAACCCGCAGACGGCGGCGACGCACGAGATAGAAGTCGCAGATCATGATGCCTGCGACTGGGCCGAGCACGGCTGCGTATCCGCCGAGCCATCCGAAGATAAACGTCTTGTGGTTGGCCAGCAGCTTCCACGGCATCATGGCGATTCCGGCGAAGCAGGTGATGACGCCGCCGGTCTTGAAGGAGATGCGCTTGGGCCAGAGGTTGGAGAAGTCGTTGGCGGGCGAGACAACGTTGGCGCCGATGTTGACGTTGAGCGTGGCAAGCAACACGGCCAGCAACGCCACGATGACGGCGACCGGCGAATGGAATCGCGCCAGCAGTTGCACCGGATCCCAGATGGCGGTGCCATAGATGATGACCGTGGCCGAAGTGACGGCGATGCCGATGAAGGAATACAAGGTCATGGTGAGCGGCAAGGCGAGCGCCTGTCCGATGGCCTGGCCGCGCGGGTCGCGGGCAAAGCGCGTAAAGTCCGGGATGTTGAGCGACACCGTGGCCCAGAAGCCGACCGTTCCGTTGAGCGCCGGGATCATGAACTTGAGCAGCTCCGAGGTGGAGGTGAAGCGCGGCGGCGCGGCAAGCATGGGACCGAATCCTCCAGCGCGGACGTAAGCCCAGCCGAGCAGCACCAGTCCTACGGCGAGCAGGATGGGCGCGCTGACGCCCTGTAGGAAACGTATGTACTTGATGCCCGCGAGCACGACGGCGAGGTTGACGGCCCAGAAGAGCATGAAGCAGATGCCGGTGTGATGCGGCACTGAGGCCCACGCCGGCCAGACGGTGCGCAGCAGAACGTCGATGGCTTCGCCGCCGATCCACGTCTGTATGCCGAACCATCCGCAGGCGACCATGGCGCGCAGCACGGCGGCAACGTTCGCACCGAGGACTCCGAACGACGAGCGGGCCAGCACCGGGAACGGGATTCCATAGCGCGCCCCGGGGTAGGAGTTGAGCAGCATGGGCACAAGCACGATGGCGTTGCCGATGAACACGGTAACGACAGCCTGCTTCCAATCCATGCCGCCCTGTATGAAGCTGGCAGCGAGCATGTAGGTGAGGATGTTGACGGACATGGATACCCACAACGCCGCGTAGTTGTAGGTAGTCCAGGTCCGATCCCTGACGGGAGCAAGATCGGGGTTGTAGAGCGAACTTGATTCAACCGCACCATCAACGGGCCCCAATCCTGCTTCCGCCTTACTCATATGCACATTCTCCGTTGTGCGTTACTTGGTGGCCGCGACGGGGGTTCGCTCCATCGCCGTGAGCGCTTCGTCCATGATGCCGGCCGCCGCGTCGACATCCGACCGGGCGATGTTGAGCGGAGGCGACATGCGGATGACGTTGCCAAAAAGTCCGCCCTTACCGATGAGCAGACCGCGCTTGCGGCATTCCTCCATGAATGCGTTGGTTTCGTTGGGCGCGGGCTCTTTCGATGTGCGGTCGCGGACAAGTTCCATCGCCTGCATCAATCCCATGCCGCGAACATCGCCGATGAGAGGATGCTTGCGCTGAAGTTCTTCAAGCGCTGCGCGGAAGTAGGCTCCGACGTCAGCAGCGTTGTCCATCAGACGATCCTCCTCGATGAGATCGATGACAGCCTTGGCGGCGACGCAGGTCACGGGATTGCCGCCGAAGGTGGAGATTTGAAGCCCCTTAAAGCTGGCAGCAATCTCCGGGCGGGTGACGGTGAGCCCGATGGGCACGCCGTTGCCGAGGCCCTTGGCGGCGGTCATCATGTCGGGCACGACCTCCCACTGCTCGATGCCGAACCACTTCTTGCCGGTGCGTCCCCAGCCGGTCTGGACTTCGTCGGAAATGAAAAGGCCGTCGTAATCCTTGACGATCCGGAAGACGATCTTGAAATACTCGGGCGGCGGAGTGATGAACCCGCCGACACCTTGAATGGGTTCGGCGATGAATGCGGCGATCTGTCCGGAGGTTGTCGTCTGGATGACGGCCTCCACGTCACGTGCGCAGGCGACTTCGCAACTCGGATAAGTTTTACCCAGCGGACAACGATAGCAATAGGCGTTCATCGCATGCACGACGCCAAGCGTTCCGGGCAGCGAGCGGCGCCATGTGTTGTGGCCGGTCATTCCCTGGGCGAGTTGCGAGCGTCCACTGTAGCCGTGACGCAGGGCAACGATTTCAAAGCGTCCGGTATGCACGCGCGCAAGTTGGATAGCGGTCTCGTTGGCCTCCGTTCCGCTGCTGGTAAACATGCATTGCGTGAGTTCGCCCGGAGTGACTTGCGCGATCTTTTCGGCGAGGGCAACGATGGCTTCATTGGGAAACAACGTGGAGGCATGCTGAAGCCGATCCACTTGCTTCTTGATTGGACCGGTGACGCGGGGATTGGCGTGTCCCACGGAAACGGTGACAATGCCGCCAAAGAAGTCGAGGTAGCGATTGCCCTCGGAGTCCCACAGGTACTGCATGGAAGCGTGATCGGCCACCAATGGGTCGGCAAAGTAATTGGTGACGGAAGGAAAAAGATACTGCTTATGCTTCTTGAGAATCTCGTCGCGTGTCATGCCTGCCTCCCGGCGGAACCGCCTTTTCCGCTCTGAAGAATTAGTGGCTCGTAGCTGTCCGGACGCCGGTCGCGGAAGAACTGCCAGGTGTTTCGAACCTCCTGGATCATTTCCAGGTCGAGATCGGCAACGACCAGCTCGTCCTTATCGCGACTGGCCTGTGCAAGAATCTTGCCGCGCGGACTGCAGAAATAACTCTTGCCATAGAACTCACCAATCGCCCAGGGCTGCTCAACCCCGACGCGATTGATGGCGCCGACAAAATATCCGTTGGCAACGGCGTGCGCAGGTTGCTCGAGTTCCCATAGATATTCAGAAAGACCAGCGACGGTGGCCGAAGGATTGAAGACGATTTCGGCGCCGTTGAGGCCGAGGATTCGCGCGCCCTCGGGGAAGTGGCGGTCGTAGCAGATGTAAACGCCAACACGGGCAAAGCGCGTCTGAAAGACCGGGTACCCGCCATCGCCGGGAGTGAAGTAGAACTTCTCCCAGAAACCGGGCGCGACGTGCGGGATGTGGTGCTTACGGTACTTGCCAAGAAACGTGCCGTCGGAATCGATGACGGCCGCTGTGTTGTAGTAGAGGCCGGTCATCTCTTCTTCATAGACCGGAACGATGAGCACCATGCGGTGTTTGGCGGCGACCTTCTGCATAAGCTTGATGGTGGGACCGTCGGGAACGCGCTCGGTCATCTCGTACCAACGGGCATTTTGTTCGGCGCAGAAATAAGGACCGTAGAAGATTTCCTGAAGGCAAAGAACCTGCACGCCTTTCTTGGCAGCCTGCTCAATCATCTTCAGGTGCTTGTCGATCATCGCCTTCTTGATTTTGGAAAGAGCATTTTCAGGGCCGAGAGGATTGTGCATCTGGATAAGGCCACAACGGACTGTTCGTGCCATAAATTCACCTCGCGAAAAGAGGGGAGAAACTATAGCGCAGGAAGGGCGCGCGTGGGCAGAAGAAATTCACACAAGGAGACGAAAGAAGAATGCGGGGCTGGACGGACGCATGGAACTAATCCAGGCAGCGCGCGAGCAGATTCGCGAAATCGGCACCGGAAGCCTTGCAGTCGTGGCGCCCGGAAATCACTAAACGTAGTCGTTGCGGCAGGGTGTGAAGATGTCGATGACGAGCGACTCTTCAAAGGCGGATGCCTGATGCTCTATTCCGCCTTTCACGACGAAACTGTCGCCGCCGCGAACCTCGAACGTCGTATCACCACAGGTCACCTGCAGATGTCCCGATACGACGTAGACGACCTGCTCGTGAGGATGACTGTGGCGCGCGCCAACCCAGCCCCTCTCCATGCGATGCTCGACCAAAAAGAGTTTTTCGTTGAACGCTCCGATGCGGCGCGTCAGGCCCGGCTCGGGCGTTGACGGCTTCACGTCGCTACCGATGACGACGGAAAAATCAGGAGATGACTGCTTACTCGTTTCCATTTTCATCTAACTCGCTAACCCGCAGCCAGCGCGGTTTTCGTGGACTGCCTTGCTTCACGCACAATCTGAACATATTGGCGCGCCGCCTCGGTGATGCTCCGCGTATCGCCGGACTTGAGTGCCGCGGCAGAGACCAGTTCGCCGCCGATACCGAGCGCAGCCGCTCCGGCCCTGATGAAATCAGCCGCGGTCTGCAAATTTACGCCACCTGTCGGAATCATGGGAATGTTCGGCAACGGCGCCTTCAAGGCCTTGATGTACTTCGCTCCGCCAACCGTGCCGCAGGGAAATACCTTCACGAAATCTGATCCAGCCTTCCACGCCGTAATAACTTCCGTAGGCGTAAGCGCACCGGCCATCATCAACTTTCCGGCTCGATTTGCGAACTGGACCGTTTCCAGATCGAAGCCTGGACTGACGAAAAATTCAGCGCCGGCGTCGAGACAACGTTGCGCGGTCTCCGCGTCGAGCACGGTTCCCGCACCGATGAGAACTTCCGATCCCATGGATTTTGTTAACTGCGCGATCACATCCACGGCACCAGGAACCGTCATGGTGACTTCCACGATCGGAACTCCACCGGCACATACCGCTTCCGCTGCCAGCATCGCTTCCTTCGGCGACGAGGCGCGCACAACCGGGACAATCCCGACTTCCACTACTCGTTTCGAAACTTCCTGTTTTGTCATTGTCCTTCGTCCGTTACCCTAACGTGCAATACGCGCACCAGCGCCGCGCATAACCTGAGTTACTTCCTTCAACGTTGCCATGGTCGTGTCGCCCGGAGTCGTCATGGCCAGCGCTCCGTGCGCCGCGCCGCAATCCACCGCCCACTGCGCACCCTGCCCGGTGAGGAAGCCGTAGATAAGCCCCGATGCAAAGGAGTCGCCGCCGCCAACCCGATCGAAAATCTCCAGGTTCTCGCGGTGCTTTGCTTCGTGGAACTCGCCGCCGTCATAACAGATCGCTCCCCAGTCGTTGATCGAAGCGGTCTTCGCCTTGCGGAGCGTGGTGGCCACTACCTTGAACGGGAACTGCTTCACCACGGTTTCTATCATCTTCTTGAACGCTTCGACCTGAAGGTTCGAGATGTTCTCGTCCATGCCCTGCACCTCAAATCCGAGCGCGGCGGAAAAATCTTCCTCGTTGCCGATCATGACGTCAACCAGCGGCGCGAGTTGGCGATTCACTTCCTGCGCGCGCTTCTTGCCGCCGATCGCTTTCCACAAAGACTCACGGTAATTGAGGTCGTAAGAGATGACAGTGCCGTGACGCTTGGCCGCCTGCATGGCTTCCATGGCTACGGCCGGCGTGGTTTCAGAAAGCGCACAGAAGATGCCTCCAGTGTGAAGCCAGCGCGCGCCAAGCTTGCCGAAAACTTCATCCCAGTCGATGTCGCCGGACTTGAGCTGCGAAACCGCAGTGTGGCCGCGATCAGAGCAGCCCAGCGCGGGCCGCACACCTAATCCGCGCTCGGTGAAGTTGAGCCCGTTGCGAACCGTACGGCCAACGCCGTCGTAGTCCACCCAACGCACGAGCGACTGATCGACGCCGCCCTGATAGATGAGGTCCTGCAACAGACGGCCTACGGGATTATCGGCAATTGCCGTAACGATCGCCGTGTCGAGTCCGAAACAACGCTTCAGCCCGCGGGCGACGTTGTACTCACCGCCGCCTTCGGAAACCTCAAAGCTTCGCGTCGTCCAGATTCGGCGATCACCGGGATCGAAGCGAAGCATCACTTCCCCGAGGCTGACCAGATCCCACTTACATTGATTTTTCGATTTCACCGTCAAAGACATTCGTTTACCCTACCGAGCCAACCAGCCGCCATCCACAACAAGGACGTGACCGTTGACGTAATCGCTGGCCGGCGATGCGAGAAAAACCGCCGCACCAGCCAAGTCCTGCGGCGTGCCCCAACGGCCCGCCGGAATTCTGTCGAGAATCTGCTTGCTACGCTGTTCGTCCGCCCGGAGCGCGGCCGTGTTGTCAGTCTCCATATAGCCAGGAGCGATAGCATTCACATTGATGCCATCGGCCGCCCATTCATTGGCTAGCGCTTTGGTCAGTTGCGCGACTCCACCTTTGGCTGCCGCGTAGGACGGTACAAAAACTCCACCCTGAAAGGCGAGCAGCGAGGCGATGTTGATGATCTTGCCTCGGCCCTGCTTAAGCATGTGGGCGCCTGCAAGTTGGCAAAAACGGAAGACGCTGCTGAGGTTGACTTCGAGCACGTCGTACCAGTCTTTGGCCGAAAACTCGGCGGCGGGAGCGCGGCGGATGATGCCCGCATTATTCACAAGAATGTCGATGGACCCCAATTCGCGCACAGTCTGCTCAACCATCGCCTCGCAAACTTTCGCATCCGAAACATCTCCAATAACCGAAATCGCTTTCGAGCCGGATTTCCGGACTTCGGCCATCACCCCTTCGGCCGGAGCCGACGAACCATGTATCGCGACATTCGCACCCGCCTGAGCAAGGCTGATGGCTATGCCTGCCCCAAGTCCTCGTTGCGACCCGGTGACGAGAGCGTTTTTTCCGTTGAGTCTCAGAGCATCGAGAATCATGCATTCGCCTCACCATCGATATTGGCGGGCGTCAACCGCGGAGCCAGAAGTTGAATGAACAGCAGCGCGATGAGATATGCGGACCCTGCAATGATGAAGACAGGAACGTAGTCGTCGTGGGTCAACTGGAGAAGGAATCCAGTGAAGGTGGCAATGCACATTCCGCCGATCGCGCCACCGAATCCGCCGATGCCTACGACCGAGGCGACCGCGCGACGGGGAAACATGTCCGAGGCCAGTGTAAACAGGTTCGCCGACCAGCCCTGGTGGGCGGCAGTGGCGAGACTGATGAGCGCAACCGCGCCCCAGAGGCTCTTCATGTTGGCGGCAAAGACGATGGGAACGACGGCAATTGCGCAGATCAGCATCGCAGTCTTGCGTGCCCGGTTAATGCTCCAGCCCATCTTGAGGAAGCGCGCGGGGAGCCATCCGCCGAAGATGCTGCCGACGGAAGCCGCGTTGTAAATGACCACGAGAGGAAGGCCGAGGCTGGTAAGACCGAGGCCGTGTTCGGTGTTAAGAAATTTCGGAAGCCAGAAGAGAAAGAACCACCAGATTGGATCGGTAAGAAACTTGCCGATCAGGAAGGCCCACATCTGTTTATGCGGCACGAGTTGCAACCAGGGAAGCTTGGTCGACGATTCTGGTGGGTCACTCTGGATGTAACGAAGCTCCGCGGGCGAGAGTTTTGGATGATCTTGCGGCGGGCGATAGATGGTCAACCAGGCAATGACCCAGATCACGCTGAAGATTCCCGTGAATAGGAATCCCCACTGCCAGCCGAGTTTCACGGCGATCCACGGAATCACCAGCGGAGCGATGGTTGCGCCGACATTTGTGCCGGAGTTAAAAATGCCCGTGGCAAATGCACGCTCTTTTTTGGGGAACCACTCTGCCACGGTCTTAATACCGGCAGGGAAATTTCCGGATTCGCCGATGCCCAGGGCGAAGCGGGCGATGCCAAATCCGAGCGCCGTGCGAACCAGCGCATGGCCCATCGCAGCGAGACTCCAGATGCCGATGGCAACGGCGTAACCGATGCGCGTACCGATGCGGTCGATGAGCCGTCCCATAAGAAGCAGGCCGATAGCATACGCCGCCTGGAACGCAGTGACGATGTAACCATACTGGATCTCGTTCCATCCAATCACGTGTTGCAACTCAGGAGCGAGCAGTCCGAGCACCTGGCGATCGATGTAGTTGATGGTGGTGGCCGCGAACAGGAGGGCACATATCGTCCACCGATATCTTCCGCCGACACCCGGCATTTCCGCTGCATCCGCCTGCGCTATGGAAGCCGCTTCACTATGGTCCGCCATATGCCTCCCTGGGCCTTTCTCCAAAATCGTGTTTACTTGCGGCTTGCTTCGAGACCCGAACCACCCTGACCGAATCCGGGTTGCACGTTGACTACACCAAACTGACGGTCGTCCTTTTCGCGATGGGCGGCCATTGCCCAGAGGAATCCGATGGTGTGGCCCGGAATCGAAACGTTCGGATGATAGCCGCTCGGCATCAACACGGCATCGCCGTCACGCACTGGCACGACCAGTTCGGGGTACTCAGTATTGTTGTAGACAAGTTGCAGCGCGAAGGCCGGCTCGGGCATTTCAATGTAGACGTACATCTCTTCGAGCATTTTGGCATGCTCGTGCGGAGGCCAGCTTGTCCAGTTGCCGGGCTCGGAGATGGTAAAGCCCGCGACGAGACGGCCGGCATCGACGTTCTTGCCCAGCAGGATGTTGAGGTGACGCGCCTGTCCGGGCGCGCCCGCGCTGAACTTGAGCGTCGGATTCTTGCAGACTTCCGCGTAGGAAACGAACTGCAGCGGATAGTGATTCTCGACATCCGACGAGAATTCGGCAAAATCGCACGCGGAGTCCGTTCGGACTTCGATGTGGCTGTCGCGCGGAATGTAAATCGAGTCGTACTGGGTGAACTGGAAATTTTCCGCGCCGATCTTCATGGTCGCGTTGCCGGAGAGACAGATCAGACCGGTCTCCTGGTTGCCGTTATCGAACGAAACCGACGGTTTCGAAGCGTTCAGGATGACGCGACCATACGAGAGATGCTTGTTGGTGCTGTTCTGGGGAGTGACTGCGATGTGCCGTCCGACCTGGCTGTTCGTTTTGCGAAAGACCATCCGGTCGACCGGGACCTGCGTTTGCGTAGTCATTCTCTACTCCTGTAGCTGCCTGACGATTAAGTGCCGCCGGCGCTGCGAATTTCTTCTAGGGCCGGGTTTTCGGCCGTGGTGCCGTAAGGGTGCTACCTCCATCAAGAACAGCAGTGGGTCGGCACCCGGCAGCAACTGACACAGCCTTCTTGCGTTCCCGGTCCCCAAACAAGCCCACAGCCTCGCATTTCGCGATATGGCACATAGTCTTACGATCAAATTCGTATAGAAAAAACCCGGCTTGCGCCGAGCGTTTGTGGCCGAAACTTACTTACCCGATATCGCCCTTTGGGGGATTTCGCGGATTGAGGCAGGCTGATGTCCCCACTCAAGGGACAACGTCTGCGCAGCCTCTTTCACAGCTTCCGCCAGCATCGGAACCTTCTCCATCGTGATTCGGAATGACGGGGCCGACACGCTGATGGCGGCTGCGGGATGATTGTCATGATCGAGTACGACTACAGCCACACAGCGCACGCCGTCTTCGTGCTCTTCGTCGTCGATGGCATAACCCTTCTCCCGGACCACACGCAGTTCTGCCTTGAACTCAGCGGGGGTGGTGATGGTGCGGGCCGTGAAGCGCGGCAACCCACGCCACCGGATAATGTCGTCCACTTCCTGCTCCGGCAAACATGCGAGTATTGCCTTGCCCACCGCTGTGCAGTGCACCGGATTCCGTCGCCCAATGCTTGACGACAATCGCACGCTGCGCGTCGGTTCCATCTTGTCCAGGTAGAGCACTTCACCCTGATCGAGCACGCAAAGGTGTACGGTTTCATCCGTGTGATTCATCAGGTGCTCAAGGTGTCTGCGTGCACGATCACGCACGTTGAAGCGCGCCACTGCGACGCTTCCCAGCTCGAACAGCCTGAGTCCCAGCCGGTAGCGGCCCGTCCTCGGATCGCGTTCGATGATTCGGTGCCTCTCCAGCACCATCACGAGGCGATGCACCGTGCTTTTGTGGAAATGAACGAGTTCGGATAGTTCGGCCAGGCTGGCGTCTTCGCGCACATTGGCTAGCGCGTTCACGATAGCCACGACTCTATCCAGAACCTGAACTCGATAGCGCGTCGAATTTGTCCCTTCAGGTGGCACGATGATGCATTCTATGCAATCGATAACCAAAGTCAAGCAAGAATGGGATGAAAATTGCAAATCTCAAGATTTGATTTCACAATACGGTATATATGGCCACGATTATCGATGCGCGGGGGCGCTGTCTTGCCAGCTGGGATAAGGTGCATAGAAAAAGGGGCCGAACTGGCGGCCCCTCGAGATGCGGACAACAGCGAAACTAGTCTTCGACAGCGGAATGCCCCTCTTCCAGATTCGTCTCCTCCGCCTTGCGGGAAACAGGCAGGATTTCACGAACGATCACGTAAAGGATTGGGATGATGAACAGGTTGAGGAAGGTGGAGACGATCATGCCACCGAAAACCGTAGTGCCCACCGAGTGGCGTCCGGCGGAGCCTGCGCCAGTGGCAAACACGAGTGGCAGGACGCCGAGAATGAACGCGACGGAGGTCATCAGGATGGGACGCAAACGGAGTCGTGCGGCTTCGATGGCGGCCTCGAACAGCTTCATTCCTTTCGCCTGGAGTTGTTCGGCGAATTCGACGATCAAAATCGCGTTCTTGCTGGCCAGACCGATGAGCATGACGAGTCCAATCTGGCAGTAGACGTCGTCCTGCAAGCCGCGCGCCGCCTGCGCTCCGAGAGCGCCAAGGATCGCCATGGGCACAGCCAGCAGAATGATGAACGGAAGCACGAAGCTCTCATATTGCGCCGAGAGCGTCAGGTAGACGACCAGCAATCCGAGAGCGAAGAGGAAGATAGCCTGGCTGCCGGACTGAATTTCCTCCAACGCCAGCCCCGTCCACTCGTAGGAATAGCCCTGCGGCAGGTTTTGCTTTGCCACATCCTCCATGGCCTTGAGCGCCTGTCCGGAACTGTAGCCGGCGGCCGGGCTGCCGTCGATTTCCGCCGAGCGGAACAGGTTGTAGTGGCTGATAATGCTGGCGTTCGTTGTCTCCTTGAGCGTCACCAGGTTGTCGAGCGGCACCATGGTTCCGCTGGTCGATCGAACGTAGAACTCCTTGAGATCGCGCGGCTGCGAACGGAACTGCTTGTCGGCCTGCACGTAGACACGGTAGGAACGATTGTTGAAATCGAAATCGTTCACGTACTCCGAGCCCATGTAGATTTGCAGGGCCGAAGTGATTTCGCTGAAGGAGACGCCGAGGCTCTTTGCCTTTTCGCGGTCGATCTCCACAAGGAACTGCGGGTTGCGCGCACTGAAGCTGCTGAAGAGGCTTCCCTTCTGCAGTTCCGGTCGCGCGTTCGCTTTCTGGATAAGCGTGTGCATCACGTTTTCCAGATCCTCAAGACTGCCGGAGCCGGTCTGCTGCAACTCGAACTGGAATCCGCCGTACTCGCCGAGACCCTGGATGGGCGGCGGCAGAATCGGAATGACGAGCGCGTCTGGAATCCCCATCAGCGGACCGCGAACGTCATTGATGATTGTCTGTACGGAGTGCTGCGGGCCCTTGCGCTGGGACATGCTCCGAAGATTGATAAACACCATTGCGCGGTTGGGAGCTGCGCCACTGAAGCTGAATCCCGGAACCGCAAACACACCAGTAATGTCAGGATTTTGACCAAGGATCTTCGCGGCTTGGTCGGCAATCTTCGACGTGTACGAAAGAGAAGAACCCTCTGGCGCCTGGATCATCACCATGAAGTAGCCCTGGTCTTCATCGGGCACAAAGCTGGTGGGCACGGTCTTGTAGACCCAGTAGGTGGCGCCCAATGCCACGAAGAACAGGATGACTACAACGATTCGCATGCGCTCCAACACTTTGAGCGACGACGTGTAGAGCGACGTACCTTTTTCCAGCAGAGTGTTGAAGCCGCGGAAAACGAAGAAGTGCGGCAACTCCATGTGCTTCAGCAGGAGCGCCGAAAGAGCCGGCGTCAGCGTCAGGGCGTTGAAGGCGGAAAGGGCGATGGAGAACGCGATGGTCAGCGCGAACTGCTGATAGAGGCGTCCAGTGGTGCCAGGGAAGAGCGAGACGGGGACAAACACGGCGATCAGGACAATAGACGTCGCGATGACGGCGCTGGTCACTTCCGACATGGCGACTTCCGTAGCGATGCGCGCGTCCTTGATCCCTTCCTGTATGTGGCGCTCGACGTTTTCTATCACAACGATGGCGTCATCGACCACGAGCCCCGTGGCAAGCGTGATGCCGAACAGAGTCAGTGTGTTGATGGAGAAGCCGAATAGTTTGATAAATGCAAATGTACCGACCAGGGATACCGGGATCGTGATGGCCGGAATAATGGTGCTTCGCCACGTCTGGAGAAAGAGGAAGATCACGAGGATGACGATGAGGATCGCTTCCGTCAAGGTCTTGAGCACTTCGCTGATCGATTCACCGACCGCCGTGGTGGTATCAAAGGCAACCGCGTACTTCAGTCCCGGCGGGAAGTCGGCCTGCAACTTCGCCAGTTCCTCACGCACGCCCTTGTCGACATCGAGCGCGTTGGCATTCGACAACTGCATCACACCGAGACCGATGGCCTCGTGGCCGTTGAAGGTGAGGTTCGTACCGTAGCTCTCGGCGCCGAGTTCCGCACGGCCCACGTCACGCAGGCGGATGAGTGATCCATCCGGGGCGCGTTTCAGAATAATGTCGTCGAATTGCTTGGGATCGTTGAGCCGACCTTCGGCGCGCACGCTGATCTGGAAGGACTGGCCAGGCACTGACGGCGGCTCGCCCACCTGTCCGGCGGCAACCTGTACGTTCTGCTCACGCAACGCGTTAACAACGTCTTGTGCGGTAAGGTCGCGCTTTGCCAGCCGCATCGGGTCGAGCCAGAGCCGCATGGCGTATTTGCGCTCACCGAAGATGACAACATTGCCGACGCCGGGAACACGCTGCAACGCGTTCTTTACATAGATGTCGAGATAGTTGCTGATAAACAGGCTGTCGTAGCGGTTGTTCTCGGCATAGAAGCCCGCGGCCATTATGAACGACCCGGAGTTCTTGTTGATGAGAACGCCGGTCTGTTGCACCTCGGCGGGCAGGCGGCCCATGGCGGTGGAGGCGCGATTCTGCACATCCACGGCAGCGATGTCGAGATTGCGGTCGAGGTTGAAGGTGGCAGTGATGGAACTGCTACCGTCGTTGCCGCTGGTGGAGGTGATGTAGCGCATTCCCTCCGCGCCATTGATCGCCTGTTCCAGAAGCGTGGTTACGCTGCTTTCGACAGACTGCGAGTTTGCGCCGGTATAGAAGGCGCTAACTGTGACCTGCGGCGGCGCAAGGATGGGGAATTGCGCGACCGGCAGTGTGGGGATGGCGATGGCGCCGGCAAGAATGATGAGTAGCGCGCAAACCGTCGCGAACACAGGACGTCGGATAAAGAAATTTACGAACATGGGTGGCCTCCGGCGCCTACGACTGCGGCTGCGGCTGAACTGGCATTCCGTCTACCAGCATTTGTACGCCAGT